>Ga0074198_1001908_pt1 | contig 12218 bp, 5 predicted proteins | sample EPASupsiteSAE323_FD_64527 | JGI IMG/M metagenome (GOLD analysis project Ga0074198, IMG submission 64527) | Bioremediated contaminated groundwater from EPA Superfund site, New Mexico - Sample SAE3-23 | ecosystem: Environmental > Aquatic > Deep subsurface > Groundwater > Contaminated ...
CCGTATACATCGCTGTATAGGACCATACTGATCGGCATATTGTCATTAAATATATCACCTAACGTATAAATCGTTTTTGCAAAAGAACCGTCCGCATTTAGTGTTATTCCGTCCATCGTATTAAAACTGTTTTCTAAACTGTACAACTGTATTTTTGCATCTGAGGGGACTGCGGCAGCCGCACCGCTTGGATCGGTAAAACTGACATTTCCGCTCAAAACCTCTTTGACTAAACCTTCAGCTAACATCTGGGCCTCAGTGCGGGGGCTCTGAATCGTAGAATACGAAACCATTAGCTCGTTATACTGATCGACTACGGTGCCGAGTGTCGTGTCACGCCCGATTCCCGCATCATTGTATACGGTCTGACCGTCACTTTGTGTCACATAGGTCAGGGTATCGGTAGAGGTAATATCACCGGCTGCCGTCGTGAGAATCAGTTTGCCGTTTTGTATCGTCCATGTCTGAGTGTATTCAAACGGCTCTTCGCTCGTCCATCCCGATGCTCCGAAACTTGCGTAAAATTTCGTATGGGTGACTGTCCCGTCTGCATTAAAAATCATTTTATGCATCGAATCCAGCCCATCCGCAAAAGTCGAATCGGTGTAATCGGTGGTATACAAATAGGAAGTCGTACCTGTAACCCCTTCATAGGTCAAGGTACCCGTAGTCGATGTAACAGCCGCAATAAGCTGTAAAGCCAAAGTAACGGTAGCTGCGTCGGCACCAACACTATCCATTACCGTACTGGCGAGGTTAACGTCGTTTAGATCGTGGTTTGCGAAATCGAGCCCGACCGTCTGTTTGTTGGTCAAAATAGTCGCATCCTGCCCCAGCGCCGTATTAAGTGCTCCGTCGATAAAAGCGAGTATAGCCGTATCTCTCGATACCCTGCCCGCATCCAGCTCGCCAACCCAGTATGCCAGCCCCGCAGCCTCGGGAGCTCTATTGAATAGATTATTGTATACGGAGGTCACAAAATCGGTATTGCTCGTACCGGATGGATACCTGGTCTGCGTTTCCGGCTGATCGAAAAAGCTCTGCGCAATCCCTTCCCGACTCAATCCCGAGTCATACACCCAGTAGCTTAGGCCCGCAGCGTCAGGCGCCCGGTTAAAAGTTGCAACATAAAGTTTTGCGATGTCATTATACGAAGGCATTTTTTCCACCTATCTTGATTAGTTTTAAATTTATTATATAACGACTATCCAGAAAGTCAAGAGTGTTTTAAATAACATCTTTATATATCAATGCCTTTAGATATGCGATAACACAAAACTTGACAAAATTGTTTTATTGTGAGAAAATACAAGCGGTCAGTTATATCTGCCAAAGGCAACCTTTGCACGAAAGTCTAAGGGCGCAAAGCCACCGGTCTAAGGGGTCAGAAGATTCTATGACAGCGGAGCCGCCAGATAGCATTACTCTATTTGGCACTCTCAAAAAATACAAAGGGGAGTCCTATGGATAGCACAACAACACTCGAGACACTCGGCGCGACCGAAACGGTCACTACTACAGAGACGGTAAATACTGCCGCAACCGAAAGTGAAACAATCGTTTCCGAACTTTATTCTACCTATTTGTATCGTGATGCAGACGATGACGGATTGGAGTATTGGAGCACTCAGCTCGATAACGGTGCCCTTTCCCGGGCACAAATCACGCAATCGTTCATCAACAGCGAAGAGTTTTCCGGAAGTATCGAACCGGTTGCCCGTCTTTATTACTCGCTGTTAAACCGTATTCCTGACCAGTCCGGATTGGAATATTGGATCAACGAACACCGCAACGGAAAATCAATGGACGATATCGCGGAATCTTTTTTAGAGGCGCAGGAGACTCAGGCCCTTTACAGCCCTGAGATGGACGATGCCGCGTTTGTGACTTCCCTGTATCAAAATATGCTTGGGCGGAGCGATGTGAGCGCAGAAGAGATCGCGTACTGGACAAACGAGCTTTCAGAGGGGACGGATCGTGCCGACATCGTCGTTGCGTTCAGTGAATCGGAAGAAAACATTACAGAAACTGCCGATGACGTAGAAACGACGGTTTTATATCACGGTATCATGGGCCGTCAGCCCACTTCCGATGAGTTGAGCCTAGCAGAGCAGGTACAGTCGGCCGTCGATCTGATCGAATCGCTTTTTGCAGAATCCGGTATTGAGGGGATCGAAATCGATGTCCATATCCCATCGGGTCTAGACAATCATACGCCGAACGGTTTGAGCGATCATCTTCCTGCGGGATGGTTCAGAATCGACCGATCGGATTCAGATGAAGAGGATGAAAACGACGACGTAGAAGAGAGTGACGACGATGTGGCTGCTGTTGCAGCCGATAGCGACACCCTCATCGACGTTACGTTGACCGGAGTGAGCGATACGTCAACTCCCGTTACCGTATAAGCATTTCAAACGGCAGAGGGATATTCCCTCTGCGAAAACCTTCGAGAGCGTTGCGGCTCCTTATCTCTCCTCTTTTAATCTTAAAACCTTTATTTAGCGTGTATGATCTTATTGATACGCATACGGGAAACAGATAAAAATTCAGCAATATCCGATTGAGTATATCCGTAGGAATAAGCATCTCTAATCTTATCATCTCGGTTTTTATCGTTTATAAAAAAAGTTGAAATAGGTCGTTCTAAATGAATTTTATCAACAGTATCTTTATTCACTCTGTGGATTTTATAGACCATTTTTACCCATTCACTCTGCAAAGGTGTATCTAGATACTCACTATATTCAGAAAATCCCATAGACAGTATTTTTGACTCTTCTGTTATAAAATTAAAAGAATGATCTGATTGGAAAGCTGTTCTGAACGATTGATACGGATACCCGTTTATCTCATTTACTATTTCAGCGGCAATGGGATTTCTCTCAATGTATTTTGCCACTGTCCAAAACTGTGTTTCATCCTGTATCGGATAGGATTTAAAACGCCCCTGCCATAGATGACCTGTGCGCTGATATGTTTGGTTGAAATATTTGGAATAGTTTACATTTAAATATTTTAATGCATCAGATAGATTGTCAGATACCGTCTCAAGTAATAGATGGTAATGGTTACTCATCAGACAATATGCGTGGATTATAACACCGTATTTCGTCACAAGATCGCCGATATAAGCCATAAACTTCTCATAATCATGCTGATCTAAAAAAACATCTCGGCGTTCTACACCGCGATTGATGATATGATAAATACCGATTTCATTGTAGCGAGGCGGACGAGGCATGTAATCTCCTATTTTTATGAGAGATTATAGCATAGTGGTTTACAAAAGGTGCCTGACACCTTTATCAAAACGGTTCAAAACCCATATTAGGCAAATCTAAAATAGAGCCGTGAACAAACTCTATATTTGTCAAATTTCTGATATCGGCTCTCTCTTTAGCTACTCTCATACTTTCTTTAGAGATGTCTAAATAAATAATTTTTGCATTGAGACCTTGAAGCTGAAATCCTAGAAAAGTTGAAGCATCGCCTGTACCACCGCCAGCGACTAAAACTCTAAACTCTTCACCTTGACCTATTTCGCTTAAAGGAATTTTGCCTTTAAACCCGTAATGATTTATAAAACTTAATCTATCTAAACTTGTTTGTATAAGCCTATCGTTTTCATCATTCGGATTTCTGCTTGGATAGGGAAAATTTTCATATTGTTCCCTCACATCTTTTAAATACATTTGATCCATTATTTTTACCTAATTCATAAAAAAGTGTCTACGTCACCCTGCAAAATTATATCAGAAATAGGAAAGAGTACAGCACATTTGAAAATTGCAATTCTGCAAAGTATGAAGGAGTTTAGAAAGAAATATTGTAAGTAAAATGCAGTTAAATTGATAAAAAAGAAGAAAAAAGTTATTTAACCGTACAAGGGATTCCCAAACCCCTCAAAGGTTTGGGAAAAGTACTAAATGAGATTAAGCGATGATATCGCCGTAAGCAAACGTAGTATTATCTGAAGCACCAGTAATGATAATCATATCATCAGCAGTACCGTCCATGTCAGCATCGATGAAAAGTGCACCGTCGGCACCATCAGCACCGCCAGTAGCGAACAACACGTCTAAACCACCAACAAGAACATACTTAACAGTACCATCCATTGCTGCATTAACATCAACAAGTGTATCAGCAAGTGCATCACCATTTACAGCAGCGATTTCTGAATAGTTCGTAGCTGAACCTGCTACACCTAAGCTCAATTTATCTGTTGTTGATGTGAAGCTAGTATCATCAATTACGTCAGCAGTTGCAACAGTAAGACCTGTATCAGCAGTTGCGATAACGATTGTATCTACACCAGTACCACCAGTATATGTATCTTTACCTAATCCACCAGTCATAGTATCGTTACCGTTACCAGAAGAGATATTATCGCTTCCTGCAGTACCAGTAATTGTATCAGCACCTGCATTACCAACAATATATACTCCACCAGCACCATCTGCCAATGTACCATCAAGCGTACAAGCTGACATGTTAATTGTTTGACCGGCAGCAACATCTCCTGTTACAGTTAAACCATCAGTAAATGCACCTGATGCGATTGTACCAGCACCTTTCAGTGTGAAAGTCATACCTGAAAGATCAGACGCATCCCAGTTACTTCCGTGACCTGCTGCAACATCAATTACTTCAAGTCCAGACATTGTCAAAGTTGCACCTGTCATATCTGTTGCATTGGCTACGCTCAATGTATCAGTTCCTTCACCCATTGTAAGAGCAACAGTTCCTGTTACAGTAGAAGCACCAAATGTAACAGTATCGTTACCTGCACCAGAATCAACAGTAATAGTTGCAGCACCAACAGCGGCACCGAATGTTACTGAATCTGCACCCGTTCCACCGCTAACTGTTACGTTACCAGTTGTTAGAGCAGTAGCAGAAACAGAGTTTGTTCCATTGCTAAGGTTTGCAACCAAAGTACCAGTAGTCAATGAGTTTGCTGTTACAGTATCATTGCCTGTTCCACCAGTAACTACCAATGCACCTGTGATCGCACCAGTTGCTGTTACGGTGTTAGTTCCATTTCCAACGTTAGCTGTTGAGTTACCACTTGTATTAACAAAAGTAAGCGTATCATTGCCATCTGCACCAGTAAAATCAGAATCTACAGTTGTACCTGCGAATACGATTGTATTGTTCGCTGTACCACCAGTCACTGAGAATGCAGCATCTGTCGTTGAAGTTGCGATAAGGTTGTTTGTCAATCCTGACGCGTTCAATGTACCAGCTTTAACGTCTGTGATTGTTACATCATTTGCACCTGTCAAAGTAGCTGTTTTTGTAGCAACATCAACTTTTGCAAGAGTCAAGTCAACAGCAGTTGAAGAAACAGTTGCATTTGTAGTGATATTCAATGTTTCAATTGTAGTAGAAACGATATCATTTGCTTGTGTAGCATCGATTTGAACATTAACAACATCTGCTGTACCTGTTCCAGCCACTGCAAGAGTAATATCGTTAAGTGCACCTAGATCAGCTGCGATTTGCATATTTTGGTTATTTTTAACAGTTACAGAAAAACCTGCTCCAGCTGTAGCACTATTGATTTTAACCAAGTCAGCTGTTACGTTAGAAAGAACTGTAGTAGCAGAAACAGCTGTTGCATCAATTGTAACTGAACCAGTTGATGTTTTTGATACAGTCTCATTGTTCAAAGTAAGAAGATCAGCAACTTTGATTGTAGTATTGTTTGTACCAGCAACTGTCAATGATGCATCAACAGCATCAACAGTCAATGTCAAACCTGTAGTAGAAGCAGTCACTGTCAAATCGTCAACGTTATTTGTCAATGTTGCAGTTGCACCGAATGTAAGACTTGCTGTTTCGCTATCATCAGCTGCTACATCATCATCATCCAAACGGATTGTAGTTGCAATACCAGCATCAACAGTCATAGCATTGAAGTCACGTACATCTACAGAAGTTGTACTTGCACCTGCAGTTACTGTAGTAGTATCAGCTGTAGTAGAAGCAGCAGATGCAACAACGATTGAACGAGCAACACCACCTTCAACTGTACCAGTCGTTACACCATTCACTGTCATTGTTCCGATCATACCTGAACCAGCAACGATTGTATTTGCACCAGCATCAGTAACAGTCATTGAACCCAAGAAACCAGTTTTTGTTGAAGTACCAGTGATTGTTGCACCAGTAATGTTTGTTGCAATGATACCAGCAGTACCAAATGCATTCCAGTCAACATTGACGTTTTCAACGCCTGCTACACGAAGAGCAGCATTGTTTGCAGTCAAAGTGATGTTCATAGTATCGTTATCTGTTGTCGTTTGATCAAGAACAACGTCACCAGCTGCGATTGTTGAAGATGTAGCTGTGATTGTATCGTTCAATGTAGTACCAACGATTGTATCTGTGCTTGTTGTCAATGCAAAAGTACTACCTGTATTTACGATAGCATCGATAGTAGCTTGAGCAGCTGTAACCGTTGCAGTATCCGCTGTTACACCTGACATTACTGAAGTTGCTTGAGTTACATCGTCAAGACCAGCATCAGCGAACGCCAAACCAACAGTAGTTTTGTTGTTCATGATTGTTGCATCATCATTAAGAGCACCATTAACCAATGCGATCAACATGTTGCTTTGTGAAATAGAACCAGCATCAAGTTGTCCTACCCAGTAAGCAAGACCATCAGCATCCGGAGCACGGTTGAAAAGGTTTGCGTATGCTTCTGTAACTTTTTCAGTTGTAGTCATTGTTGAAGTATAGATGGCTTGCGCTTCAGCTGAATCAAAAAAGCTTGATGCGATTTGTTCGATCGATGCGTTTCCGCCGAATGAATCGTTTACCCAATATGCAAGACCTGCTGCATCTGGTGCACGGTTAAAAGTTGCTACGTAGATTTCCGCAACTTGTTGTGTTGTTACTGCCATGTGAATCCTTTTGTGTTTTAGTTTTAGTTTAGTGCGCGCACCGAGTTAACTACACTCGATGATGGTAGTATTATCCTACATACTATTTTAAGATATGCTTAAAACAGCGCGTACATGACTATTTCCAATACTTTATCCAGTTTGGAGCGATGCCAATGCTTAATTAATTCAAATAATTAAGGAAACTGGCCTTTTATCTACTCAACACGATAAATTATTAAAAGCAGAGGCATTATATCAAAAAATTGCAATATTGATTCTAGTGCCGTGTATGTTTGTTACTAATAGGTAACCTTATGTTACATCAGGCGTGTTTCGGGAGCAAGAGATGAGATAAGGGAATGTTATTCTACTTTTCTTTATTTAGTAAAACAAAGTAGCAAAAGAAAAAGTGTACCTACTTTTCTGTTTAGCCAGAAAAGTAGCAAAAGAGCATAGCCCTGTTCCATGGACGCTCGCTCCTCTCGGCACGGCTGCCTTCGGAACGGCTCTGGGTGACGGAACAGGGAAGATTATTTTATTTGATTATCCCTGCGGGATTTAAGAAATTCTTTCCTCCTGTAGGCATCCTTATAAGCCATGAGCGTTTTGCCGGAGGGAGGCGCTTACGCAGCTTCGTTTCTGTGCGGACAGAAAAGAAGAATAAATTGTTATATACTTTTCTTTTTAGAAAAAAAAGTACCAAAAGAAAAGCGCCCTGTTCCATGAACGCTCGCTCCTCTCGGCACGGCTGCCTTTGGAGCGGCTCTGGGGGATGGAACAGGGAAGATTATTCTATTTGAATAGAATTTTTTCGTCGGAGGGCTGTCGCCATATTGTATAAACGTTTGGCAAGCGCATCATAGGCGTGTGCCGAGCGCCATGCTCCGGCGCGGATACGGATACGCTCCGCTTCCGCCGAAGAGGTTCGGATTGCCTCCAGCGCCGTTCGTATCCCCTGTGCGATTTCGCGTGGATCCGTTCCCGGCAAAACATGCGAAGCTTCGCGCACATCGTCAAAAATGCTCAGCGGCGTTATCGCTACCGGTTTGCCCGTAGCAAATCCGTAGCGTACCGCTCCGCTGGCTGATTCTCCCGTGTGCTGGTAAGCGAATACAAGCATCTCGGCATCACGCAGAAGCGATAGACTCTGCGCATCTTCCAAAAAGTCGGTATGCAGTTCAACATAACCAGAGAGATTTAAATCCTCTATGATTTCCCGAAGCTCTCCGATCAAACGCGTCGATGAGGGATCAGGGTACTGTGAAGTGACAAATCTCAACCGCAGCTGCGTCCCTTCGTCCATGAGGATGCGGAGTGCGTGTAAAAGTTCCGGGAGACCTTTATGCGGAAGAGCAAATCCATAGGTCGCCACCATAGGGACGGCAGAAAAATCGGAATCTTCCTGGGTTGGTAGGCTCAGAACACCATGCGGAAAAAGGGCTACGTTGTGGATTAAACCGTGCGCTTTTAGGCGGTTAAGATCACCAACAGAGTGGACCAGAATACGGCTGCATCGCGCCAATGCATCTACAAGCTCGCCAAGCCGCCAGTTCGGAGTATCTCCGAAAGGATCGGTCGTAGAGTGCATCATCACAATTACTACGCGATTTTCATCTATCTGCGTATGTAAAAATTCGGCAAAATCAGCAAAGTGGAAAAAGCCGTAATTAAATTGGATTATCAGAGTATCGACAGCGGACCGGGCAATCTGATCGGCCAGAAGATCGAATCGGTTTTTCTCTTTTGCGCTGTGCCAGCAGCGGTGCACCCGCAGCGAATCATTTTGGAGCGTTTCGGTAGCGAAAGGGGCAAAGATCGTCACATCCGAATCGGGGAAAGAATTCAGCAGGTGTTCGGAATAGGTCGCAATGCCGCATTTCGTGTTATAGGTCGAAATCCATGCAATGTTGTTATTTACCGACTCTGCGGCAATACCCGAGGGGGCACAAGCGCCGCCTTCGTCTACGCTGGCCGCTGTGGCACTGAAGCTTGCCTCTGACGAGGCAGAATTTACCGACTTTGTGTGAGAACGGAGTTTTTCTTCGAACGCTACGAGACGGGATGCGGCGTCACGCCATGTGTGATTTTCAAGAAGGCGTGTTCTGCCCGCATACGCTTTGGCTCGAAGCTGCTCAAGGGGAGTCGTGTAAGCTCGCATCATCGCCTCGCCGAGGTCGTCAATATCGACCGCCGCCCATACGGAACCGAACAGGTTAAAATGGGACTCCGCACGAACGAACCGGTAATCGACGAGAAAACTGTTTTCCTCATCGCAAAAATCGAGCTGCCCGCCCCAGGCGGTGGTGATAACACACAATCCACTGAGCATCGCTTCCGCCATCGGCAGGCCGTACCCTTCGGCACGGCTTGGGGATACGAGGACGTGTGCGGTGCCGTAAAGGGCTTTGAGCGATTCGTCGCTAAGGTCGTCTTCAATGAGGAGAACATGAGGATATTTGGGGAACCGTTTTCGGACGTCGGAGAGCCACGCATGAATCTCGTTATGGGGATTTTTGAACGTTTTCACAATCAGTGTCACATCATCATCCGAGGTGAATCGGCGTCCGTACGCCTCCAGCAGATCATCTACCCCTTTGCGCGGGAAACACGAGGATACGTGAAGAAAGCGAAACGATTTTGCCTCGATAGCGAAATCAGCAGCGGGATCGAGGCGTTCCCAATGATCGACCCCGCATCCTGACGTGGCAAGAGGGATATGTACCCCCGCATCGATCAGAATTTTTTCGACATGCTCCGAGAGGCACGTGATCCCTGTGAGGGAGGCATTAAACTCTTCTACCCATTCGGAAGGAAATCCGGATTCTTCCCATGCATAATGGTGGAGAAGATTTACCGGTGCATTCATATCGCTTACGCGCGGAGGGTAAAGATTTCGGCTGGCGACGTCTACTGACGGATGGGGATAGTCCCGTACACGCGCATGCATCTGGGAAATATCGGGATTTGCCGCCAAGAAAAGAGGATCGGCGGGGAAATCTCCCGGACCTTCGGTCGAGTGGAGAATAACAAAATGCCCAAGAGCGTCTAAAGCGCGGGCCGTTTCACGGTTGAGAAGCGCCAAAGAGTACGAAGAGTCAAAAGGACCTTCGATACGCCAGCGCAACGGCTCGACATTCTCGGTCAGCGAACGGAGTTTCATACTCTCTTTTTCGTTTTTATCGATCGCTACGGCGGTTGCCATCAAATCCTCATTCCGGTGCGGAAGGGAAATCGCGCCGAGGGCATCGATCAGCGTCCGATAGGTTTCCGTGTGGGTACGGCTGCGGGGGCGAGAGGAAGCATGGAATTTTTCAAATGCTTCCAAGGCGATCAATGCGGTACGATCCCAGCTGAAACGGCTGCTTTGAAGCGCGGCGTGTTCTTTGAGCGAGCGGTAGAAATCGTCATCCGACAAAACCCGCCCGATGCATCGTGCCATATCTGCGGTCGAGTGGGGATCAAAAAGGGCATCTTCTCTGCCGATCACTTCAGGAATACTACTGTTGTTTGAGCCGATTGCCGGAGTACCGCACCACATCGCTTCGAGAATCGGGAGGCCGAACCCTTCGTGATGGGACGGGAATACAAAAAGATGTGCCGCGGTGTAAAGTGTAATCAGATCGGCATCGCTGACATAGCCGGTCAAAATCAATTCATCGTTTTTCAGTCCCGATTCATTCGCGAGATCCCGCAGCGCTTTGCGGGTCGCATCATTGAGTTTGCAGACCAATACCAGCTGGTGGCGGCTTCGGAGGCTCTGAGGGAGAGCCGCATACGCTTTTATCAGCCCTTCGAAATTTTTACGCGGTTCGTAAGCACTGGAGTGCATCAGGAAGGGGCGATGGATGTTCAGATGTTGCAAAAGGGTTCGGGATTGTACTTCATCAATCCGGACCGACTCAAACATCTCATCGGCTGCCGATGAAATCGTCACGATCCGATCATGCGCGACCCCAAGATGGTCTCTCCCCTCACGGCTGGCCGATTCGGAAATACCCAGCAGAAGATCGGCCCTTTTTAGAGAATCCAGCTTTCGGAAATACCACCGTTTTAACGGTTCCCATGCGATATAGCGTTCAGGATTGAGCAACGGAATCAGATCGTAGAGGACGACCGCCGTAGGGACAGAGCCGAAAACCGAGGCAACCGACGTAATCGTATTGTCCGACGAACCTTCAAAAAGGCTGGTGACAAGCACCATATCGGGATTCAGGTCGTCTATGAATTTTTCACGAAGCACTTCGGCGGCACGGACTCTCCAGGCGTTTTCTTCCGGAAGCGAGTCAACCGGGCCGTGGGCGTTAAAAATAAAAAAATGGCGAGGGGTAAGCCAAGGGGAGAGATGTTCTTTGATCTCCTCTATCGTTTCGGGAAAAAGGGCGTTAAGTGCGATAAAGACTTCGTGTTCTCCCCGGTTTCTGAGGATGGCTTTGGTTAAAGAGAGAGAATAGCGTCCAATACCTCGAAAACGGCTTTTGCTCTGTGACCCTTGAAGATCGATCAGAATGCGCATCAGTGTTCTCCTTTCACAGAGTGTTTTTGTTCCGTACGCTTCAAATCCTGATAAATACGTTCGGCACGCGGAGAGAGAACCGTATTGTGATGAAACGTCGGTTGATATACCGCGGTATCGGCGTCATAGACCTTTTTTTTGATTTTCATCGCCAAGGAAGGAAAGCGAGAAGCGATACGAACCGCCAGAGCATTTATACGGGGATGGGCTCTGACCCATCCGATAAGGCGGCGAAGGATATAGCCGATCTGCGATTTAAGACGATTTTTCACCCGGGATTTAAACGTAGCAACATCGGCTTTTGCCGTACGCAGCACTCCGATCCCCCAGCGCAGGGGAGCGGTGATTTTCCATGAACGGCTGGAGTATACGGCTCCCAATTCTGCCGCTACCGATTCAAAACGCTCCTTTAGGTCGTTCATGCGTATTTCGACCTGCTCGGCAAGGTCATGAATCATTTTCTCTTTATGATCGATCTTCTCGAACAGATGCGCTATCGTCGCATCCTGTGCTTCCAAACGCTGTGCCGAGCGAATGGCAAGTTCATCCATCGAAAATCCCCGTTTTTTGAATAATTCTGTATCAAAAAGGGCTAATACATCGGGAAGAGCTTTTTTTTGAGCGACAACAGCATAATCGGGACTGGCACCCGTAACCACGTCAAAAACGGATATGCGCGCATCCGAACCGTAATCATTGCCGTTAAGACGGAAAATAACGCTCCGTTCAAACCCTTCGTACTCGGGGAGGAACGACAATAAGGCAGGAGGAAGAGGACGTTTGTGGGTCGGATCGGTATAAAACGT
>Ga0074198_1001909_pt1 | contig 12208 bp, 15 predicted proteins | sample EPASupsiteSAE323_FD_64527 | JGI IMG/M metagenome (GOLD analysis project Ga0074198, IMG submission 64527) | Bioremediated contaminated groundwater from EPA Superfund site, New Mexico - Sample SAE3-23 | ecosystem: Environmental > Aquatic > Deep subsurface > Groundwater > Contaminated ...
CCTGAAACACGAAAACGAATTGAAAAATGAAACCATCCAATTTCGAAAAGAAAATGAAATTGGAAAAAGGAATGAAACTTATCTTGCCGACTTTGCCATGCGCTCGGTGTCGTTCTTGCGCTTGACCGAGTAGCTGTTCAGGTCGTTTGCTCCTGCGAGCACGAGCTCGTTTGCAAGCACTTCCGCAAGGGTCGCCTTCTTGTCGAATGCGCCCATGATTGCGGCAAGAGTCAGGTTGCGGAGCGCAAGGTCAAGCCTGCGCTGCGGCGCGACGTCAACTGCGACCTGGTAGGAGATTCCTCCAAAGCGGACGCGGGTGATGTCTTCGCGCGGTGCCGAGTTCTCGATTGCGCGCACAAGCACCTGAAGCGGGTTCTGCTTGGTCCTCTTTTCGACCTCGTCAAAAGCCTTCTCTACCACGTGGAGTGCCTTGCCCTTCTTTCCCTGCAGGCGTCCGTGAGTGCGGATGATTCTTCCGGAGAGCTTCTCTCCAGTTCCTCCCCTCATCAGCTTGTTTGCCAGGCGCTCGACAATGTTCACCTTTGACTTGGCGAACTGCTTGTTGCCGTGCCTTGCAAACGAGTGCGGGAGCTCGATGTCGCGCAGACAGATGTAGGGTGCAAGCGAGATGTCGCGCACTTCTACTGTGTACTCGTATTTTCCGAATGCCTTGTAAGCGGGCTTCTCAGCGTGCTCGGCATTTTCCTTTGCGTCTTCAGCGTTCTTTGCCATATGATCAACACCTTATGAAAATAAAATGAAAGAAAAGAGAAACTATCTCTTCGGCTTCTCCTTCTTGCCACGCCTTAGCTGGTCAAGGGATACTCCGTTCACCATTACCACCTTGTAACGGACTCCGGGGATTGAACCCATCTGTCCGCGCTGGGAGCCTCCGAGGCCCTCGATGGTTACCTCGTCGTGCTCGTCAATCTTGGTGATGGCCTTGTCGCGGGGAGCGTGGGCAGTGACTTTCTTGCCGTTCTTGATAAGCTGCACTACCACTCCCTTGATGATTCCCGAGTGTGGTTGCTTCTGCTCAATTCCGACTTTCTTGATGACGATGCCCTTTGCCTGGGGCGCGCCCTCAAGGGGGTCGTACTTGGCCTTCAGGCCGAGTGCCTTGCGTTTCCAGGGCTTCTTGAGCCAGCGCTTAGTCTTGCGGTTACGTGCCAGAACCCTTCCTGCGAACAATCCTTTTGCCATTATAACACCTGTTTTGAAATGCTAAAATCCCGTATAATCACAATATCCTTACTTCAGCCACGCCAAAAAGCCTTTTGGCCAGAAGACGCGCGCGCTTGATGCGTTCCCCGCCCTTGCCTATTGCAAGACCCTTTGACTTGGCGTCAACCGAGACGAGCACTTCGCCCTTCTCGTTCTGCTCGATTCCCTTCAGCATCGCCGGAGAGAGTGCGTGTGTCAAAAGCTCCTTTACGTCGGACGCCTCCTCAACTATTTCGACTTCCTTTCCGGGCATCATCCTGCGCAATTTCTGTATGTTTGCGCCTGCTTTTCCGATTGCCCTTCCGAACTGCCCCTTTGCCACCACAAATACTACTGCGGTGCCTTCGGAGATGACGTCAATGGCCGCTGCGCCTGTTGCGCGCTCGACGAAGTTGAGCAGCTGGATGTCCTCTTGCGAGAGCTTCCTTTCACTCACTTGGTCTTCACCAATTCCGCAAGGTCGGAGTTGCCGAAGTCCATCACCGCAAAAGCGCTTATGATGAACGGCTTTCCGCACGTCGTGCCAAGCTCCACGCTGGTTCCTGGGAACGTGTAGACTGTAATCTTGGCAAGCTTGCAGAAGTGCTCGATGTCCTGGCGCGCCTCAGCCGGGCAGTTGTTCGAAACAACCACCAGCTTGGGCTTGCCCGAAAGCGAGAGCTTCCTTGTCTTGTCCGAGCCGAAAACGATTTTGCCGTTGTCGACTGCCATGCGAATCGAAGTGCCCAAATCCATATCCAAATCACTTTTTTTGCGTAAAAACATGACTGTCCGGAATGAGTTCTGCGACGGAAAACGCTGCGATGCAAGACGAGATACTGCTAAATCGTGCTGCGTCGTGCCTTGTTCCCTGCGGATCTCAAGCCGAAGCTTACTCTCCGATTGGCCCTACGGGCCCACTAAGAGGAATTATTTAGTGCATATCGCGGTTTTTAAGGGTTTTTACGATGCTAGTGCGGGGTGTTCTAGGTCCCTTTTCCTAGTCATTTTCGCGGGTAGACCATGAACCTGTCGGGGTGCCTGATTAGGAATTTGTTGGGAATCGGTTTTCCGGGAAGCAGCGGCATTTCTGGGGTGATGTTGATTTTTGCGCAGCCAGTCTTTTGGCGGAGGAATTCCTGCAGTCTTTCCGCGGTTTGTTCGGGAGTTGTTGCGCCCTCAAAGAACGGGTGGTCGATGTTCTTGGTTAGTTTTATGATATGTTCGCGCGTGGTGGCGGAAATGATGTTTGACGGGGTTTCGACGAAGTTGTTGTTGGTACGAGCGTTCCCCATGATTCGAGAAAAATTCAATCCTTCTTCCAGCAATGTTTTGCTAATGATTACGGAAAGGGCTTCTTTTTTCATTTGCTCCAACGGAATCACCACTTGCTTCGTGCAATGCTTTTTCTAAAAGTGTTTCATTTTATCTCGAACGTCACACTTATTTCCGGGTGCTTGATGAAGTAGCTTGCGCCGACTTTTTCTACGAAAACGTCGTTGCGTTTGGTTTCATTCCGAAGGTGCCTTTCAAGCGCTGACACAATTTCTTCCCTCGTTTTCGCATTCGTAAAATTCTTGTGGTTTATTTTCCTGGCTATGATTATCTGGAGCTTTGCCCCGCCCACCGCGTCTGAGGAGTACGTCTTGAAGTAGTTTTTATCAGCCTCTCCAAAGAGCGGTTTCTCCAGTTTTTCAAAACCCAGTTCCGGAAGGATGCGGGTGCTTATGATGTGCGAGAGCGCTTTTTTTCCTACTTCAGCCAAAGGGAGTCACCAATCTACTGTTGGCTAGCGCTGTTTTTAAAACACAATCAAGACGCGGCTACCTAATTTTTACGTCGTATAATGCGCATTAATTTCGATATACTGCTCGGTCATGTCGCATCCGAAAGCCGTTGCCTGTGCCGAGCCTTCGTGCAGGTCAATGGTGATTGGAAGCGCGGTCTTTGCCATCACGGCCTTGACTTTGGCGTAGTCAAAGTCGGTTGTGACTCCGGCCTGCACGATTTTGATTTGGCCGTCTTTTCCATTTTTTTCATCGCCGAACCAGACGTCCACTTTCAGCGGGTCAAATTGTGCGCCGGAGTTTCCCATTGCGCACAAAATCCGCCCCCAGTTGGGGTCGTTGCCGTAAGCAGCGCACTTGACAAGGTTCGAGCTGACTATGGATTTTGCAAGAATCTTTGCAGTCTGGGTGTCCGTTGCTCCCTTCACAGTGACTTCCAAAAGCTTGGTTGCGCCCTCGCCGTCTGCCGCAATCTTTCGCGCAAGTTCTTTACATACGAAGCCTAGTGCGGCCTCGAATTTTGCCTCGTCGACTTTTCCCGCCTTTCCATTGGCAAGCACTATGCACATGTCCGAAGTCGAGGTGTCCATGTCAACGGTCATCATGTTGAACGAGTCGGAAACAATCTTTTTCAGCATCGCATCAAGCTTTTCGCTCTCGATTTGCGCGTCGGTGCAGACAAACGCAAGCATCGTTGCCATGTTCGGGTGAATCATCCCTGAGCCCTTGGCAATAGCTCCAATCGTGAAGTTTCCGTCCTTGACGCAGATTTGCTTCTGCACCAAGTCAGTTGTCATAATTGCCTGAGCGACGTTGCTGTCCTTGGAAAGCTCGGCCTTGATTCCCTTCGTGCCCTCGCGAATCTTGTCCATCGGAAGGTACTTGCCGATTACCCCGGTTGAGGCTACTGCGACGTTCTTTTCGCTGACTCCAAGCTCCTTTGCAACAAGGCCGGCCATCTCGCGGGCGTCGTTGAGGCCTTTTTCGCCAGTGCACACATTAGCAACACCTGAGTTGATTACAATCGCCTGCAGCTTGCCATCCGCAAGGTGCTCCTTGGTGACTACAAGCGGCGCGCCCTTGACCAGGTTCTTTGTATAGGTAGCAGCGGCGTTGCAAACTGCGTCCGAGTAAATGACCGCAAAGTCAGGCTTTCCCTTCTTTATGCCCACGTTTTTTCCAAGTGCAGTAAAACCGTTTACCTTTGTAACGTCCGCGTCGATGATTTCCATTTTTTCTTAAGCTCACTCCTTTTGTTGAAAAATATCACTTCTATGTGTTTACGCCAAGCCTTCAGTCTGGTCGAATCCGAACATTATGTTCATGTTCTGCACAGCCTGTCCCGAAGCTCCCTTGAGCAGGTTGTCAAGCACGGTCACAACGACAAGCTGGTTGTTCTCGTCAACCTCGAAGCCTCCGATAACCAGCTTGTTGGTGTTCTGTACCATGTGCAAGTCAGGGACTTCGTCAATTACCTTGGTGAACTTGGCATTAGCGTAGAACTCCTTGTACTTCTTCTTTATTTCCTGCGCGTCAGCCGGCTTCTTGAGGAGGATGTGCGAAGTAATCATCATTCCCCGGAAAGTGTCGATTACGTGGGGCGTGAAGCTGATTTTCTTTCCAAGGAACTGCTGGACTTCGTACTTGTGCCGGTGGCCAGTAAGGCTGTAGGAAACAAGGTTGTCCTTTGAAATCGAGGAGTCCTTGGCGTACTTCGAGCTCTTGCCAGCGCCGCTCCAGCCGGACTTGCAGTCAAAAATCATGTACTCCGAGTTGTCTTTTACTGGGTATCCTGAAAGAATCATTCCGGTTGCGTAGCAGCCCGGGTTTGCAACCAGCGTGGCGTCCTTGATTTGCCCTTCGAACAATTCCGGCAACCCGTACACGGCCTTTGCCTTCGGGTCCTTGTGGGTCAGCTTGTAGACGCGCTCGTACTCCGCGGTTTCCTTGAACCGGTAGTCCGCACTAAGGTCAATGACCTTGCAGGAAAGCTTTGGCGCCCAGTCCATCGCAACCGTGTGCGGCAGAGCAAGAAACACCACATCAAGCTTGAGTGCGTTAATCTCGTCAATAGAGTGGCCGGTGTAATCCAAGTCGCCTTCAAAGTCCGGGTAAAGCTCGCTGACTTTCTTTCCCGCATTGCTTTCGCTATTGCGCACCACCAATTCAACGTGCGGGTGCCTTGAAAGAATCTTGATCAGCTCGTGGCCTGTGTAGCCGGTTGCGCCGATGATTCCTGCGCGAATCTTCTTTGGATGATGTTCAGCCATTTTTCTTGTTCAACACCTTTTTGAGAATCTTGACTGCCTTGTCAGCTTCTTTGGATGTAATCGTAAGCGGCGGAAGGAAACGGAGAGTGTGCTCTGCCGCATTATTCAGAAGAAGGCCCTCCTTGAGGCACTCGTCAGCAACAAGCTTTGCATCAGCATCGATGTCCACTCCAATAATCAGGCCCTTGCCGCGCACTGCCTTGACTTTCTTCAGCTTGGAAAGCGATTCCTTGAAATGCTCGCCAACACTGACTGCATTTTCCATCAGGTTGTTCTTTTCTATGTAGTCAATGGTTGCAAGCGCTGCTGCGGATGCCACGCAGTTGCCTCCGAAAGTGGATGCGTGCTCCGCCCGGCCGAACTCGATGTCCGAAATGCAAACTCCGATTGGGATTCCATTCGCAAGGCCCTTGGCAAGCGTAACGATGTCGGGCTTGATTGCGGTGTGCTGGTAGGCAAAGAACTTGCCGGTCCGGCCGATTCCAGTCTGAACCTCGTCCAAAATAAGCAGGATGCCTTTGCTGCTGCAGACTTGCTTGACTTTTTCCAGGTAGTCCGCAGAAGGCACAATGACTCCGGCCTCGCCCTGTATCGGCTCGACCATCACCGCAGCGGTCTTGTCGGTAATTGCGGCCTCGATTGCACCAACGTCATTGTAAGGAACAAATGTGAATCCCTCAACCAGCGGCTTGAACGGTGTCTTGTACTTTTCCTTCCAGGTTGCCGAAAGGGTTGCGTGGGTTCTTCCGTGGAACGCGTGTTCGCAGACTACAAAGTCCGTTTTTCCAGTAGCACGCTTTGCTAGCTTGATTGCAGCCTCATTGGCCTCAGCTCCTGAGTTTGCAAAAAAGACCTTGGAAAGCCCGGAAAGCTGCGACAGCTTCTGCGCAAGCACAGCCTGCGGCTCAGTATAGTATAAGTTGCTGACCCAGCCCAGCTTGTTAATCTGGTTGTAAACTGCCTTGGCTACTTCCTTGTTTCCGTGGCCAACAGCTGTGCAGGCGATTCCGCCGATGAAGTCGAGGTACTTCTTGCCATCGGCATCGTACACGTACGCGCCCTTGCCGTGGTCAATGACCAGGTCGAACCGTCCGTAGGTCTGCATCACGTGCGCCTTCTCGATTTCCTTGACCTTGTTAGCGTCCATTCACTTCACAATCTCCGTTCCCATTTCCTGATTTAAAACGTCAAATAAGAGGGCGTGCGCAGTAGTGCCATTGAGAAGCACCGCGTCCCCGCACCCTGCCTGGACTGCCTCGACGCAGGCTTCGGTCTTTGGAATCATTCCCTTGGTGATTACTCCGGAAGCGGTCTTTTCTTTTACTTCCGATGCGGTCAATTTGGGCAGCACTTTTCCGTTCTCCAAAACTCCGTCCACGTCAGTGAGCAGCAAAAGTTTCTCAGCGCCAAGCGCTATTGCGACTTTTACCGCAACCGTGTCAGCGTTTACATTGTAGTACGTCTTGTTGTCTTTTGAAATTCCAAGAGGGGAAATCACAGGCGTTTTGCCCGCGTCAAGGACTGCGTTGATTTTTTCAGCATTCACCGAAGTGACCTTGCCCACCAGTCCAAGCTCGGCGTTCTTCTGGATTGCAATGACCGTGTCCTGCACGTTCCGCGCATCGATTCCGTTGGCCTTGAGCATCCCGCAAATGTCTGCGTTGATTTCAGCAGAGGCTTCCTTGACGATATTCAGGGTAGCCTCGTCGGTCACCCGCAGGCCGTTGACAAACTTCGGCTCCACTCCTGCTGCTTTCATCCGCCCTGTGATGTCCGGCCCGCCGCCGTGTACTACCGCGACCTTGATGCCGTTGCCTGCAAGCAGGGCGATGTCGGCCATAACCGACTTCTTGAGGCCGTCGCTTTTCATGGCGTTGCCGCCGTACTTGACAACGAATATTTTGCCCTTGTGCAGGCTAGCATAGGGGAGTATCGCTTTTGTGAGGACTTCTGCTGTAGTAGGATTGGCTTTAGTCGGGGTTTCGTCCATTTCTGTTTGAGGGGCACCTTTTTTTGAAATAATCTTGTTGACCTGACAATATCTTATTTCCCTATCAAAAGTGACATTTTTCCAAGCTGCTGTCGAATCGGCGACAGTCCGAAAACCTAACTTGTATTTTCTCATTATCCCCTTGCTTAAAAAGCGAACTGTAGCCTAACTATTTTTGATAGTTTGTCAAAAGGTGTTTCCAATGGACCTTGCTCCCGTGCGCGGCTCGCGCGATTTTCTTGTTGAAGAAAAGTTGCTCCGAGACTGGGCGATGCAGAGGCTCAAGGCGGTGTTCGAACGCTTCGGCTTCAACCCCATAGAGACCCCCGCAATCGAGAATTGGGAAGTGCTTTCCTCCAAGTACGCAGGAGGCGCGGAAATCCTCAAGGAAACTTACAAGCTTACTGACCAGGGAAAGCGCGAGCTGGGGCTTCGCTACGACCAGACCGTGCCGACTTGCCGCGTCCTTGCAGCAAATCCGCGCCTGGCAATGCCGTTCAAGCGCTACTCAATCGCGCCAGTATGGCGCGACGGCCCGATTAAGCTCGGCCGCTACCGCGAGTTCTACCAGTGCGACATCGACACCTTCGGCGTGAAGTCGCAGGCTGCCGAAGCCGAGATCGTGGCAGTACTCAAGGCGGGATTTGACGCGCTTGGAATCAACTGCAAGCTAAAGATAAACAACCGCAAGGTTCTCGACGGGCTCCTGGAATCGTGCGGGGTGTCCGCAGAGCAGGCAACCCCCGTCATTCTTTCCATAGACAAGCTTGAAAAAATCGGCGCCAAGGAAGTGCAGAATGAGATGGAGGAAAAAGGCGTCTCCGCTGCAAGCGCAAAGAAGGTCCTTGAGCTGTTCGAGGAGCTGGACAAGCTTGACAACGACAAGCTGATGGCAAAGCTTGGCAAAATACTCAAGTCCGGCACCGGCGCTGAAGGCCTTGCTGAACTCCAGCAACTCGTTGGCTACGTCAAGCTCTACGGCGTTGGCGACGACTTTTACGAAGTCAAGACCAGCCTCGCGCGCGGCCTTTCCTACTACAGCAGCACGGTTTTCGAAGGCTACGTTCCCGGAAGCATCATCAAGTCCAGCATCTGCGGCGGAGGCCGCTACGACGAGATGGTCGGCAAGTTCTCCGGAAAGGAAAAAGTCCCGGCAACCGGAGTCGCGTTCGGATTCGAGTCCATATGCGAGCTGCTCAAGGAAAAGGTTGCCAAGGGAGAGAAAATCGAGGGAATCCGCAAGACCTCGGTTGAGGTGTTCATAATCCCAATCAAGGACCAGCCCTTCGCGTTCGAGGCGGCCCAGGCGCTCAGGGCGCAGGGCGTCAACGTCGCAATCGACCTTCTTGGCCGCAACATCACCAAGAACTTGGACTACTGCGGAAAGCAGGGCATCCCCTTTGCCGCAATAATCGGCGACAAGGAAGCAGCTGAGAAAAAAATCAACCTGCGCGACCTCGTTAGCGGAGAGGAGAAGCTGGTTTCTTTTGAGGACGCAATAACTTGCGTCAACCGCAAATAGCGTTGAGGCTGCCTTTATGGAATCTGCCAATAAGCGTCCGAAGACCTACAGGGAAGCATTCGATTTGGCGAATGCATTTCTTGACAAGGCAACAACTATCCACTGCACTACTGGCGAGTATAAGCCCGGAATTGATTTGGGCCTGTCGTCACGCGAGCTGGCCGGCGAGCATGCGAAAAGAGCTAACGAGCAGCGAAAGCTTTACGTTGATTTTCTCATAAAGCATTCCAAGAATAAGGCGTTGACGAAGACCGCAACCGCGACCTATTCTAAGAAGCTCCTGCAGGCTGCTGCGGAAAACGCGTCCCTTCAGGACTGGTCCAAGACCGCCGATGTTGCGGCGATGCTGGACTTCATAAGTCAGCAGGCCGGTCCGGCAATCCGGGAAAAAAGAAAAGTCTGATTCTGGGGTTTACTGCCTGAGGTACATCGCGCACAGCGTGGCGTTGCTTGAGTAGGCGAGGTACCCGACTCCCGCAGTCATGCTGAACTGCGTGCCTGTGCCGTCCGTTGCGTTGTACGACTCGAACACTCCTGCATTGTTGAGCCTCGAGTAGGCGGTTACGTTGCAGTTGCCCGCAAGCTGTGCGAACGTGGCGCCGTTGTAGGGCGCGCTGATTGCGTTCCAGCCGGGGTAGAGTGCGTTGTAGTAGTTCGTGGTGTTGTACTGCGAGGTTCCGTTGAACGAGAGCGTGCACGGTGAAGTGACGTTAAGCCAGTAGGTCTCGTTGCCGTTCATGCTTGCCATAGGTATTTCATACCAGCTTTGGTTGAACGGGTTGAAGCGGTTTACCGTGCTGTTTGCGCAGGTGTTTGCCGTTACTGTGGGGCTGACAAGGGGCACCGAGAACAGGTATGACCGTACTGATATGTAGTGCGTCGAAGTGGGTACCGGGGTCGGGCTTGGCGTGGGCGTCGGGCTGGGTGTCGGGGTCACTGTTGCGGTTGTCGAGGCGATGTCGTAGTTTGCGTACTTGTCAGCAGATACCTGCACTAAAGTCCAGGTGCGCCTGTAGTGGTTTGCCGCGCTGACTGTGACGTTGTACATCCCGTCGGGCACGTAAGGCATGGTGTAGTAGCCGTCGGTTCCCGCAATCTTGGTGTTCATGTAGACCTGCGCGTCGTATGCGTTGACCACCATTATTGCGGCGTTGGAAATCCCGGTGCCGTTCTGGTCAACGAGGCGCCCTGAGAGCGTGCGCGTTCCTATTGGCGCGGGCTGGAGGTTGCCGGTTGAGGACACGGTCACTCCGAAGAGCTTGCCTGAAGACGTCTCGACTGCGCCGTTGAGGCGTATCGAGCCGCCGGTGTAGTAGAATTCAGAGCCCACGGTCATGCTTACTGACTGCGAGCTTCCGCTTGATGGAGTCACTGTAAACGATGCCATCGGGAGCGCGGACTGGCCTGCTTCCCAGGTGGAGTAGCTTGAGTAGACGAACTTGGCGCCGCTGGTCGAGGTGACCTGGTCGCCCTGGTAAAGGTAGTACGTGCCGTCGCCTGTGAACGTGCGTCCGCCGGTTGACGAGCCGTCGGTGCACACCTGCACGTTGGTCTGGTACTGGTATGTGGTGTAGACCGAGTCAACCTTGTAGCAGTTGTTGCCTGACACGTATATCGAGTGGTACCCTGGAGCAAGGCCGAATGCCATGAACGAGCTGCCGTTGGTGGTGATGGTGCCGCAGTAAGTTCCGTCGATGAAGACGTTGACCGGCGATTTGCCCGAAATCACGTTGACGCTGGTCGGGTACGAGCCGGTGTAGTTGGAGTAGCAGTACGCGTACTGCGTGTTGTATGTCGAGTACATCGGCGTGCCGTTGGGGTAGTAGTTGAAGTAGTTCTGGTACCCGGGCGGGTAGTACGGCGTGCCGTTGGGGTAGTAGGATGGCGCGTACTGGTAGTAGCCGTTGTAGTTGTAGTACGGGCTGTACGGGTTCTGGTATCCCGAATACGGGTAATAGTTATTGTATGGGTTGTAGTACGACGGAGTTGGCGACGCTTGGACTACAGGAATCGGGTAATAGGACTGGTCGATTACTGGAATGCCTGAAGGCGACGGCTGCGGGGTGGTGTAGGTCGCTGTCGGGGTTATTGACGGGACTGCGTTGGCCTGCGCGCCTGCTGTGAAGAACCCGCTCATGCTTGAGGGGCTTGCGATTATGATTCCGATTAGCGCAAGAGTTAGGAATGAGACTGCGATGATTACGCCGTCGACCTGGCCTTTAGACATAAACCCACCATAAACTTGTTACTACTGGTGAGTAACTATATTCTGGATTAATCTTATAAACCCCGCGTAATTCCCCGGCCGGATAAAAAGACCCCAAGAGGCCCCCGGGCGTACGCGCCTTGGCTAGATGGGAACGCCCCTCTAGAGCGGGGAGAGACCGTTTTCTTTCGCTGCTGCAAGGGGGTTTTTGGAGATTGCATCCCGTGCTGCCGAAGGGCTCATTGCAAGGAAAGCCTCGGCCAGGCTGCATATCTCGGCTGGCGACTTGCAGCCCTCCTGTGAGGATGCCCTGCTTGTAATCACTACTCTGGCCTTGTGCTTGAGAGCAAGCCTTGCGGCCTTGGTGGCAACGTGCAGCCTGCCTGCGCGCCGCGCTCCGGAGCAGTCAAGAAAAAGCGAAAGCGGGATTTCAAGGAACTTGCCTTCCTCGGCAATTTTCCGGAACAGCTTCTGCTCCTTCTCAAAGCCCTTGGCAAGGAACGGGTTGATCAGGATTGCATTCGGGTTGCGGCAGCAGGCCATCAAAAGCTCGACGTTGGTGGACTCCACTGCCGAGGGCTTGCTGAGTTTCTTCTGGATGTCAGCTTGCGAATTAATCGCAACTGGTTGTAAAGAAAAAGATTGGGAAAAGCCGAGCTTGTGTAAAAGCGCGGACAGTTCCGGCTTTGCGACGTTCAAGTCAACAAAGTCCATTCTGGCTTAACCGCCTCAGGCCTTCTTTGCGGGCTTTGCAGCAGCTGCCGGCTTTGCGGCAACTGGCGCGGCCTGCTTGACCGGCTTCTGGGGGGTCTGCGGGCAGTTGTTCTTCATTATTACTTCGAAGTACTTGTCCGTGCCAGTCTCTCCAGCAAGGTAAACGCCCATCGGCGAGAGGTTGGTGAAGCGGTTTGCGGCCTTAATCACAGCGTAGTACGACAGCGGTGCTCCCGGGTTGACTTCCTTGCGGTTCTTGCCCGGCTTGCGGCCCAAGTCTGCACGGCGGCGGACGCGCTTACCCTTTGAGATGCGCACGCGCACCACGATGATGTCCTTGGTCGCCTTGTACCCAAGCCCCCTTGCGCGGGGAATGTTGGTCGGGCCTTCCAGCCTGACTACCGGGCTCTGCTTGTGCCACTTGATGAGGCGGGCCTTGTATGCTGGCGCGCGCTCGGCCATAGTTTTGCGGAACGATTCGCGAATGTATTTAGTTGCACTCATTTTTTACACTCC
>Ga0074198_1001912_pt1 | contig 12185 bp, 13 predicted proteins | sample EPASupsiteSAE323_FD_64527 | JGI IMG/M metagenome (GOLD analysis project Ga0074198, IMG submission 64527) | Bioremediated contaminated groundwater from EPA Superfund site, New Mexico - Sample SAE3-23 | ecosystem: Environmental > Aquatic > Deep subsurface > Groundwater > Contaminated ...
CGTAGAAGTTCCAGCACGACATTGGCCTTGAATTCAGCTGTGTAACGATTTCTCTTTTCCATGTTCTTAGTTTAGCTTATTTTTTACCTCTGCGTGTCTCACTACCTGGGAGCATTATAATTGACCGTCTTATTTATCCGCATTTAGCTGCAAAACTAAGTGATAGTCAATATAATATTGTTAAATCTAGTGAGGAAATGATGAATAAATCGAAAATGCTTGTGCGGAAAATTGATTTGAAAATATAATTATAAGAAGGCATGGCAATAAAGCTTTGGCCAGAATAAAGTTTGAAACAGTCTCTCATTGATAAGAGATTGGCGGTTCTCACACAGACTGACAATTCCTTGTCATATATAAACCAAAATCATTTCATTCATGAGACTTGGAGCGAAAGAAAACCGTCTAGCCATTCGAAGTCATCATGATTTGCTTTAGCAACTAATGTAGATAGGTGTTTTTGAATATATAGGATATCTTGATTCAATTTGCGACTAAGAACATAAAACTCATTATGTTTACCAGCTCTAATAGCTTTTTTAACCAGTTCTATAACATCATTTTCGTTAATATTATAATCATCTGCAACCTTTTCGATAATATCCGGATTCGATATGCAACTAGATAGTACCCAATTCTCTGGCCATGTTGTTCCAGGTAAGAATTCTACCCTGTTTTTAAACCATTCTTCATGGTCTAATTCAGCTACTTCCATACAACTTAAAAATATTTTTTTATAAGCAGCTAATTGATTTCTTTTATCTCCGTCTAGTATGGCACATACATTCCTACTATCGGGCATTTTATAGTATGCCGCTAATTGTCTGATGACCGCAAGATCCGATCCAATCGGAACAATATTTAGTCTATTTCGAAGTTCATAGGATAAAGTTGCATCAACTATTGACTTTGCAACTTCATCTTCAACCAACACATCGAGTTCAGCATTTCTTTTCCCAGAAAGTTTCCCTGAGGCAAAGGCTGAGGATATTTCTGGAATAATTTTTGTTTGATCATTACAATTTTCTATATAAATCCGGGCTTCAGGAGGAACACTTTCAAGTATTGTTGTTGAATGTGTCGTACAAATAACTTGAATGTGTCTGGAAACACAAAGTTCTTTTAATACTCTGATCAGCTTAATTTGTGCTTCTTCGTGTAGGCCAAGTTCTATCTCATCTATAATAAGAAGCATACCCTTAGGTAAGGATAATACAATAGAAAGCATTTCAAATAATGCGTTTTCTCCGGCTCCCATGTTAAAGCCTGAATACGTGTTCCCGTCTGAACTTACAATTGGTATACGATATTTTGAATAGTTCTTATAATAAAAACTATCATATTCTTTATCTAAAATAAAACCAACCAAAGCCCGAACATAATTCTCCCAACCTTGATCAGATAACGGGCTGAAATAATTACGGTAGGATCGAGAAGTGCTGTTTTCTGTGTGTGGTAAGATTCGCCCAATCCCTAAATAGACTACATTTCTTTTTACCCGTTGAGCATAGTTATTCCATCGTCCTCCTTGGGATTTGACTCTCCTTTGCCATGCTAATCCCCTTCCATCAGGAAACTGAGCAGTTTTCCGCCAGTTATTAAAGAGAAATTGATATCTTATGATTATTCCCTCGGGTGGAACCTCTTCGGATGTCTGGATAAAGAAATCTGAGAATGTATAGTAGCTATTATTTCTTCCAAGTATTTTGTTTGCATTGTTGTTATGGTAAGCACAAGCTGCCATTGCTAAAACTGTTGTCTTTCCGCATCCATTCCTACCGGCAACAACAGTAATTGGGTAACGAAAATGAAGCTTTAAACCACTTTCAAGGCCTCTGATTGATCCTTTTGTTATTTCTATACGCATCAAAGAGCATACACTCTCATCTTTGGTAAACCATTCAAAGTTTTTTTTGTCTGTCTGAGACAACCTGTATTTCATCCAAATATCCCCTACCGTATGACTTTTTTTAGTCATTATTTATAATATTTATGATCTTTCTACATAATAACATTAAATTCCTCTTAATTATCAAAATTGAAAATGTTCTAGGAGAATTCTCTCAGATAAGAACAAAAGGCTAATGTATCATGTTTAATAAATTAGTTGTTTAGATAGGTACAAATATAGCAATGTGATATTGAAGTATATTATTAAAGCGGAAGGTCTTATTGAGAGATTTTAAAGCAATTATAATCCAATTGTTTTATAATTCGAAAGCAATCAATAAGAGATATATGATTAAACTTCTAAATCCGCATCTTCAATCTTAGAATCATCAAGAAACTCGCAAATAGTAATGCCCAAGCCCTCGGAAATCTTAATTAAGGTGACCAACCGGGGACTCTTACTTCTCCCTTTCAAAATCCCATCTAGCGTTGACTGGGTTAGCCCAGATAAAACGGCCAGTTTGTTGATCGTAATATTACGTTCTTCGCAAAGCTCCATTATTCTTAGAGTTAATGCCTCTCCTAATGTCATTCATTTCACCTCAATAACTAACGATATATCGTTAGTTATATTTTACAAAACATTATCCAAAAAAGTTAACCATTTTGCGTTGACCATGGACAAAGTTGGAAGTATACTGTCATTAACGTAATATGGTTAATTATGTGAGGGGTGGAGATTAATGAATTTATCTATCAAGCGCCACCGTCTCCTCCGGGGCTGGAGTCAGAGCCGGCTGGCCCGGGAGTCGGGGGTTTCGCAGACATACATATCGGAGTTGGAGGCAGGGAAGTGGTCGCCGAATATTGCCGTGTTGCGCAAGCTGGCGGCGGCCTTGGGGGTGCCGGTGACGGCATTGTTGGATGACGAGATAGATGGAGGGGACGAGGAGCAAATACATGAGTGCAATGAAGGATTTGAAGTCGCGGTTTGTAGTTGAGGAAGAGATCGATGAATCGAATAAATACGGCCAACCGCCGCTGTTTCTCTGGCAGTTGACCGATACCCTGGAACAGCTCGATTTGCAGGTGCAGTTTTTAGCCGAGTTACTGTATAAGTTAGCGCACGAAGCGGAAATAACCAATAGCAGCAATATCCGTATACTGCGCAGCCTCAATGAGGTGGCGGATCACATATATAAAAGCGATGGACATTATGTGATGCTGACCTCGCCGAAGTATATGCCGGTGGTCTTCCGCTGCCAGGATCGGGGTTGGGTAAAGGACGCCCATGACTTCGCCAACTGGCTGATGATAAACTGGCGGGATGAATCATTGGTTATTGTTCTGTCATAACTGAAGGAAATGGTAAGGGTATTGATTTCTATAATAAGGGGGGCGGTTCAGGCAAAGCAAGAGCCGTTCCCCCTTGCTCTGAGTATAGCTTAGTTACCATGCCAATCCCATGAAAAGCAGGATCGAAACAACGTCCGGTGGTGACTAGGGCTGTTGGTAGAACCGGCCGAATTCCAGATCCGATCCGGTCGTGTGGTCTTTCAGCCAGTCGTGCAAAAAATCCAAGACGTCGAAGCTGATGGTGATGCTTTTCTCCTGGAATTGCTCTTGCAGGTCCAGCACCTGGCGGGTCAGATCATCGTGCTGCTGTTTGTGTTCCTCTAACTTCGGATATTTGTACTCCACAAACAGCCTTTCCTCGGTTTGAAAATGCAATACTGTATAGTCGATCAGTTCGTCCAGGATCTTACCCACGGTCTGTTGTTCATCCCCGTTCGCCACTGCCTGGTAGAGCTGGTTGACCAAATCGAACAATCCGTGGTGCTGATCGTCCACCTCCTGAATCCCGGTCAGGTATTTTTCTCCCCATTCCATAAAAGCCATCTCAAGCATTTCCCCTTTCCTGATTTATAGTCCACTAACACCTGCCCAGTCAGGGCCGGGCGGAATTCTGATCAACGTGCTGCAACGCTTTATGTAAATCGGCAGCAGCTTGTCTTCGGGACAGATTTCCTGGCAGGCTTTGAAAATTGTAATCGCACCTTCAAAATCGCCTTCTTTGTAGAGTTTGATTGCTTGATTGAACTCAGGCAGGTAGCTGAGTTTTTTCTCCCGGATCGCAGGATCGTCACAGTCCATGACTTCATAAAGTGTGGTCACGGTTAGCTTTCCCTTGACACGGACCGTGTCGATAGCGCGCAGGCTGAAATTTTCAGGGTTCTCAAGCCGATCATATACGGCATCTGAGATCATGATATCCACTTGGTAGGTCTTCGTCGCGCTCTCGATCCGGGATGCCAGGTTGACGATGTCACCAATCACCGTGGTATCCATCCGCTCATCCGTTCCGATGGTGCCTAACGTGACCGAACCGCGATGGATCCCCGCACCGATTCTGACCGGTGCCCCGGAGTTTGCCGCCTGGGAGTCGTTGTACTGCCGGAGCATGGCATATAAATCTATAATAGCCATCAGCGCCTGATCCGGGGCACCCGGAAAGAGACCCATCACCGCGTCGCCGATGAATTTGTCGATGAACCCTCCGTGCTTCGTGATGGATCCAACTGCAAACTGGAGGTATTGGTTGATGACCTGAAAAATCTCCGTGCTTTCCATCATCTCGGACATCTGGGTGAAGGAACGGACATCGGTGAACAGCACGGTAATTTCCTTCTCCACATAGTTTCCCGGACGGATCTCTGTGATGCTTCTTTTGCCTAGGAAATTTAGAAACGCCATAGGAACAAAGGAGCTTATAGCACGATTCAATTCAATCTCTTTCTCTTTCGCCTGGCGTTCAGATTCAGTAGCCCTTCTCTCCAAATGGAGCTGTTCTTCTTGATGTTCCACCTTCTCGGTCAAATGTGCAACCCGCCGCAGGTATATCTTACGGAACAGCAAACCCAGCAACCCAAGCAGGATGATCGAGGCCAGAATTCTGAACCAGGCCGTTTCATAAAAATGCGGTAGTTTAACTACCTTAATCACGGCGATCTGCCGGCTCGCTACTCCATCACCGTTTACAGCGCTGACCTTGAACCGGTAGGTGCCCGGACTCAGATTAGTATAAGTCGCCTCGTTCCGTCTGGCATAATTGGACCAGTTATGATCGAAGCCTTCCAACATGTAGCGGGTCAGGGTCTGTTCCGGATCAACGAAACTCAAAGCGGCATAGGAGAAATCTATGCGCATGTTATCAGCACTCAATTCAATTTGATTACCCAAGCGGCCGGTATCTTGATTGTCCAGCAGCGTCTGTTTGATGACGACTTGCGGGGGTGTAGTGTTCAGGTACATGTTAAGGGGATCTACCCTTGCGACGCCGGAAAAGGTAGGGATCCAGAACGCGCCCTGATGATCGGTGATGGCCCAGGCTGTCGTCGAAGGGCCTTCGCGCAAACCGGAAGAGGCGCTCTTGAAATACCGAACCTTCCCCCCTGCTGCTCCGGGACTGCGTTTTTCGATCATCTCCCGATTCATGCAGTAAACACCAGAACTTGTTATCATCCACAGGCGATTGCGCGTGTCTGCCAGGATCTGAAAAACGTTGTCCTGGGGGTTGATGCCCAGATCTTTGAACGTATAGGACGTCAGGCCCTTCTGATCGAAACGCGTGATGCCACCGGTGGTGGCGGCGAACAGGGTTCCCTTGTCGTTCCGGTACAGACGAAGGACGATCTCCGTCGGCAGACTGTCTTTCCTGGTGTAGGTCTTTACTATCTGGCCGTGCTCGATAATATTGATACCGCCGCCGTCGGTTCCGATCCACATCACACCGTCTGCGGCCTCCTGGATGCACATAATGTATTCGTTGGTCATGCCGCTGCGGGCATTTATGTTCTGAATCTTCCCGTCCGGGCGGATCAGGCTTAGCCCGGTAGTAGTTCCGACCCACAGATTATGAGAACGATCCTCAACCACCAGCCGAACCTTGTCGCCGGCAAGACCTTCGCTGGATCTGATGTTCTTCACTACCCTGCCGTCCCGTAGGCCTACCAACCCGTTGCCATAGGTACTTGCCCAGATCATCCCGGTACTTTCTTTCATCAGGTGACGGATTCGTACCTTCACTCGTGGGTCCGACAGGACGGTGACCGAATTGCCCCTGGCAACATTCAGGATGTAAATACCTTCATCCGTTCCCAACCAGTATTCACCCGGACGATTCTCCATTACCGCATTCACCGCAGGACAGGACAGCCCCTCCGGCTGCCCGTAGCTCACGAATCGCGGTTCAGTATACTTTTGGAGCCCAAGCTGGGTGCCAATCCAAAGGTTACCTTCACGATCCTGTAGGATGGTTGAAGCGCGATCATCACCCAACCCGCTCATCTTGTCGAAATGATGAATGGAATTGTCTGCATAGCGGAACAGGGTGTTGAAGAACCAGATACTGCCGTCCTTGTCTTCGTAGGCTTCGGTTATATCCGCTGTTTCAGAGCCAGCCAGTCCCCTGAAATCCAGTGTTTTCACGACGGCGCCTTTTCGCACCAGGTATGCCTGATTACCGGCCACAAACCAGTTCGCCTTTCTCTTAGTATCCTCGATCATGAAGCTAACCGTTTTGCCGGCTAGTTCGGCGGGTAATTCGCCGGAGACCTTCTCGAACACACTGGTCCCAGCCTTTAGCCTGAACAGGCTGTCATTGGTATTGGCGCCTACCCAGATCGAGCCACTGGTGTCTTGCAGTATAAAATTAATTAAAGTCGATTGCAACTCGATTGGCTCAAATTTCTTCAGTTCCCTTCCGTCAAACATACACAGTCCCGCTGCCGTACCGATCCATACCCGGCCTTGTTGATCCACACGCAGTCTTCGAACCGAGTTATTGGGCAGTCCGTTGCCGGTATCGTAAACAACGCAGCTCCCATTGCTATACCGAACCAGCCCGTCCTCATTTGTGCCGATCCACATCCCGCCCTGCTGATCCTCTGCCAATGCGCGAACCGAACGAACCGGGAAGTTTTTCCGGCTGTAGGTGTTGAACATCTCAAAATCGGTGCCGTCAAAGCGAACCAGACCGCTGTAGGTGCCGATCCAGATGTATCCTGTCTTGTCCTGCAGGAGACAGAGCACTTCTTGGAATCCCTTGTCCTTGTATTCGGTGTGGATAAATTGGGAGAGGAGCTTTTCCGGCACTGTATCCGCTGACTGAGCCAATGGGGCGGCGGAAAGCCCTAAGATAAAGGTCAAAATAACCGTATACAGGATTCTTTTCATCGGCGGTTCCTCCTTGGAGTGCCATGTGTCGGTAAGCCATCTACGGAAAAACACAGATAATTCATCTTATTCACTACACCAGAACATTCTACAAATTAGACCAGTTTCCTGCAAGGTGAGGGAGAAAGAGGACGAGGTCCATATACAGGAGTGCATTGGATGATTTAGAGCCAGGATTTGTGGGGGCCGAAGTGGCTGATACGAGTAAATACAACAAGCAGCCTTTGTTTGGGTTGGGAGATGACTAATACACTTGAGCAGCTTCTCTTTCAGATATACTCATTAGACACTGCCAAGGCGCAATAGCTTTCATTATAAGAATAGGCTGCTCCTAGCTGCTGAAGCTAAAATTAAAGCTTGATATAATTTATAATTAAATACTACCATTATCTTTATAAAACATGGTCATAGGGCGTAATATGATGAAAAAGACCACGGATAGTCCCCAAGACAAGGCCCTGGAGATGCTGAATCGCTTGGGCATCGAATACCAGCTTATTCATCATCCGGCGGCTTTTACGGTGGAGGATATGAATAAGCTCAATCTGTCTCAATATGGGGATGGCTGCGTAAACCTATTTTTGCGGGATGCCAAGGGCAAACGCCACTTCCTGGTGGTTATGCTCCAGGATAAGCGGGCCGATTTAAAGAGCCTGCAGGAGCAATTGGGCTGCAGCCGTCTGGGCTTTGCCTCCGAAGAAAGGCTGTCTAAATACCTGCAGCTGCACAAAGGCGAGGTAACCCCCCTGGGTATAATCAACGATACGGATGGTGTGGTGGAGATGGTGCTGGACCGGGATTTAACCGGTAAAACCAGACTGGGTTTTCACCCCAATGATAACACTGCCACCATATGGATCTCCTTTGCGTCTCTGCAGAAGATCATTGAACATAACGGAAACCGGGTTCATCTGGTGACAATTTAAACATCAGCGAAGACCTGGGCCAGGTTAATCTCCAGACCGGGAAAGAGCTGGCACGCCATGATACCATCATCATAATAGGTGCCGGTTTTTTCATAAATACCTTCTTCATTTAAATGATATACCTGGAGAACCTTATCCTTCGGAAAGACCACCCAGTATTCCTTAATCCCGCTTTTTTCATAGAGATTATACTTTTCCGCCAGGTCTTTTTTGGCGGTGGCGGGAGAGATTATTTCCACCACCAGGTCGGGAGCGCCCTTGCAGCCTCGAGTATCGAGCCTGGCCGGGTCGCAGATGACGCACAAGTCAGGCTGCACCACCGTGTCTATTTCCTCATCAACTTCATTTTCCCGGGGCAGCCGCACATCAAAGGGGGCGGGGAAAACCTGGCAGGGTTTTTCATTTATAAACGTTTGGATCTGGACAATCAATTTGGTTAGTATGCGCTGGTGCTCAGTGGAAGGCGCCGGGCTCATATCGTAAGGGACCCCGCTGATTATTTCCCATCTTTCTTCATCCGGCCAATGTAAGTAATCGCCATAGGTATATTTCCGGTTTAGTTTGGGAGAGGACATGGCCATAGTACTCTACCTCCTTTGGCAACTGCCGCCTACTGTGCGATGATGCTGTAAATATTTACAAACTTCATGATTTTATTATACTTGAGCGTCGGGATTCAGGCAAGGCGGGTTACTAATCTCAGCGTTAAATAGCAGGTTGCACAGAGGTCTACGGAGTAACAGAAGGGATACCATAGTCGGCGGCATAATTTCACATGAATGAAAAAAAGCGATGGAGTTAAAAATACTCTTGATAATCATATTAAAATTAGGAGGTATTGAAATTGAAACACAATTCAAGTATCGGCTGCTCGGTAACCGAATGTAAGTTTCACTGCAAAGACGATAATTTTTGCACCTTGGATAAGATTGAAGTAGTATCGCATTCTAAACCGGCAAATTCTATGGAATCTACGGACTGCGGAAGTTTTAGAAAAGGCTAGTTGTAAAAGCCAACCCATTATATAAAGAGTTAGACGGTGCTGAGTATTCACCATTTGATAAGTGGACAATCAGCACCGTCTTTTTATCTGTATAAGTAATCGTTAACGAGCTATTTATTACCTGGTTGATTTCTTCTAATTGGTTATTAAGCGGTACTTATCGATATAGATTCTCTTAACTACATCTCGATCTGCCGCATAATACTCATCCGGGCCGGGCAGTTGCTGTGGATGCAGCGGGTGCATTCGTAGCGTACCATGGTTAGACCGAATACGGCAAAGGCCAGCAGGTAGACTATGAGCAGCACCGGGAAGGCCAGGAGCCAGTAGACCGGGAAGGCGGCGATGATCAACACGCCGGTTATGGCCAGCACCAGTTCATAAGGGTGGTAAGGCTCGGTTTTGGGCTTGTAGACCCGGGGGAGGCCCCAGATGAACATGCATTTGCAGGTACCCTGGCTATTGTAGTAATGGGGGCATTTAGTACAGAAGAAACGGTAATAGAGCAGGACAAAACATACGGCGGCTACGGCGAGATAGATCAGCAGCAACCGCCAGGAGACCGAGACCAGCGCATAGCCGCCCAGTATGCCGGGGATCAAAAAGAACAAGGCCCAGTAGATAAAATCGGAAAACTCATGGGAGGTTTTCATTCCGCAGCCGGTTTGCATAATATCATCCTTTCTTAGCTTGGTCGCTTAGCCAGGGGGCGATTATCATAGCCACCTGCCGTTTGATATATTCCTCGGTGCTGGTGGCGGGAAGTACCCCGGCATAGCTCAACAGGATGCTCATGAAGCCCATGGAATACAGCAGATAGGCAGTGTCCTGAATATTTAAAACGGGTTTTAGGCATCCTTGAGCCTGCATTTCTTTGAGAGCTTCCTCCACCTGGGTGATTAGTTGCCGATCGATGCTGAACAGTCGCTGCCCCATGGTCAAAGGGTTTTCCAGGGCCAGGGCGATGGATTTGCCCAGTAGGTTGGGTTCCAGGGAGAGAAAGACGGCGGCATACCGGGACACCATCTCGCTCAGAGCTTCGGTCGGGCTAGCCGGATTGGCCAGGTACTGGCTGCTGCCTTCGGAAAGTGATCGAACGGCGTGCTCGGCCATGATCGCCACCAGGATATCGCCCTTACTGCCGTAATAATTGTAGAGGGTTCCGGTTGCCACTACTGCATCTTCGGCGATCTGTTCCATGGTGGTATTTTCGAAGCCCTGCCCAGTAAAGAGTTTTTTGGCGCTTTCCAGTATTGCGGCGCTGGTCTGCAGCTTTTTCTTGTCGCGGATGCTGATTTGCTTCACCCCCGTTATGAAAATAGTGATTGCAAAAATGAATGCATTATAAAATTATAATGCATTCATTAAAATCATTTGTCAAGTCTTTACTATTGCCAGAGGATATTGAGTGTTACTCCATAATATGGTTGAATATAGATACTGGTGGAGGACGATTACCGGTAATCTAGTTGAGGGGAGTAGGCTTATGTCTGATGATACTAATAGGGCTGTGCCTGATCACAAACCGGAGGATATCCCGGTTTATATGGCTGGGGTCATTTTTATAGGTGTCATTGCTTGCTTAGCGGTAGGTGGAGCAGTTGCGCTGGCTATTCTGGGCAAGCCTATACCCGATATATTGGTAGCGGTGGGCTCGGCAGCCGTTGGAGCCCTGGCTGGGTTGTTGGCACCATCGCCCAAGCAATAATTAATTCTGGGTTTAGTTGTTGTAATGATTGAGATTAATGAGGTGAATACATGCTTGAACTTCCGGAGGCTTATACGATTGCGGGCCAGGCCAGGGATACCCTGGTCGGCAAGAAAATAGATCAGGTATTTGCGGCACAGACTGCCCATAAACTGTCCTGGTACCATGGTGATCCCTCGGTCTATCCTGCCTTGCTCGACGGTGAGGTTGTGCAGGATGCCCGCAGTTTTGGGGGATGGGTAGAGATCGATCTGGATCAGGCTGTAATGCTTTTTACCGATGGGGTTAATCTGAGGTTTCATAAAGAGGGGGAAAAGCGACCGGCTAAACATCAACTGCTGCTGGAATTCGACGATGGCACTGCTCTCAGTGGCGTGGTGCAAATGTACGGGGGATTACTCTGTTTTCGCGAGGGTGAATTGGACAACCACTATTATAATGTAGCGAAGGAAAAGCCTTCTCCGCTGTCCGCCGGGTTCGATCAGGACTATTTTGATAAAATGGTCAATGAGCCGGCGGTGCAGAAGCTAAGCGCCAAGGCATTTCTGGCCACCGAACAGCGCATACCCGGCCTGGGCAATGGCGTCCTGCAGGATATCCTCTATAACGCTCACATCCATCCCAAAAGGAAGATAAAAGACATAAGCTCCGATAAACGGGGTGCTTTATACCATGCGGTTCAGGGGACTCTGTTAATGATGGCCATGGGGGGTGGTCGTGACACGGAAAAGGACCTCTTTGGCAATCCCGGAGGCTACCAGACCAGTTTGAGCAAGAATACAGCCGGCAAGACCTGTCCGCATTGCTCGGGGACCATCCGAAAGGAAACTTATCTGGGCGGGAGTATCTATTATTGTGATGGGTGCCAGGTCTTATAGTACTGCTTAAATAATGCCACTTTAAAGATATACCTGCAGGCAAGACAGCTAGCCGGCAGTCGCAGTTGTTATTCTTCTAGTTTGCCATAAGAGCTGATGTCGTGAATATTTTTCGCAAAGAAAAGTATCATTTTTAATGACAGGTGAACAGGCAGGAGCGGATTCCATCCGCTGCGACAGCTGCCGGGTAGTTATATAGAAAGCGGGGGTAGACATGAGAAGCAACTTCTTTGTGAAGTCCCATGGATTGGGCAATGAGTACATTATTCTGGATGAAGCCAGTATTGATTTTCCGTTGACGGTAAAGGCAATTCGGAGAATATGCAATGTCCATCATGGGATAGGTTCTGACGGCATATTGCTGAGGGTTCCCGCGATACGGGCCGACTTTGCCGTAAGGATTTTCAACCCGGACGGCTCGGAGGCCGAGAAGAGCGGCAATGGACTGAGAATATTCTGCAAGTATTTATATGACTATGGTTACGCCGGTTCCCGCTTTACGGTGGAAACCAAGGGGGGGATCGTGACGGCCGAGGTGTGTGAAT
>Ga0074198_1001913_pt1 | contig 12183 bp, 9 predicted proteins | sample EPASupsiteSAE323_FD_64527 | JGI IMG/M metagenome (GOLD analysis project Ga0074198, IMG submission 64527) | Bioremediated contaminated groundwater from EPA Superfund site, New Mexico - Sample SAE3-23 | ecosystem: Environmental > Aquatic > Deep subsurface > Groundwater > Contaminated ...
CTGAGAGTCATCACTTCACCCCCACCGATTATCTTCGTATCACCGTTGACAAGTTGTATTTCGAGTTCTTGACTCCCGCTTCGCCCTTGAATTACGTCATCTTCGAAAAGAAGCGTCCCCGGTGCCAAAATTTTTAATGTCCCGTCACCTGATTTGACAATAAATTCTCCCTCTATACGGGTTACTTCACCGATCGCTTTTGACATAATCCACTCCTCCTCCGGAAATTCATACTGTTAAATTATTTCAAATTGAGGAGAAAAGGTCAATTGTCCGATCGGACAACTTTACATATCGGAAAGAATACTGGCATGAAGTTCTTTAAGCTCGTATACGACATGGTAATAGAGGAGATATTTGTTTTTAAGGGTATGCGCTTTGAAGGAAGGGTCTATAATATATAAAATTCGATCTATTTGTGCATTAACCGTCAATTCCAAAATAATATCGTGTTTCGATATAGCATATTTTACCAATGCCAATAAACAGATATAGATAATATAAAAATTGTCGACAATCCTCTGAATCATTTTATCACTGTCGCTTTCGATTCGTTCGTTGATTTTTTCAAGCACTTCATCTACCTTTCTCAACACATCTTCAGCCATACAGTACTTTGAAGCGGGGGCATAAAACTGATACCAACGTCTCTTTTTACGTTGTACGATAAAGTTTTTCAAAAGCTCGCGAAGTTTGTTACCGTACTGTTTTAGCTGGATCAACTTCACTAAATTGTTTTCGCTGATAAGGGTATAATCATCAACCTTTTCACTCGAAGGGACAGAAGCGATGTAGAGGGAAATAAACTCTTCTATCTGATTACATAGTATATCACCAGTTGCATTGACATCAATATGGCACATAAACGATAAAACGTGTTCTAGATGGGCACTGTCGGAATCGCCCAACTCTTCTTGGCACATTGCGACGATCCCATTAAATGCACGAATCGCCAAAACGGTCACTTCCGGAGCTTCAGCCGGCTCCTGCATAGTACCGTTCAAAATATAAGGGGTGGCATCGGCCAAAAAACGTTCTGTCAGGCTGGATAGCGTTTCATCGACTTCGTTACGCATGGTCTCTCTTTTTGAACCATAAAGCAAGACTTACACGATCGTTCAATCCCAGTTTTTTATAGCATGAGAGCAAATGGGCTTTGACGGTGCGCTCCGTTATCTCAATCGTCTGTGCTATTTGATAGTTGCTAAGTCCCTGAGCTACGTAACGCCCAATCTCTTGCTCACGTTCGCTCAGTCTTTCCAAATCACCCTCAGTCCCTTCAGAAGTTCCACTGTATTCGATACGGCGAATCAAATCATTCATAAATCCAGGGTCAAACCAACTTCCCCCCGATTCGAGTACACTTAACGCATTCTCTAAATTGGCGGTGCCAAAATGGAGGTTGGCATATCCTTTAACCCCCATTCGCAGGAGAGGGTATCCCTCTTCAAAAGTTGGGATCGGAGTCAGTACCAACATAGGATAAGGATACTCTTTTAAAAACGTTCCCAAATCACGAAACGTCATCGGAACCGATTGGATATCGACAAGGATAATGTAATCATTCTTCCCTTTTTCATGCAATTCAACCTGCTCGAAGGGGATCCAAGAATATCCTAGATCGGAAAGGTTGGTTCCAAATCTCTTCGTAAAAAGTGCCGATTCGCTGACAAGGATAATCTGAGACATCTATTTCTCCGTCAGAGCGTTTTGGCGCGCTTTGATGATCGGTTTCATCAAATACTGCAAAATCGTCTTTTTCCCGGTAACGATATCGACATTGGCGGTCATACCCGGCATGATAGTCACTTGGGAGAGTTTGGAGTTGATTGCCGATTTTTGGTTGATTTTGACTTTCACCAGATAATAACTCTCCTGCTTTTGCTGATCGACAATGGTATCGGAACTGATTTGATACACCTCTCCCACCATACCGCCGTATATGGAAAAATCGTATGCCGAAAATTTAACAATCGCTTTTTGTCCCGGGTGGAGAAAAGCGATATCCGCGGGCTTGATTTTCGTCTCGATCAACAGAGAGTCTTCGGTTGGGACGATCTCGGCGATATCCATCCCGGGACGCACTACACCACCGACCGTATTGATAAACATCTGCTTCATAATACCCGTCACCGGAGAGATGATTTTAGAGCGGTCCACTTGATCACTCAGAGGTACGGAACTCGCATGGATACGCCCCAGTTCGGCATCATTCTGACTCAATTCCTGTTTCGCTTTATTCTGATAATCGATTTTTTCTTGAATCATCTTCTCTTTAAGCTCCGCAATCGCATGTTCAAGACGGGGGACCGAGTTTCTCGCCTCTTCCAACTGCTGCTCGATTGTAGAGCGTTCACGCTGCAGCTTCCAGTTATCCGTCTTCGATTCGACCCCTTTTTGAAGCATTAACTGCGACAAAGACTCCTCTTTGGCAATCACTTCACGCGCCTGGGTTAGCAGTTTTACTTTGGATTTGGCATCGGAAAGTTCCGTAATACGCTGATTGATTTGTTCATTCAATATATTGAGTTTGCTGATCAACAAGCTGCGATTCGTATGAAATGCCTCCTCTTCTTGCTGAATAAAGCCGTCGAGTTTTTGCCTCTCAGCTTTGTCTACCGAAAATTCCCCCATCGAGGCTTCCGCTAAAAGGCGATACTGCTTCGCTTTTAACCCTTCATACTGGATCCGGTTCCCCTCAAATTCGCTTTTGGGCTTCACGTCGCTCAGACGGATCAGCATATCTCCTTTTTTGACATGATCTCCTTCATTAACACGGATCTCTTCGACAATCCCCCCTTCGAGGTTTTGAATGACCTGCAGATGGCTGGAGGGGATCACTTTTCCGTCCCCTTTGGTGATCTCGTCCACCTCAGCGATACTCATCCAAATCAATGTCCCGAATACCATCGTAAGAACTGACCATAAAAAAATACGTGATGATCTCGCCGTATTCCGATTTGCAGCCGTAGAGAGGCTCGACATATACTCTAAATCAGAGTCGTCGTACACATGATGCTTTGAATGTTTCATCATTTTCCCCCACCGAGTTTTTTGAGAACCTCTTCTTTAGGCCCGTCAGCCACTATTTTCCCCTCTTCAACAACGATCAAACGATCGACCAAATCAAGCAGCGATGTTTTATGCGTTACCAGTATGACCGTTTTACCTACCAAAACCTCTTTTAGATTCCGTTTGACTTTCTCTTCGGTAAGGCTGTCCATCATATTGGTCGGTTCATCCAAAAGCATAATAGGTACATCCGAAATTACAGCACGTGCAATAGCGATACTTTGACGCTGTCCTCCCGATATCGACTCTCCCCGTTCACCGACATTCATCTCAAACCCTCTGGGATGACGGTTGACGAAATCTTCTACCCCGCTGATTTTTGCGGCACGAAATATCATCCTCTCATCCGCCGATGGGTCGCGAAAAATCATATTGTCCCGTACAGTTCCCTTCATGAGAGTAATATCCTGAGGAACATATCCGATACTTTTACGCAGATCGATCGGATCGATCTGGAACATATCGACGCCGTCAACCAAAACCGATCCTTCACTGACACCGTACAGTCCCAAAATAATTTTTTCTATCGTTGATTTTCCCGATCCGATCCGTCCGACAATCCCTACTCTCTCACCGGCTCGAATTTTAAAGCTGACATTTTTCAATGAGTATTTATCCTCACCCGGATAGCGGAAAGAGACATTTTTAAATTCAATATCCCCTTTTAGCCCTACCCGTTTCAAAAACTCGGTTCCGTTGGGATGTTCTGCAGGCATTTCAATAATTTTGCTTAACGTATCATAGGAGCTTTTAACATTTTGATAACTTGAAATGAGTGCCGCAACCTGCCCCATCGGCGCCATCGCACGCGAAGCGAGCATAACGATCGCAATCAATGCCCCCATCGTCATTAAACGATCCTGAATCATATAGACCCCGGCAAGAATAAGTATAACCGTCGTCAGCTGTGTCAAAAATGCCGTTACGGTAGGAATCGACGCAGCCAACAATTTTGATTTGAGACTGACATTGGCAATGTGGCTGTTTGCCTCTTCCCACTCCCATTGCGAACGTCCGTTCGCCCCCATCGTTTTAATCGTCTCCAGATTCATCAGACTTTCGATCAATACGCTGTTTTTGTTAGCCGATGCCTGATGGGTCGCTTCAATGCTTTTTTGGAGCTGCGGCTTAATCGTGATCGTATAAAGTAAAATCAAAAAACCCATAAAAATAGGAATCAATACCATCAATCCGCCGAGCATCCATATAATAATTAAAAAGATAACCAAAAACGGCATATCGACCAATGCCGCTAAGGTTGACGATGAGATGAAACTTCGTATCGAATCAAAATCTCTTAAATTATTGGCAAATGAACCGACCGATTTCGGGCGGGCTTCGAGTTTCATATCCAGCACTTTTTCAAAAAGGATCGACGACATAATCACATCGCTTTTTTTTGCGGCCGTTTCGAGATAGTAGCTTCGGGTAAACTTCATCAGCCCTTCGAGTACATACACCAAAATGATACCGCTGGCCAAAACCCACATCGTTTCCATCGCATCATTGGGGATAACACGGTCATAAACGTTCATGGTAAAAAGGGGACTGGCGATAATCCCGATGTTGATAAGCAACGATGCAAGAATGACATCACGATAAATAAAACGGGACATCCATAAGGTTCCCCAGAACCAGTGCCCGGTCGTGTGCTCGGTCGCTTTTTGAGAACGTTTTTCGAGAACATATTCCTTTTTTAGATAAAAAACATAGCCGATATACTCTTTTTCGAGTTCAGCGATATTAACCCACATCTCTGACTCATCCAACTCGGGCAATATGATTTTTGCCTGTTTGCGATCCTTGCTAAACGATTCCAAAATACAGGCCCGCTTGCCGTTAAGAACCAAAATCGCGGGCAACACGAGCGGAGATATTTCCGAAAGCCTTTTATGCGCGATACGGCTCGTAAGTCCCGCTTTGCGCGCCGCACGGGAAAAAAGCCCTTTGGAACTGTTTGGGGCGAAAAGTTCAGGGGTGCTTTCTCCGGGTTTTAAGGGCAGATCCGACGTCAATACTTCGGCACTGAAAGGGGTATGATACAGCTTGGTAAATAGAACCAGACACTTTAATAACGGATCGGCTTTATCATCATACTGGTGATTCATATTTTGACTCTTTGTCGTTGTTTCATTATTTCCCCATTTTTATTTTTTCAATCCGTTTAAAATGATCCCCAACTCTTTAAGCCGCTCGTCTAATGATTTGGCTTTTTCTTTCGGAGCTGAAAAAACTTCGCTTCTTGGCTCAACAGTCGAAAAAACACTTTGGATCGGGAGGTATCGGTTAGCCAATTTTTTGTATTCGATAACCTTCCGGGAATTAGCAGCAATAGATCCTTTCGTTACGTAGCGATTTTTCCAGTAGCGTGCTTTATCTGCGTCCGGTGCCGTACCGATCCCTTGTACATACAATTCTACCATTACTCTTTGGCTCTCTTTGTCTCCTAATCGCGCCGCTTTGAGATAATTTTCATACCCTTTTTGTAGATTTGTCTCTTTGACCGTCATCACGGAAATATTGTTTTCTGGCTTTGCAAAATTGTCTTTTAATGGAACCTGAACCGTTGATACGATAAAAGGGTATTCCCCTATTGACGGGGCATTTTCAACATTTACAGTAGATTCAACACGCTCGCTCAAAGTATAATTTTTAGGAGAATAGCCACCGGCGTCGATCCCAAAATACGACATCAGTCCGTTTTTAGCGGCAAGCACGCGGAAATAAGAATACAAAAGTTCAAATTCGTTTTCAACCTCTTTACGGCGTGCCGTACAATATTCATTTTCAGAATCCAAAAGATCGATCAAACTGCGCCGTCCCAAATCAAACTCTTCTTCATAATACTGCGTTTTTTCAAAACTTGCATCACTGTAGACTTCCAAAAAAGGCTTTTGACGGTTAAAAACCGTATAGGCGTTATACGCTATCGTCATTTTTTCCGCCACATCTCTCTCGATCGAACGAAACCGCTCGATAGCATTATACGTTTGGCTCAAGCTCCGTTTTATCCGTGCTGAATCGCTTCCCCCGTTGTAGAGGTTGTAGCTCAGCGTCACCATTGCCGCCGTCGTTTTATCGATGTTTTCCGTTCCGTTAGCGTTGTTATACGAACGGGTATTGAGTTCGGCATCCACTTTGGGATAATAACTGCTTCGTTCCAGACTAACCGATTTTTTGGCACTCTCTATCTCGGCTCGGCCTACTAAAATTGACGGATTTTTTTCTACAGCCTCTTTTACCGCTTCTTCGAGAGTTCGAGGAATAACCGAAGCTTCCAAAGAGGGTTTGACCAGTTCGCTTACATCCGTATAACGCCCCATAACCGTATTTAATACTGTCGACGCGTCATTATAGTTGTTATCCTGAGTCAGAGTATTGACGTAACTGAGAGCCAATTTGGCCAATACCTCTTTATAATCGGCCATTCTGCCGCTTCCGCTTTGGGTCTTCAACTTGATCTTTTGATACATCTCTTCATGAGCTTTGACATTTTTACGCTCGACGTCCAAAAGAATGCTCGCTTTAACAACGTCTAGATAGCTTTTAATCAGCCGTAATGAGAGGTCATTTTTTTTCTCTTCGAGCTCATGTATTTTTATCTCAATATTATGCCCTTTAACCTTAACTTCCGAATCGGTTGAAAAACCTGAAAAAAGATTTTGCGAAAGTACGGCATTCGTATTGAGCGTATTAAAATTGCGGTTTTGAAAGCCTGTCATTTGAGTATTTGCTTTCTCTTTCGCCACACTGCTTCGGATATCAAATTTAGGCAAAAATCCGGAACGGGCGATAGTGAGTTCATGTTCGGCGGCAGAAAGTTCTTGCCGTTTTTGCAAAATATCGGGATGGTGTTGAAGCATTTCATCAAGAGCCGATTTTAGATCCAACGCGTAAAGAGATGCAGAGCTCACAAACACTGAAACAGCCAAAATAGTTTTAACTATGCCACCTTGTTTTCCCAAAATAACCCCTAACCCTATGCAAAAAACATGTTCTTTTCTATTCGTTAACTGATTATAACATACTAATTTTATAAAATATGGAAAAATTTATTTTTAAAGAATTATTGTCTATTTTTGTGACAAGATTGTAATATAAAAGATAACTTTTTCTGAAGAATATTTTCTTCTCGTATGGGCATACGGGAAGAAAAAGAAGGATTAAATTCGTGCGTATGAAACGCTGATGCAGGCGTTGAGATTCGAGAGTTCTTTGAGAGTTTTATCGTTAACGGCAGAATCGACAATGATAACCGCAAGCGCTTCAGAGCTTTTGTTGCGTCCGAGACGGAAATCGGCAATATTGACTTCATGCGCCGCAAGCAACGTGCCAACCTGTCCGATAACACCCGGTACGTCGGTATTTTTGAAAAGGATCATATTCCCTTTCGGTTCAACATCGATACCGAAACCGTTGATATCGACGATACGTTGCACATCATCGTTAAACATCGTCGCACTGATCTCGATCACATCTTTATCGGTTGTGAGCTTTATCGTTACGAGGTTTTTATAAACAGGACTCTGCGGGAGAGATTCCGTTTCGATTTTAATACCGCGCTCTTTGGCAACGAAATCGGCGTTTACGTAATTGATCGTGTCGCCTGAAATATCGGCCAAAGCACCGACGGTAACAAACGTCGCCAAGGAGTTAACGTATTCGGCGATATCGCCTCGACCGCTCACTTTGATCGAAACAATCGGCGCTTTGTTCATTTGAGATGCCAAAAATCCGATTTTTTGTCCCATCTCCAAGAACGGTTTGACGAATGCAGGGATTTTAGTCTCATCGATCGGCAAGTTAAGAGCGTGAGGATACGCGATCCCTTTTGCCGCTTCGATTGCCTGCTGTGCCGCTTCTACCGCAATGTTATATTGAGATTCGAACGTGTTGGCACCCAAATGCGGAGAAACACAGATATTATCCAAATCAAGAAGCTTGTTATCGATAGCCGGTTCTTTGTTAAATACGTCGATCCCCGCAAAACGGATTTTGCCTGATTTTAGACCGTCATACAAAGCATCTTCGTCATACAAGCCGCCGCGTGCACAGTTGATGAGGACTACACCGTCTTTCATTTTTGCGATCTCGTCCGCACCGATCATTCCGACCGTCTCTTTGTTTTTAGGAGTATGGATTGTGATGATGTCACATGAGAGAATATCATCGAAATTAGTCGTATATTTTACGCCGACATCCGTCGCTTTTGACGGATGGATATACGGGTCATACGCGATAACGTCCATTTCAAATGCTTTCGAGCGGATACCGACACGGCTTCCGATGTTACCGAATCCGATAACGCCGAGTTTTTTCCCTTTAAGTTCGTATCCGTACCATTTTTCGCGTTTCCAGATACGTTGATTTTTCAAATGATCGTGAGAATACGGAAACATACGCATACATGAAAGCATATGGGTCATTGTCAGCTCAACCGCCGCAATGGTATTTGCCGTCGGAACGTTCATGACGATGATACCTTCTTTTGAACATCCAGGAATATCGACGTTGTCGACACCGACGCCGGCACGAACGATCGCTTTCATTTTCCCTTTGACGGCATTGATAAATTTTTCATCGACATCGGTAGAACTGCGGGTGATGGCGACATCCGCCTCTTTAATTACGTCCAAAAGGGCTGTCTTATCCATGTCTGCGGCAAAAACCATATCGATTTTATCATCACGACGGAGAAGATTCAACCCTTCTTCATGAATATGGTCACATACGACAATTTTATATTTTTCCATTACTGTTCCTCTGAGTATGGCGACAACGTCGCCGTAATTTGGTAGGTTTTTAGTTTTGTTACAAGAGACTGAAGCTGGGTTTGATCGGTTGAATCAACCGTAAGGATCATCGGTTCCTCATTATTTTGCAGCTCAAAAGGGAGTTCGCATTTTTTCAGTTCTTCTTTGACCTGCAAAAGTTCATCAGTACTCTTCGGTGATACGGTAAGTCGGTATATCACCAAAGAGGTGTTTTCTCCGTCTGGATCAAGTTTTAAAGTAACTTCATTCACCGGATAAAAGTATCCGCTCTCTTTTGTTGCGGAAAAATGGCTGAGCCAACTCCCTAGTTTCTCGCCGAGACCTAGGGAAGTTCCATCATCCTTACCGTTCTCCGAAGAACTTATTTTCGGAGCTGAAGGATTTATTTGGACTAAAAATAAGACAATAAAAAGCGCTACACCGAAAGCTATTAAGGGGACCAGCCAAAAAGCAGCGCGTCGCATTGAATTTATTTCAATTGGTCTTTAATCAAATCACCAAGGCTGTGCGCATCGTTATCATTGATTTCGTCTAACATTTTTTGATCGTTAAGACGCTCTAACTTTTTAACGGAAAGGCGGATACGGTCACGTTTAGCATCAATTACTAAAATTGCCGCTTCGATCGTTTGACCGATTTCAAGCTCTTCGGCAATCAGAGGGTAAAGATCTTCATTACGGATAAGAGCGTCTACGCCCCCTTCCAATGAAACGAATACACCGAAATCTTTCACATCGCGAACGGTCGCTTTAACCACTTCATTCATTTTGTGCTTCGTTGCAAATTGATCGATCGGAGACTCTTCGAGTGATTTGCGGTTCAATGAGATTTTTTCATCTTCAGCATTGATTTTTGCAATTTTCACTTCGATTTCATCACCGACTTTGAGAGTCTCTTTACATTTGACGTTTTTGTCCCATGAAAGATCTTGATTGTGCAACAATCCCTCTACGCCGCCGACTTTTACGAATGCACCGAAATCGGTCAATGACGTAACGGTTCCGGTAACAACATCACCCTCTTTGAATTTTTTAGTAAATTCTTCGAACGGTTTCGGCTGAAGACGTTTGTATGAAACGCGCAATTTATGGGTTTTAGAATTGATTTCGATAACTTCAACATCGATCTCTTGACCGACGGTGAGGTAATCTTTAGGGTGTTTGATGTTTTTATCCCATGTGATTTCAGAGATATGCAAGAACCCTTCGATATCGTTTCCGAGGTCTACGAAAATACCGTACGGTTCGATATTGCTGACGGTAACGGTGATAGTATCGCCCTCTTCCAATGCCTCTTCAACTTCTTGCCACGGATCCGATTGAACCGCTTTGATTGAAAGTGAAAGGTGACGTTTGTCTTTATCGTATGCAATCGCTTTTACGTTAACGATATCACCCTCTTTGTACAGTTTAGAAGGGTTAACCGGCCCTTTGTAGCTGATTTCATTGTAATGAACCAACCCGTCGATCCCGCCGACGTCAACGAACATACCGTAACTGGTGATCTTTTTGACGGTACCTTGGATAACTTTATCCTCTTCCATCAATGCATCGATCACTTCTTTTTTGCGTTTGCGTTCGTCGTTGAAAAGTTTGCGGCGTGAAACAACGATTGATGCTTCTGCCGGGTCAACTTTAACCACTTGCGCTTTGATCGTTTTGCCGACGACTTGATCGGTCTCTTTGAACGCAGCGAGTGAACGAGGAAGGAAGAAATGGACATCGTCCGCTTCCAAAAGGTATCCGCCTTTATTTTTCTTGGTTACCAATGCTTCGATCACAACCGATTCGAAATCGTCTTTGTGCGCATTGATAAATGCAAGTGTTTTCTCTTGTTCAAGCACTTTTTTATAAGAGATTTTTGGACGCTCATTATAGTGTCCCATCACCATTACCGTAATTTTATCGCCAACGTTAAAAAGAAGATTTCCCTGAGCATCACGGATTTCATCGAGTGAAAGGATCCCTTCGAGTTTTTCACCGACGCCTACCAACGCGCGGTTGTCACTCTCTTGGATCTCTACTACTTCACCTTCTGTAATGCGTGTTGATTCTTGCTCTTTGAAAGATGCCTCTAACATCTCAGCAAAATTTTCTTCTTCGAACGATTCGTTATCGAAAGCCATGCCTATTCCCTTGTAACTAAAAATTGGCTGATTATAGCGCAAAAATGCTTGTTTTAAGTTTAGGAAATATAGAAAGTTAGGAGTTTGTCAAGCTCTTTATCTTTGAAATGACATCGTCAATAATCCAATCGGGGGTAGAAGCTCCCGCACTGATTCCGCAGAATTTTTTCTCACTGAACCACTCGGATTGCAAGTCATTTTGGCTTTCAATGTGGTAGCTGTCCTGACAATATTCTTTGGCAATCGAGTGGAGTTGTTTGGTATTTGAAGAGTTTTTTCCTCCGATAACGATCATCACATCGGCTTTTTGTGCCAAATCACGTACGGCATCCTGGTTATCGAACGTCGCATTGCAGATGGTATTAAATACCCGAACCTCTTTATGATTCGCCATCAATTTACCGACAATTTGCTGATATTCTTCAATTTTTCGGGTCGTTTGGGCAACGGTAGCTACCTTTTCGCGTAAATGAAGTCCGTCGATTTCACTCGGGCTGTTCACGACAAAAACATTCCCGATAGCATAGCTTTTTACCCCTTTTATCTCAGGATGGGACTCATCGCCGAATATGACGATATCATATCCCTGTGCCGACATCTCCTCGCAAATTTGCTGCGGTTTGGTCACATACGGGCACGTTGCGTCAATAACGTTGACATTGCGTTCGTTGAGTGTGGAGAGTTCCTGTTTAGGGATACCGTGCGTACGGATAACCGCCGTATCACCGGCACGAAATGAATCGAGATTCTCGCTTAGTGCAACATTGAAATCATTTTTAAGGCGGTCTATCTCGTTGGCATTATGGATAAGAGGCCCGTACGTAGCGGAGTTCCGGTTCTCTTCGGCAATCTTTATCGCCCGTTTCACTCCGAAACAAAACCCGTAGCTCTCCGCCAACTCGATTTTCATCGCTCGACCTTTGTGCACATCTCCAACAGTTCAAAAAAGTTCGGAAAAGAGGTATTGATGCATTCGATATCTTCGACTTCCATCCCGCATTTGAGCCCTCCGATGAGAAAACTCATCGCGATACGGTGATCGCCGAAGCTGTTTACACGGGCACTTTTGAGTTCACCGCCGATAACGGCATACCCGTCAGGGTACTCTTCCGTCTCGATCCCGCAGAGGTTCAGATTGTCCACGACCGTTTTAATACGGTCAGACTCTTTAACCCGAAGCTCTTCAGCATTTTTGATGATGCTTTTACCCTC
>Ga0074198_1001921_pt1 | contig 12170 bp, 9 predicted proteins | sample EPASupsiteSAE323_FD_64527 | JGI IMG/M metagenome (GOLD analysis project Ga0074198, IMG submission 64527) | Bioremediated contaminated groundwater from EPA Superfund site, New Mexico - Sample SAE3-23 | ecosystem: Environmental > Aquatic > Deep subsurface > Groundwater > Contaminated ...
TGCAACTTTCTTGAGAGGAACGTCAAGCTTCCCAGCCGCAACGGCCTTCCGGACTATGTCGCCCTCGGTGACGATGGCCTCGATTTTTTTGCCATCTACCACGAGGACGCTGCCAATATCATTTTTCTTCATGAGCTTGGCTGCCTTTTCGACGGTATCATTATAACTGATGGTGACAAGTAGAGCCTTCATGCAGTCTCCTACTTTGATCCCTGTGTCCATTAACAGAAATTATGGACGTTATGGTATTTAAGCGGATGGAGAAATTTAAGACCGGAAAGGAAAAACTACGGCGATTGACGACAAAGATGGTCTGATGGAGGGCAATTTACGGCAATTAGCGCCGGAAATGCACTCCGCAAAGCTTGATAACCCAACCAACGCAAAACCCATTCCATGGGCTACAACAAGGGCTTTGCATTCGAACGCTCGCTTCGCTCCAAGCTCAACGACAAGGGCTTTTATGTAGTGAGAACAGCAGGAAGCGGAGTAGATGGCATCTCTCCAGACCTAATCGTCCTTTCAACCACGCGCAAGTTCGCAATCGAGTGCAAGGCAATAGAATCAGCTTATCTTGCCATCGAGGTGCCCAAGATGGAGCGAATGTTCGACTGGGAGCGAGTTACCGGGATGCCGGTCTTTGTTGCCTGGAAACACAACAGGCAGCAGCCGGTTTTTGTCCCGCTTTCGGTTTTCAAAAAGTGCGAGAAGAACTACACCCTGCGCGCCGAGGATGCCGCGTTCGGGCTTTCGATTGAGGAAGTGATTCGGTAAGATGCAAAGCGGAAACGCCTAATCGAATCCCATCCAAAGCCATATATCGGTGAACGCACCCATAAGTATCTGTGAGAATATGGCCAACATCACGATTTTCCTGCCCGACGAGGTAAAGGCGAGGGCCGAGAAGCAATACCCGCAAATCAACTGGTCCGGCCTGCTCAAGCGGATGATAATGCGCGAGCTGGACGAGCTTGACCGGGCGAACGCCCTTGCTGCCAAGTCACACCTGACACCACAAGACGCCGGGCACTTTGCCAACGTCATAAGGAAGGAAATGGCAGGACAGGCGGAGGAGCTGCTTTTTGAGGCTCGTAATAGACGCTAACGCCCTGTTCGCCGCACTCATAAAGGACGGCACGTCAAGGAAAGTCCTGTTTGCTGAAGGCGTTGAATACCTGGCGCCGGAAGGGCTGATGACTGCGTTCACAAAGCACTACGAAGAAATCAGGGCAAAAACCAAGGGACAAAAAAAGGACTTCGACGAACTTTGCACGCTTGCTCTTGGCAGGGTCACAATCATCAAAAAAGAACACTACATCGACTACGTCATACCCGCATCGCGGCTTACTGCGGACAAAGAGGATTGGCAATTCCTTGCCCTCGCGCTTGCCGACGGGTGCGACATCTGGACAAGCGACAAAGGGTTTGCAGGCCAGAAAAGAGTCAGGATAAGGACAACTGCGGAACTTGCAAAGGAGTTCGGAATATTCCCCTCAAAACCGAAGGCAAACAACCCCAAACAATAAGCGAGACAAGCGCTCCCTCAAGAAAACTACGAAACCCTGACCGTGCGGTTTGCGGTGAAATCATAAGTCTCGCCAAGTCCCGCAGCTGCGATGGAATAGCCGTAGGTGCCCGCTGGGACGAACTGCTCGGTTGCAGTGAACAGCCACTTGTCCGGCGCATACTTGCTGAGGCGCGAATAATACAGCTGACGAACCTCTTCTGGTGAAAGAGAACGGTTGTAATAATTGAACTCGTCTATCGAGCCGTTGAAATACCACGCATTCCCGCCGTCGCGGCCGACATGGAAAGAACCGGTGCTCCAGTTCACATCATACGTAAGAAAATTCGGAGTGTTGTTCTTCACTTCCGAGTCAAGATAGAAGCGGTGCAGGTTTGACTGAGTATCATAGCTGCTTGCAAGGAAGTGCCAGGCCCCGTCTGGTGGCAGGTCATAGGTTAGAAGGTCCCGATGGTTTCCATAAGCATCACCCGAACATATGTCCGAATACAACTTGCCGGAAGTGTTCTGTATCGATATCGCGTGCCCGCAAGTTGTAGAAGAAGACTGACCCTTGCCTCCAACCAATCCTTGATAATTGTTGATGACGCGAGGGTAGGGCGACTTATACCAAAGAGCCATTGTCTGCGAGCCAGTCTGCCTTGCCGAATTCGGGAGCTTCACATAATCATCCACCCCATCGAACGTCATCGCGCTTCCCGCCTTCCCGTCGGGCGTCCAGTCGGCGTGCCTTGCCTTGCCGGCGTTGTAGTGGGCGAGGATTTCTGCGGGAGTGAGGGCGCGGGAATAAATTCCGATTTCGTCCAGGGTCCCGTTGAAGGCGCTGCTGTGGCCCGGCCGGTAATTGCCGATATACTTCTGGCGGTTGGCCGAAGGGAATATTGCCGAGACCATGCTCGCACTTGAGGAGTATGCCCCATTGCGGTATACGGAAACGTTGTTGGCCGCATAATCCGCGACTATCGCCACGTGGATGAACGAGGGGTTGTCACCGGAATCGAAGACGTGCGAGAAGTAAATCGCGTAGTAATACGTCCCGTTGCCGTACTGGAATGCCATCTGATGGCTGCTTCCGCCCGACCGGTAGATGTCGATGAATCCGCCTGCGCCTTGGGCGTTGTCGCTGAACAACACCTGGACGTTGGGCGACGTCCCACTCTTGGCCCAAACCTCGTAAGTGACCGCGTTTGTGGTGCTTGGGATTGCAAAACTGGTCGTGACAAGGTAGTCGTCAATGCCGTCAAACTGCAAGCCGCTGCCGCTCTTTCCCGCAGTCCGCTCGGAAAACTTCGCGCTGCCTGCGTTGTAGATGTCGAGAACTTCGGTGGAATTAAGAGTTTTTGAATAAATGGCGACTTCGTCTACGGAACCGTTGAAGTATCCGTTATCCTGAAAATTATATCGTCCCACGTCTGTGTCGGGAATGCCCTCAGGTGAAAAGAACGTTATGCTTTTCACCGTGTTGTTAGCAAGGGCCCCATCAAGGTAAATTGACATCCCACCAGAGTTGAAGGTCAGCATAATGTGGTGCCATGCCGTTCCGTCTGAAAAATTCACTCCTGAAGGAACGTCTGCAAATAGGGTAGTGGACCCGCCGGGTTCGTGGTAAAGTTGACCATAAAAACGCGTACTGTTTACGATTGAAATCCGATAGCCCGTGTGTCCTGAACCATGCCAGTATAACGAGCTTATCAGGCTGTAGCCCGTTCCTTTAAACCAGATGCTGATGGAAGTCGAGTTGAAAGTTGTTCCATAGGGTACGCCAACATAGTCGTCTACACCGTCAAATGAAATTCCGTTTCCTGAGTTACCACTTACGCGGTTGCACACCGACCCGACCATGTTGTAGCACGTGCCGTTTATACTATACACACTATCATCGTACGCGTTGTTGCCTGAACTTTCATCCATGTGCAGCAGCAATTTTGTGTTGCCGTAAATAGTCGCGTTGCTCGCGTTTTTGCTCTCGTCGTAGGCGCGGTAGCTGTCATTCTCGTCAAGGTGCAGCAGGAGCTGCGTGTTGCCGTAAATCACCCCGTTGTTTCCATATCGCGAGACATCAACGACTTTTCCTGCGGTGTCTCCGACTGCGGACTGGTCGTCGAAATTGTATGCAAGGACAAGCGAGTCGTCGTAGATGCGCGCGGTTGACTCGTTCCAAGTCAAGTTCAAGCCCGATAGAGCCATGCCCTGGATCGTGGTGTTGATTGTGATGTTGGAGCCTGCAGAAAACCACGAGTCGTTGGACGGCGAGGGAGAGGACAGGGAAACCCCGTTCACTTTCTGCGAGCAGTAGCCGGCAAGCGACCTGTCGCCCACCTGCAGGAGGCCGGAAAGGTCGAGGTTGGAATAGGAAAGCTGCACGTCGTCCAAGGAAAACATCCTGCCTGCGCATTCGGAATCGCTGCGCGCGACAACGGTGACGGACTGGCCAACCTCGACTGCGATTGAACACGAGTCAAGGCCGGACGGGCAGCGCGGTGCGCCGAACACGTCTCCTGAATAATCGTACAGCAGCATGCTCTTGCCGTCTGCGCTGATTCCGGAAAGCCACAGTGGCTCGTCAGCGGCGTTCTGCAACGTAAGCACTATGGCAGGACCGACTGACTTTGCCGCGGTTATGATGAACGGGTAAGTCGAGCGCCAGTACGCCGAGCTTTCCTGGACCTGCGCTGCGGAGGAGTCCGAATTGAGCGCCATCACGCTTACAGTGATTGCGGAGACCAGAAGGACCGCACCGAGTATCACCAGGTATTCAGTTGAGGCCTGGCCGCGTAGAGACATAGACAGAATCAGGCCGGGATTGGTTAAAAAAGTTGGTCGGGGTAAAGAATTACTGGCATAATTCGAAAGCGAATGCAAAAGCCGAAAAAATGCAAAGGAAGGTCAGAGCAAATGGACAGGAAAGCAAGGCCGTCATGGGACGAATACTTCATGCAGATTGCGCAGGACGTCGCGACGCGCTCCACCTGCAACTCGCGCCACGTTGGCGCAGTCATCGTTGTTGAGAAGAGGATGGTCGCAACGGGCTACAACGGCTCGCCCCACGGGATGCCCCACTGCACCGACGTGGGTTGCAAGCTGGTCACGGTGACCGAGAACGGCGAGAGCAACGAAAAGTGCGACCGCGTGCTGCACGCCGAGCAGAACGCAATCATCCAGTGCGCCATGCACGGCGTGCCCTGCAGGGGTGCAACAATCTACACCACCGCTCGGCCGTGCAGGATGTGCGCCAAGATGATTGCAAACGCAGGCATCAAGCGCGTGGTCTACTGCGACGAGCCTTCGGACCGGGAGCCTTTCGAGATACTGAAAGCCGCGGGAGTTGCCGCGGAACGGCTTGCTGTTGCCGCAAAGAAAAAGTAAGAAAAATAAATCAAGGCAAAAGGAATCCAAATGAAGACAAAACTGCCATTCACAGTCGTGATGCCCGCATACAACGAGCAGGAGGGCATCGCGAAGGTAATCGACGAAATCAAGGGCTTTGCCGACAAGCTCATAGTTGTTGATGACGGAAGCAGGGACAGGACGCGCGAACTTGCACAGGAGTGTGCAAGAAAGCACGCCGGAGTCACGGTCGTAAGCCACCAGAAGAACAGGGGAAAGGTCGCAGCGATACTCACAGGAATAAGGCACGCAAAGACCGAAGTCGTGGTGCTGATTGACGCGGACCACACGTACCCGGCAAAGGACATCCCGATTCTTGTAAGCAGGATTGAGGCCGGCTCCGACCTGGTCCTTGGGAACCGCTTCTCCGACGGGCTCAAGAACATACCCGCATTCAACCGGATTGGAAACGGAATCTTTTCTTTCTTAATCTCATTTGCAAGCGGCCGCGAGGTTGCGGACGGCCAAACGGGTTTCCGTGCGTTCCGCAAGGGAATGCTTGACGACCTGGACATACGCTCCAACGGACTGGAATTCGAGACCGAGATGACGATCAAGGCCGCGATCAATGGCTACAAGGTCGAGGAAGTTCCAATCGAGTACCGCGAGAGGATTGGCAAGTCAAAGCTCAACCCCATCAAGGACGGCTACAGGATGCTTGCGGCGATACTGCGCTCGGGCTACTCGCAGATGTCGATAATATCGAAGGGATTTGCGCTGCCGGGGCTGTTCATAGCGCTTGTGGGCGTGCTTTTCATGATAGTGTCCGTGTGGGACTACGTTTCCACGGGCAAGCTCTCGCACGAGTACTACCCGCTGCTTGCGGTTTTCTTTGCACTTGCGGGCACCCAGCTCATCACGCTTGCGGTGTTTTCGGACGTGCAGCAAAAGAAGCTGTCGCGCATCGAGCGGGACGTTTCCGGGCTGAAGAAAAAATAAGCAAAGGCAGGGTCCCGGTTTTGCCGTTCCGGACTATTTCTTCTTGAACACGAACACTACCGGCTGGTCGGCCTTGCTCCCGTCCTGTGCGGTCACGGACATCGAATAGTACTTCACGACCTCGTACTTGTCGGTGTCTGCGAACAGGTGGTAGTACGTGTTGTCCGGCAAGGAGGTGCCGTTGCGAAGGGCCTCGAAAACAGTTGACAGCGGCCCGGACGCCTCCAGCAGGGACGTAAGGTACACCGAAGAGTTCAGCTTCGAGGCGTGCTTTTGGAAGGAAGTGTAGTTCGGGTCAAGGACCAGCGTGGGACGGGTAGAATACGCGCCGACTTGCGGGTAGCCGCTTGCAAGAACCCACTCGCCCGGCGCGGTCATGTTCTTGATGTAGTATGATGCCTCCTGCACCTGCGAGAAGGAATCCTTCTTGCTGTTAAAAAGCACCCAGCACTGGTCGAGGTTTCCGTAGCTTGCGCTGAAAAGGCAGAGCAGCAGGAGCGCGGACACGCCGGTCCAGAAGCCGAACTTCGCCTTGCCTGAAGCCGCGTCCGCGATTGCGTTTGCGGCATCACCGACGACACGACCTGCGAGCGCGAATGCAGCCGGAAGCAAAAAGAGTATGAAGCGGTCCTCCTTGTAGTTGAAGAAGAAGGTCATCACAAGCAGGGGCATCAACAGCACGAGCGCGAGGATGACTGCGTTGTCGTCCTTCTTGATGAAGGCGTACACGATGCCCAAAAGCACAAGTATTGCGCCAATGGTGCTGTTGAACATCCAGTTGGCCTCGGTGAAGAACAGGAACTGGTCCACCTGGCCGTAGCCCTGGGTGCCGGTGAAATACTCGCCTGCAAGCCCGAACGCCGAGCCGGACTTTGCGAACTGGTAGGAAAAGAACGACGCTGCAAGCACGGCCACCAGCAGGACGCACAGGCCTGTTGCCTTGGGAGAGGACTTCATCGTCTCAAGGATTTGGCTGCGGTAGATGTAGGCGCCAACGGCAAGCCCGAGCACTATGGAAAAGAACACGTACTTGGTGAACCCTCCAAGCATTATGGAAAGCACGAACACCGCCATCCACTTCGGGCTCTTGTCCTGCACCGTGCGGAAGAACGCGTAAAGCCCCAGCGCGGCAAAGAGCACCTGCGGAGCGTCTGTAAGGACCCTGCTGGAGTAGAACCACATCAGGTGCGAAAACGCAAGCAGCAGCACAGCTGCTATTGCGGACATGTCCCCGAAGAGCCTGCGGGCAAGAAGGTAAGTGGCAAGCACCGCAAGGCCGCACAGGAGCGCGACTGCAAGGTGGCCGGAAAGGATGTAGTCGCCTGCGATGAAGGACATCACCGCGGTAAAGTAGGGGATTGCAAAGGAGCGGCCCGACTGCGAGAGGATTCCGAACGGGTCGTCTGGCTGTACCGCGTACTGGCCGCGCTCGACTATGGACTGCGCAAGGAGCACGTAGTCTCCCTCGTCGGTCCACAGGGTGGTCTGGCCGCCGTAGGTCAGCCCGAAATAGAATATCCACACCGCAGCTGCAAGCGCAATAAGCGCGCCGCCTGTTTTGACGTAAGAGTCCATAAGCATGATTGCCCCCGATAGAATAACAAGATTCGCGCCTTATACCAATTTATAATTATTCCAATGCAGAATTAATTCCTGCTTCTATGGGCCCGTAGTCGAGTGGTTAAGACGTCGCTCTTACACAGCGAAAATCGGGAGTTCGATCCTCCCCGGGCCCATTTTTTATTTTGACTTACGAAGGGGGAGCGTCCAGCCCGGACAAGGGGGAATCCTTTCCCCCGACGCGGGCGTTCCTGATCCTCCCCGGGCCCATTAAAAAAAACTATTTCTTGAAAATCTTCTTTTTCTGAGTCCTTGCCACAAACAACAGTGCCAACGCCACAAACGGTGCAAGGAGCGGGTTGAAGTCGGGCGCGCTGCGAACAGTGCCCTTGCGGTAATAGTAGTACTGCGTGACCGAGTCGGATATGCAGTCGGAATAGTTTGCGCGGACGCGGAAAGTGTGCGTGCCCTCGCGGTAGTCGGCAAAGGAGACGGTCTGGTTGCCCAGGGCGTAAGAGGGGATGCTCTTGTTGGTGCCGTTGTCCATTATCAGGAGGGCCTGCGCGTTGACAGGTACGTTTGAAGACGCGTTGGTGACGTTGACTGTGACAAAGACGTTGTCATATCCTTCGGGAGTCACCGGGACTATGTAGCCGTCCTGCGGGGCAATCACGCGTATCTTGAGCACGCAGCCGGGGATTGCGGCGAGCACTGGCGTGCAAAGGAGCGCAAAAAGCAGGAATGCTGCGGACTTTCTCATATGGTATTACCGACGGCGCGTTGCTGCCGCCGGTTGTTATTAAACTTGGCCGCAATAAAAACCTGTGCAGGTGCAACGGTTCGCTTATGGTACTTATCGCAGTTTGTGGGAAACCCAACGTGGGAAAGAGCACGCTGATGGCAGCGGCCACCGGCACCGCGCCGCAGATTGCCAACTACCCGTTCACCACCATAGACCCCAACAAGGGCGTGTGCTTTGCAAACGCCCAATGCCCGCACGTGCGGCTTTCGGTGACCTGCAACCCCAACAACGCGCGCTGCGAGAACGGCACGCGCAGGGTCCCAGTGAACCTGGTGGACGTGGCGGGAATTGTGCCGGGAGCTCACGAAGGCAAGGGGATGGGAAACCGGTTCCTCTCCGATGTCGCCGCAGCTGACGCGCTCATCATAGTAGCTGATGCGTCCGGAGGAACTGACGATTCGGGAAACATCGTCGCGTTCGGAACGCACGACGCCGCAGCTGACGTGAAGCTTTTCATCGACGAGCTGGATGACTGGTTCTTCGAAATAGTTGGCAGGAACGCCAAGAAGTTCAAGGGCACGCACACCGTTCTTGAGGACTTCTTCCAGGCCCTTGCGGGAATAGGGATCCCGTATTCGGAGGCAAAGGACGCCTATGCAAAACTCGGGCTGGGGCCGGAGCCGTCCAAGCTTTCCGATGGCGACATCCGCAGGCTCTCCACGATGCTGCGCGAAAGGACCAAGCCTTTCCTGATTGCCGCGAACAAGTGCGACTCGGGGTTTGCGCAAAAAAACATCGAGTCCCTGCGCAGCGCGTACCCCGGAGTGCCGGTGGTGCCGGTGTTTGCAGACTACGAGCTTGCGTTGCAGCGCGCAAAGTCCTCCGGCATAGTCGAGTACGACGGCAAGAAGATTGCCCTTACGGAAAAGGGCTCCCAGAACGAGAGGGCAGTAGATGCGATAAAGAAGATTTCAGCTGCAGTGGCAAACTACGGCTCAAGCGGGGTGCAGGATGCCATCGACCGCGCGGTGTTCGGGCTCGCAAGCCAGGTGGTGGTGTTTCCTGTTGAGGACGAGACGCACTACTCCAACCACTTCGGCAAGGTGCTGCCGGACGCCATACTGCTGAGGCAGGGAAGCACGCCTGTTGACCTTGCGGGCGCAATCCACGCCGACTTGGCAAGCCACTTCCTCTACGCAGTTGACTGCGAGAAGAAGACGCGCATAGGAAAGGACCACAAGCTTGCAACCGGCGAAGTCGTAAAGATAGTCTCGACAAAATAGCATTTGGCGCCGCATACTGCACGTTGGGCCCGAACGGGAAAATACTATTTCCTTGCCGAGCACGAGCTCTGCGCGTTGCACACGGGGAAGAAGTCCTCAACCGGCGGGTTGCCTGCGCACATAGAGCGCGGCTTGAGGCAGATGCCGCTTGATGGGCACAGCGCAAAGGAGCTGACCGCATACTCGTAGGAGCAGCCTGAACCGCAGGAAGTGCACGAAGTCTGCATAACCGGCGGGCACGAGCAGCCGCAATTATCCGTGCAGGGGTTGGTCACGTAGGAATAAGTGAAGCAGCGTTTCTCCGGGTTGAGCAGGGCATACGGGTCGAAGCCATTAGCACGCACGCCGCCGTTGTAGTCCGACGCCTCGCAGCTTGCAGAGTCGCATCCGTGGCCGAAGCAGTTCCTGCAGTCTGCGTTGGAGCCGCACTCGGACGCGCTTGTTGCGCGCGAGTTCGCAGATAGGGCGTAATACCAGAGGCCGGATTGTGCAAGCACGCAGGAATCGTTGGAGCCCGCAACCAGGCACTTGCCGTTGCGCGACATTTTCGAGGCGCAGCAGGCCTGCGCGTTCTCCTCGACTATCTTCGTTGCGGGATTGCAGTAGTACGGCCCGGTGCACGTTCCCACGTTCTGGCAGGGGCCGGCCTTCAAAGTCCGGATTGCGCCGTATGCCGAGGAATCCGTGGAGTAGAAGTCGCCCTTGTTGCCGCGCACGTAAAGCGACGAGCCCGGCGAGTTGCACGCCGAAGTCGTGGGGCAGAAGTACGCGTGGTTGTCCTTCTGGCCGGGATAGGCAAGCAGGTATTTCTGGTAGGGCTTCGAAGCGCCGCTGATTGCGCCCTCCAAGTCGGGATACTCAAGCTGGGCGGTTGCGTCGCGGGGGTACTTGTAGAGGATTTTTCTAGCATCGTACTCAAACCACAAAAGCCTCTGAGTAGAGCCCTCGCGGCCGAAAACAAAAAGGTCCGACAGCCTGCCTACCGAACCGTCGGCTGAGAACTTGCCGCTGCCTATGTTGAGTATGCCAAACAGGTCTACGTCCTTTCCTGCATTGGTGATTCCCTCCCTCTGGAGGGTGTAGTTGAGGCTTGCGAGGTTGTAAAGCGCAAGGTTGACGCGCTTGGACGAGTCGAAGTGGCTTGCGCTCGCATTAGGCTGGATGCTCAACTTGCCGGGAAGGACTTTGAAGGCGCGCGAACGCAGCTGGGAAGACTTGTACACCGGCGCAAGCCACAGCTCGGACTGGAGCGCGGACGAGTTGGTGGTAACGCGTGCAAAGTCCAGGCCGGGAGTGAGGAAGTTCTGCGACAGAGACTGGACGCTTGCGCCAAGGGCCATCCTGTAGCTTGAGTTGGAAAGCAGGACGTTGTCCGAGAACAGGAACGAAAGCGACTTGCCAAGAGGCTTTTCCGCAAACATCGCGTCGTAGCCTGCGCTTGCCGAAGGCTCAAGGGGCACCAGCGCACTGCGGCTGTTCTCCATAAGCCCCGCGGTTGCGGCATACTTTCCAAGTTCGGATACTGACGGGACTATGCCAAGCGAGTGGTTTGCGAAGTTTGCCCCGAAAATGACAAGCGACGTCGGCGACGCGTTGAAGTGGACCGAGCCGTCGCCATCGGGCCAGTACCCTGCGTCATTTCCCCAGCGCGAACCGTCAAAGCCGGACAGGTCCATGTCCGGATAGGAGATTATGAGGTCAAGCTTCGCGTCTGCAGGCACCCAGATGTACGAGCGCAGCTTCGTGCCGTTGAGAAGGTAGACGCCAAGGAACGGGTTGGACTCGAACGCGACCTGCCTCTTTTCCGACTCGAAGTTCGAAAGCCTCAGCACGAAGCCTGAGACTGGAAGTATTGCGGAAAGGTTGAGCGCAAACGACGAAATCGCGGAGTTGTTGTAATAGTAAACCCTTGCCGAGGAATTGTCCGCAGTGCCCATCGCGGGTATGCGGTACTCAACAAGCAAGCTGGACGGCGGGGCGTAGCAGACCTTGTCCTGCTTGTCGCACAGCAGGCCCAAGCCGCACTCGGCGTCGGTGCGGCAGCCGAGGCCGCAGCGGTTCTCGCGGCACACCATGCTGTCGCCGCAGTCGGAATCAACGGTGCATCCGAGCCTGCACTGGCCGTCCACGCACATCGAGCCGAGGCCGCACACCGAAAGTGCGTTCTCTGCGGTGCATGCTGCGCACTTGTGCTGCGAAGTGCAGTAGGGCGCCCACTCCGGGCAGCCGTTGGGGTCGCGGCCTGCGTCGCAGCCGCATGCTCCAATTGACTGCGGCGGGGCGATGATGCAATACGGAAGCTCTTCAGGACACTGCTTGGAGGAGTTGCACCCGCGGCAGACCGAGTCGTCGCCGCATACCGGCTTCTCCATTGGGCAGCCGTTGTGCCCAAGAGGCAGGTCCTTGTTGCACTGACCGGGCGCGCACGCGCCGCCTGCGCAGTTTGCATTGCAGCACGACGAGTTTGCGGTGCAGCTGCCTCCGCTGGTAGTGCACAACGGAGCGGGAGTGGCAGTGGGAGTCGGGGTCGAGGTGGCAAGAAGGCCCATGCTTGCATTGTAGTGCACGCGCGAAAGCAGCGGGACGTTGAAAGTCGCGCTTTCAGGGCGGTAGCCTGACGAGGTGACGTTCACCACAGCTGCGATGTCCGCATAGACTTCAAGGGTGCAGGAATAATTCGCAACTGCCTGCAGGACGCAGGTGGACAGGCTTACGCCAGACGCTGTGGCCGTCG
>Ga0074198_1001922_pt1 | contig 12159 bp, 9 predicted proteins | sample EPASupsiteSAE323_FD_64527 | JGI IMG/M metagenome (GOLD analysis project Ga0074198, IMG submission 64527) | Bioremediated contaminated groundwater from EPA Superfund site, New Mexico - Sample SAE3-23 | ecosystem: Environmental > Aquatic > Deep subsurface > Groundwater > Contaminated ...
CGAACTGCACCTTCGGATGCAAAAACGGTCGGTCATCAATGGTTGGAGCGGGCAGGTTTTATTCGTCAGCTCGCAGCAGGGATTTATTCGTATTTACCCCTCGCCAAACGATCGCTAACCAAAATCGAAAACATCATGAGAGACGAAATAAACGCCATCGGCGGCCAGGAAATCACCATGCCGGTTACAAACCCGGCAAGTATCTGGCAGGAAACCCAGCGATGGTATCAAATCGGTTCCGAAATGGCGAGATTTAAAGACCGCACAGGTCGCGATATGCTCCTCGCTATGACCCACGAAGAAGTAGTTTCCGATCTGACCCGGAAAGAAATACAATCGTACCGCCAGCTTCCCCAACTCGTTTATCATATCCAGACCAAATTCCGTGATGACCCGAGACCCAGGGCAGGCTTGATTCGCGTCCGTGAATTCACCATGCTGGACAGCTATACCATGGATGCAGATGAAGAAGGTCTGGACCTCCAATATCGTGCGCATTACCAGGCATATTTTAATATATTTAACAGGTGTGGTTTGCCTGTGCTATCGGTTCGTTCCGATGTCGGAGTGATGGGCGGAAGCATGGCCCATGAATATATGTATCTTACTCCTATCGGAGAAGATACTCTCCTGATCTGCGATAAATGCCGCTACCGCGCCAACCGCCAGATCGCTCACTTCCAAAAACCAATACCGGAACCGGAAGAACTCAAACCCATGGAAAAAATCGCGACTCCAAATGCATCTACCATCGAGGACCTGGCTAAATTCCTGAATATCCCGGCTTCCAAAACAGCAAAAGCACTCTTCATGATGGCAACATTAACCGAAAACGACGAAGATATCCAGAAATTCGTTATCGCAATCGTTCGCGGCGATATGGAACTGAACGAAACAAAATTATCGAACGCCTTGAAAGCGAAAAACCTGATTCCTGCAAATGAACAGGAAATCCGTGCAGCAGGTGTCGAACCGGGTTACGGCTCTCCTATCGGACTGAAAGATAAAAATATTATCGTAGTGGTAGACGATGTCATCGAAAAATCTCCCAATCTGGTTGCGGGTGCAAATGAACCCGGATTCCATTTTATTAATACTAATTTTAGCCGCGATTATAAAGCAACCATCGTTTGCGACATTGCAGCAGCAGGAGAAGGCTCCCTTTGCCCCAACTGCGGTTCCTCTATGCATACTTCCCGAGGCGTTGAAACCGGGAATATCTTCAAACTGGGAACCCGTTACAGCCTCTCCCTCGGATGCATGTTTCTGGATAAAGACGGCAAGAAAAAACCGGTAATTATGGGCTCTTACGGGATTGGTAGCGGCAGGCTGCTGGGCTGCATCACAGAAGAACATAACGACGAAAATGGCCTGACCTGGCCAATCACCGTTGCGCCTTACCAGGTCCATATCGTTTCACTGGCCGGAAAAGACGAAGAAGTCGAGAAAAAAGCAGACGAAATATATAAACAACTGGAATCCATGGGAATCGAAGTCCTATACGACGACCGAAAAGAACAACCCGGAGTCAAATTCACCGACGCTGATTTAATCGGTTTACCCCTTCGCTTAACCGTCAGCAGCCGCGCTGCTCAAAAAGGTGGAGTCGAAATGAAACGACGAAAAGCGAAAGCCCCGGATATCGTTCCTTTCGATCAAATCCTGAATGTAGTCAAATCGGAAATAGATGCTCTTACAAAAGAAGTTATGGATAAAGTCGTCGAAGTTCCTTTCGAAGATTAGAAGCTTGCCTTCGGCGACCAAAAACCTTTTCGAGAAAAGGTTTCTGGACTTCCCAAAGCTTTTGATAGGAGTAAATTGCTTTCTTTGTTGAATGGATTTAAGACTCAACTAAATCTTTTCATTAACAAAAGTTTTTGCCCCGCTTTTTTCAAAAAGCGGGTCGCCGAAGGCAATTGTTTAATGAGGTCTTAACCGCCCCAATTGACGGTTAAGACCATCTCCGATGAATTGGAAAGCAGTAACGATGAGGAATAATATAAGTCCGGGAATAATAATCAAGAGTGGGTGGTTAAACATATAAGCTCGGCCTGAATCTATCAGTTGACCTAACGAAGGGAGTTCCGGGCTTCCTCCCAATCCCAGGAAATGAATGGTTGATTCGGCGATAATTACACCACTGATTCCTGAGGAAGCCTGGACGATCATTGTCGGTAAAACAAGAGGGAGCATGTGATGAAACAGGATTCTACCGAACGAAGCATTATAACACCGGGCAGCAAGGATGAACTCGCGATTTTTGTATTTCAAAGTTTCTGCACGGGAGAGACGGGCAAATTCGACCCATCCTGTAATGGAAAGAAGAAAAATAAGGCCCGGTATCCCGGGTCTTGAAAATGCAGCGACTGCTATCACCAATAATAAACCGGGAAAAGCAGTGACAATATCTGTAATACGCATGATAACAGTATCACATAGGCCGCCTGCGAGGGCTGAAAAAATCCCGATAAAGCTTCCTGCTGCGGTTGTAAACAGGATAACGGTAATCCCTATTAACAAAGAATTGACTGTCCCGTAAATAATACACGAAAGCAAATCTCTCCCAAGTTGATCTGTTCCAAACCAATATAGACTCGAAACTGGACTTAACCGGTGCCGGATATCCACAGAGATTGAAACCTTGCCACACAAGAAGATAATACCAATAATAAGCATTATAACTGATAATATTGAAAACCCTATCAATAAGCGGATGTTTTTAGTGAGGAATTTTTTTTGATTCATATTCATACCGCATTCGGGGATCAAAAAAGAAATAGATGATGTCCACTATAAAACCGAGAACCAGGTAAATTGCTGTAATAACAAGGACAATTCCCTGGATCATTGTATAATCACGTGTGTGAATGGAAGAAACTAAAAGGGTCCCGATTCCTTGCCAGGAGAAAACCGTTTCTGTTACTACAGTTCCTCCGAGTAATACACCCAATTGAATACTGGTTGCTGTAATGATTGGAATCATTGCGTTTTTAAAGATATGGCGTTGAAATACACAGAATTCATTTAATCCTTTGGCACGTGCCAGGAGCACGTAATCCTTTTTCATTTCGATTGAAACGACCTGCCGAACAAGACGGGTTAGGCTCCCACTTATGAAGATTCCAAGTGTCACTGATGGGAGTACAAGATGACTGAGGCTGTCGGAACCGGAAACAGGAAGCCATCCCAATTTAATGGAAAAGATAATAACGAGAACCGGACCAAGTATAAATGCTGGTATCGAAAGCCCCAATGAAGAGGATAACGTAATGAGCGAATCGGTTCCTATACCCATCTCGCTTTTAAATGCTCCCCACACCCCGAGTGGAAACGAAATCATTATTGCAATCAAGATGGCTGCTGTGGCCAATAAAAGCGTATTCGGAAAATACTCTTTTATTCGTTTAGATACCGGTTGTCGGTCGATCAGGGAGTAACCCAGGGAAAAGCTTGAAAGGTTTTTTATATATTCCCCGTATTGGATTAGTAATGGTTTATCAAGATTTAATTCTTGCCTGATGCGGTTGATATCCTGGGGATTACTATTCTCTCCCAGGATAGATTCGCCCGGATCTCCCGGGATCAACCGAACCAGGCAAAATACTACCGTTGACGATGCAACCAGGAGAAAGAAAAACATTAATAATCGTTTTCCTATATATCCGGTTATCATTTACGGGACACGTTCTAATTGACAGAAAGTAAAATATATGCAGCTCGAGTTTAGAACTTCTCAACTTCTTCTGTATCTTTCTTCTTTGAATTTTCTTCAATTTGTTTTTTAAGTTGTACGAGGAAGTCTGCGAATTTCTTTTTATTTTCACTGAAATATGCTTTATTCTGGTATACTACCACCACGCCATCCACTGTATCAACCAATAAAACATCCGTATTCCCGTATTCCCAGAATAAACGCTTCGCCAGTCCCACACGGAAAATTTTCTTCTCGTTTATTGTCATCTCGGTATTCATAGTTAATGGAGTAAAATTTTTTTTCTCCAATATATACATGACAATTTCCGGGAACCGCAGAAACAGGTCTTTTGATTTCATAATATAGGTGTAATCCAGGTCGGTTTTCGGTTCTCCGTACTTTTTTCTCAATACTCGGTTAATTTCTCCATAAAAGAATTTATCCGGGGTCGAGTAAGTAACACCATATAATCCTTTCAAGTCACATCCAAAAAGAACTTCGATCTTAGCACCCAATATATCTTCTTCTTTGTAAAAATCGTCTTTCAAATTCTCAATTTTCTTGACAACCTCAAAGGACATTCCCCATTTCAACTGGCGAATATCGAACTCTTCGGCACCTGATTTGAAACTCCCTGCTAAAAATACTATTAATGTGATAAAGAATACGAAATGTTTCTTCATATTCATCTCCTGGGAAAATTATTTAGATTTTAAATATAACACAGGTTAGGGGGAAAAATCAAGAGCAATATTTACTATTGTTCTTTCAGTTTTGATATAAGGATAAAAAGGAAGAACGGTGCCCCCAGGAAAGATGTGATAATTCCCACCGGGATTTCCACCGGAGGAATGATAATCCGGGCGATGAAGTCGGTAATCACCAGCAGTAATCCTCCCGTTATTACCGTAAAAAATATTACGGATTTGAAATCATCCTTGAAAATCAACCGCGAAATGTGAGGCACAATCAAACCGACAAAACCTATCGGGCCAGCAATGGAAACAACTACTCCGATTACTATCGAAACGATTATGAAGATAAGCATACGAAATCGCTTAACATCCATTCCCCTGGAATGTGCAAAGGAATCACCGCCTGAAATAATCATCAATTCATTCCGAACCAGGAATGCGGTCACAACGAAAAACAGGTAAAGGGGGAGCAGGAAAATCACTTCACTGTACCCGCTTACGTTTAATCCTCCCATCAACCACCGGAGTACGGAGACGGTTTCTGTGAAATTCAGCAAATACTGAACCAGGAGGATCAGGGATGAAAAGAAAAAGTTTAGTGCTACTCCCGACATGAGTAAAGTATAGATAGAGAAACTTTTCGTTGCTTTTGCAATCCCCAGGATAGCAGCAATGGTAATTAATGCCCCGAGGAAACCATATAGATATAATCCGCTCAGGCCCAGGAAAGGGAGCGATATTCCCAGACGCATTGCTACTACGGTTGCGGCGGCAGCCCCGGAAGAAACCCCCAATGTATACGGAGTCGCTAAACTGTTCTTGAATATATTCTGGAACATCAACCCGGAAAGCGCTAATGTAGAGCCTACGATAAATCCCAATAATGTCCGAGGGAATCGTAACTGCCAGAATATAATACTATCCGTACTGCTGTCGTTCGAGAATAAAGATCCGAAATCCAGTTTCACTGCCCCGATAAACGGGAGAAGCAAAACCACTACAAGACCAATTACAGATATAAAGATATATTTCTTATTCATCTAAAAATATAATTTCCTTATCGTTATGATAGATTCTCTCAAAAGAAGCATCGTAGGTTTTTTTGAGCATCTCTTTATCGAAGACCCGGTTTCCGGAATAGACAATTTTCCCGTTTTTGAGTGCGATCATTTTATTGACAAGTGGATAAAGGATTTCGAAATCATGGGATACGACGACCAGTGTTTTTCCAAGTCGGTTCATTTCTTTCATCATACCCGTCAGGTAGGAAATCACTCCGGGATCCAGGAATGTAAACGGCTCGTCGAATATAATGATTGACACATCCTGGATAAAAGCAGATGCGATCATGACTTTTTTACGTTCTCCGCCGCTCAGAGTATTAATGTCTCGGTCTACGAACTCTTCAAGTTTTAATCGTTTAACCACTTCATTGTATATATGAAAATCTTCTTTCGAATAATCTTTAAAAAATGATTTGTACGGGTAACGCCCGGAGAGTAATACCTCTTTTACTTTCAATGGCAGAGAAAACTCATCGAACTGCGGCTGGTAGGAAATCAATTGAGCGACCTGTTTAGCATGAAGTGATTGGATATCTTTTTTATTCACACGCACACGGCCTTCAAACCCATGGAGCAACCCACATATAATTTTAATTAATGTTGTTTTACCAGCCCCGTTCGGGCCGAAAATCATCCAGAAATCCCCAGGCTCTACTTTTAAATCGATATTCTACAGGATTTGTTTTTTATTGATTTTGTATCCCAGGTTTTCGATTTCAATCATTTTATTTCTTCCCCGGTTTGTTTCCCGTATTTTTTCCAGCTTTGGAAACCTGTTTCAATTTGTTTTTCTCGCTATCGGTTGTTTTATAATAAAGGCATTCGTCAGTTATTGAGCATAAGTGACAGGATGGATTCACAGGTTTGCACAATGTTTGACCGAAACCAACCAAAGACTGGTTAATCCGTGTCCAGTATTCCGAAGGAAAAAGATTTCTCAATTGCTTTTCGATCTCTTCCGGCTTTTTCCCGGAAGCCCAGCCCAGCCGTTGAGATATACGGAACACATGAATATCTACTGCAATAGAAGGTTTTGTGAATGCAATCGAGAGTACCAGGTTAGCGGTTTTGCGTCCTACACCCGGAAGCTCTAGCAGTTCTTCAAATGTATCCGGTATTGATGTGTCTTTTCGTTTTGAAAGTATTTCCGTAATTTGTTTGATATGTTTCGCTTTTGTATGGTAGAAACCTACAGGGAAAATCAGTTCTGCGATTTTCTTTTCATCCAGAAGATTCATTTTAGCAGGTGTATCTGCCGCTTCAAATAACCGGTTCGATGCGATGTGGGTCACTTCGTCTTTTGTTCGTGCGCTCAAGAGGACAGAGATCAGTGTTTTAAAAGGCGTTCGCCTCGCACTATTTTCGAATGCTTCCACAGGGGGATTTAATGGTTTTACCATTACGATGATTTTTTCAAGTAGATCAATCGGGGTCATTTTGTATTTATGAAACCGGCAGTTTGTTTACTTTTTCAACTACGAGGCGTGTATTGTGTTGGAACGCTCTTACCATTGCGAAATTCCGAGCACCCAGATCATACAGCTCTCGAATGTTATCCGTGTCGATTCCTCCTATTGCCACAACCGGGATTTGAACAGCATTGAGGACTTCTTTTAAAGTTGACATGCCGATTGGGATATAGTTTTCTTTTGTTGGAGTTGCGAAAACCGGACCACTCCCGATATAATCCGCGCCTTGTTTTTCAGCTTCCAGTGCCTGCTCCAGTGAATGAGTCGATACACCGATAATAAAACCTTTCGGTGTGAGTTCTCTTGCTTTTGAGATCGGTATGTCGTCCTGTCCCAGGTGTACACCGTCTGCTCCGCTCAGGAGAGCAATATCGATAAAATCGTTTACGATGAATATAGTATTGGTTTGCCGTGTAATTTCTCTAATTTTCAAAGCAATTCCCAGCATTTCTTTTCGGGAAATTCTTTTCTCCCGGTATTGCAGGATTTTTGCTCCTCCTTTGCATGCTTCGGCAGCGATTTCCACCGGATCCTGGCTTGTTATGACATAAGCTCCCCAGTTCCCGGTTTGAAGTGAAAAATTTTCCCTGTTTTCCTGGTAATCCCGGTAATTCTTTTTTAAACGAATCGCATTATCAAATATTTCCTGGTGGCTTTCAAAAGTAATTCGGGGCATTTTGTTTAGAGCGAAGAATTTTGCATCCAGGCAATCGTCGCTGGCATGAAGAGTTCCTTTTGGGTTCTTTACCAGGTATCCCTGTACGATAATCGAATCGTAGAACATGTTCCTGCTCAGGATGTTTCCGAGTTGACAAACGATTTCCCCTTCCAGTCCTGTTTCTTCTTTTAATTCACGCATGCAGCATTGTTCCGGTGTTTCTCGTAATTCCATGTATCCACCGGGCAGGCACCATTCTCCGATATGTGGTTCTACTTTCCGTTGAACGAGTAAGATTTCTTCATTTTCGTTAAAAACCACCGCTGCCGTCGAAGGAACAGGATTTTCATATACCGGTTTTTTGCATCCTGGGCAGAACAAACGGGTTTTATGATCTTCTTCGATAAATGTTTTTGTAAGCAGTTCACCGCATCTATAACAATGGATTTTTGTATTCATGTTTCGGCTCTGTGTTTTTACTTCATTCTTTTCAAAAATAATATATAAGTGTAAGACACTTTAAGGAAAAAATCAAATGAAAAATTTTATCTCCAGCAATTCTCATTTTAGAAATAAAAATGAATCCGTATCAGTTCGGGGTTGAAATTTAAAACCAGCCTGCTCAGGAATTTTTTCTCCAATAGGCAAAAAAAATTTCCAAATGCGGAAAAGGTAAAAGTTATAGTATAACTTCGCTAGAGTTATAGTATAACTTTGGCATATTTCGGCTTAAAAAAAATTTTTTCTAATAGGAAAAACTTGAAAGTTATACTATCACTTTTTCAATTTAGGAAATTGAAACAAAACCATACGTTTTAAGAATAAAAAACTTATAAAAATTATAGATAGAAATCGGCTGAAACTTTCTTATCGACAGAAGAAGGTGATAAGCTTTGGAATTATTCCCCGATCAATCCTGTTTGAGATAGCATACTATTCAAAACTTTTTTATTTTCCGGGGAAATGGGGAGAAGAGGCATACGAACCGGTCCACCATAAAGTCCTAGTGTATCCATTGCTGTTTTAAGTGCAGGGACTCCCCATTTCGAAGTAATAAGGGTATTTAATGCGATCAGGCTTAACTGGATGGCCTGGGCTTCCTTTACTCTACCTTCGTTAAAAAGTTGGTGAATCATTATACAATGTCCCGGGGCAATATTGGCGAGCGCCAGGATACCACCAACCGCTCCAACGGAAAGCGCAGGCAGGAGAAATCCGCCTGAACCGGCCAAAACCTGGAAGCCGGGTCCTTCATGAGCACGCACTGTCCCGATCTTCACTACATTACCACTTGATTCTTTTAAGCCGATCACATTCGGATGCTTCGCGATCGAAGCAATGGTATCCGCATCCAGGTCAATCCCTGTATTCGCAGGCATATTATATATAATGATGGGAAGAGGCGATTTGTCCGCTACCGTCTTATAATAATGAATCAACGTTTCAGGTGTCATCTGGCTTTTATAATAAGAAGGAGTAATGATTAATGCGGCATCTGCCCCGATTTCCGCTGCTTTTGTTGTCAACCTGAGCGTTTCATAAACCGATTGACACCCCGTGCCAACGATCATTAACCTATCTGGTGGAATGGCATTACGGGCTGTTTCCAGCAGCGCGATCTTCTCTTCTTCCGTTAACATCACATACTCACCGTTTGAGCCCATTACGACATATCCTCTTAACTGGAATTGATTCAATACCGAAATATTTTTTAAAAGCCCATCGAGGTATAATTTTTCCTTGTCATCAAAAGGAGTAGGCAACGGCGGGTAGATCCCATTTAAAAAAAATGATGCTCGACTCATGCTAAAATTTGTATTATTTTCTATCATCATACATTTTATACCAAAACGAGTTCGATTTCAATTTTTTTGGTTTGAATTAGATAATTCTATATGTTACACGATCAACTTTCTTTCAAGAAAGTTGGCAAAGAACTTCTGATAAGAGAAACTTTGGATAGTGTAATAATTCAATAGATTGTGACAAGTCTCCTTTGGGTTGGAAAAACTAATGAAAACGAGATATTAATTTCGTATGAAGGAATTCATTCTCCCATAACTACCACTTAAACTAAAAAAAATTCACTCCCGCGATTGATAAAAAAAGTAAAACTAGAATATCAAGGCACTGGTATTTCATACAAACGGTATAAATAATGCCCGGGCTCTACTTTTAACCGCACCGCTTTCTCCCGGATTGCGCTGATTTTTTCCCGAAAAACTTTCTCATCTCCCAAATACCGGAAATTTTCCTGCATAAAATATAGAGCGGAAACAAATTCGGGTTCGAGTTCCAATGCTTTCAGGGCTTCGTATTTTGCTTTTTCCATATTTCCAAACTCTTTATAAATCTGCGCTTTGGTCAATTTTATAAATGGATTTACAGGTGCGTAGACTTCCGCTTTTTCAAGGGGGGCAAGCATTTCTTCCACCATATCCAAGTATTTTAAATTCTTTTTCAAGACTTCCTGGTAAAGTGCCGACTCCAAGGTATAAGCATCTATCATATATGGATTCAATACCTGTGCTTGCTTTAATTGATTAACGGCTTCATAAAATGCATCGGGTTGAGAACTGGCTTTAAAGTAATTATACAGGTAAAACCCTTTCATATAAAAAAGATTGGAATTGAGGGGATTAAAATATTCGGCTTTTTGTAAAAGCGAAAAGAATCGGACAGGGTGTGTTTCACCCGATGCTTTATGTGTGAGATAAGACGAAATGGCTGGGAATAAATACCCAACAGTAAAAACAAGAAATAAGACACTGGAGAGAAAGACTTTTAATTTCAGGGAAAAACTCCGAAATGTTACCGGAGGATCGAAAAAACTTTTTAAAATGAAAAGGAATACAAAGAAAATAAACCCGTTAAAAATAATATTAAAGAAAAAAGCCTGGAAGAGTAAAAAGAGAAGAAGTATTTTTGAAAGAGAAAAAAAGGGGGAGGAGTGCGTTCGTTTGATAATAAAAAAAAGAAAAAGGAGAAGCAGGAGAAATCCGATAATCCCGGATTCTGTCATAACCTGGAGGTAATCATTGTGTGTATTGTTAGGGAGTTTAAAGTAATTCGCAGGGCCGCGGGTTTGTTTAAAATTATACCTCCCGCAAACTTCGGCGAAGTTCCCGGGCCCCACACCGGCAACAAGATTTTCATTAAAAATTGTGAGTGACATTTTCCAGATATCGAGTCTGTTTGTGGCATAAGGATCTTTCTTTATGGTATACTGGAAGGATGATTTCACGGGATTGGGGATAATAAAAACAAGGGATACAACAATTGTAAATAAAGCAAGAAGAGCTCCAAGGAAAATGATGCGATTTTTTTTTTCGATCCGTGGTAAAGTATATGAGAGGAGGATGAGAATAGAAAACACAACAACCCCAATGAAAGCGGCTTTGGAGCGGGAGACAAAAACTCCGCAGATATTTAAGCCGAGCATTATCCAGTCAATGGTTTCCCGTTTTTGAACAAGGTAATAAATGGCAAGGGTGACTCCGAGGCCAGAAATCACTCCTTCGTGGATAGTACTAAGATAAAGGGGATGGAGGGTATTAAAAAAAGGTAGGATATTCCGCACAATAGCAACTAAAGAAAACACAGATAAAAGGTAGAACATTAAACGAAATAAACCTGCTTCGCTTCTTGAGTCGTTATAGAATACAAGAAAATAGCACAAAGGGAGAAGTAAATCTGATAGCATCAGGATGGAATTGAGGGGAGACACTGTAAAAAAAGCGAGTATAATAAAAATAAAAATGGAAGCGGTAAGCATCGACGTAAAGGCAGATACTGCAACTGTTTTCTGGAAATAAATATTACGAAAAGAGAAGAGACAAATTAATGCGGCGCTTCCCGGATAATACAGGATGGAGTCTTTAAAAGGAAAAAAAAGCATCCATCCAAGAATGATGAAAAATTCAGTGCGGTGGTCGTTGAATTTCAAACGATAGAAAAGACGGGAAATCGAAAAATCAACATTCATCTAATTGCTCCCTTGATTTCGTTTTTTCAACTCTGAACCCAGGTTCGATTTCAAGTATTCGTACCATTGCCGGTATTCGGGATTCACTTTATTCTTATTAAAAGCAAGGGCAGCATAATAAAAAGAACGGAAAAAATGTTTTCCTGCGTATTCAAGTTTGGATTGGAGGTAGTTCCCGAATGGGGATTCCCTGAACATACATAGAGCACGTTCCATATATTTATCGGAGCTGGATAATTCTCCTGTATTATAATAAAGGTATGAAATCCCCATTAACGATTTATAATGGAATGGATTGATCGACAGGCTTTTCTTATAAAGAATTTCCGCTTCGGGAAATTGTTTCTGGCTTGCAAGGAAATCAGCATCTTTCTGAAAATTATCGGAGACTATTCCTACTCCAAGCAGGATCGATAATAGAGCCAGGATTACTGCGTAGGTAATAAAACGTGCACACTTGATTTCCGTTTGGGAGAATTTCAACCTGTAGACCTGGGAAAGGGTTAGGGACAAAATAATCCCGGCAGAAAAAAAATAAATCCCGATATCGATAAGATTATAGAAGAGCATAATAAAGACAACTGTAATATAAAT
>Ga0074198_1001923_pt1 | contig 12147 bp, 9 predicted proteins | sample EPASupsiteSAE323_FD_64527 | JGI IMG/M metagenome (GOLD analysis project Ga0074198, IMG submission 64527) | Bioremediated contaminated groundwater from EPA Superfund site, New Mexico - Sample SAE3-23 | ecosystem: Environmental > Aquatic > Deep subsurface > Groundwater > Contaminated ...
AAACCCTTTTGAAGGAACAATTACTTCGGCTGATTTAACAGCGATTAGAACTTGGACTTTGCCGAATGCTTCGGGACAATTTGCTCTTTCTACTATAGGTAATGGCCTCTTCTTTAATACTACCGGCGATACGACACTGACTTTACCAACTTCAGGAACAGTGACAGCATTAGGGAATTCAACAACAGGAAGCGGTTCAGCTTTAGTATTATCAACTTCGCCAACTTTTACGACTTCAATTTTGACACCAGAGATTATTGGGAGTGCAATAGCTGATGGAACAATAACTATTTCGGGTAACAATGCCCTGTCAGGAAATAATATTTCCAGTGTAAATACTGTTTTTAAGGTGGGAAATAGCGGGACAACAACAGCAATGACAATCTTAAATAATGGATTTGTAGGTATTGGAACCTCCAATCCGGAAGGACCTTTGGAAGTGGTGGTTCAAAATGATTATATGTATATTACTAAATATAGTGATGACCCTAATTCTCCAGCAGTGGTGGGTCGAAAAGCTAGAGGAACAATAAATTCTCCAACTGGTGTTTTAAAAGATGATACTATTGCCGCATTTGCCGGCCGTGGCTACATTACCGGGGTTGGTTTTCCAACTGGTGTTATAACCAGTTCAGGATTGATGACAATTAATGCTGGTGAAGATTTCAATTCCACCAACAACAGGGGAACTTATTTATCATTCTGGATTACTCCTCTTGGATCTTCAACTCGAGCCGAAAAAATGAGATTAAACACTACAGGTACTTTAGAATTATCTAACACCTCCAATCAATTGGCCCTTGGTTCAACAGCTTCTCCTGTTATTATTTCTTCTACTGCTGTCGGTACTAGTAAAGTAGCAACGATTCCTGGTTTAACAATGGATGATACTTTTGTTTTTGTAGGGCAAACCCAAACTTTAACCAGTAAAACTTTATCATCGCCAGTATTTAATGGATTAACAGTAGGAACTGGAAATACAGGTGTTTTTATTGATAACTCCGGCAACCTTTCCAAACGAGCTTTTGGGGGTTTAGCTTTTGGGGGTAATTTAACTGAAAACACTAGTATTGGAACTTCATCTTTTGGGATTTCATTTTTGGGTTTGGGTAATAGCCAGGCTTTATTTATTGGGACGAGCGGTTTTGTGGGGATTGGAACAACAAATCCACAAGCTAAGATGAATGTGATTGGCAATCTGCAAATAGGCAATAGAGTTGGATCTTCGACTCCATCATATTTAGTTCTGGATACTGGAACTTCTGAACCTAGTGGCAGTAATGGGGCAATGTATTACAATAACACGACCAATAAATTCCGTTGTTATGAAAATGGAGCTTGGAGAAACTGTACTGGAAGTAACACAACAGGAGTCGGCGCGACATTTGGAACTATTACTTTACAAACTGGCTCAACTTTATTGGGGACGATCGTAATTACCCCTGCCACCGCGGCTGGTGATATTTATATTTATGGCGACTTATTTACTAATAGTTTGAGTAACACTGACCAAACGATTACAGCAGAAATCCGTTCTGGAACGACTTGTGGTGGAACTTTATTAGCTGAAGGAGTGGCAACTCTAACTGGTGGTAATGGTACAAATGGACCGTCGGTTTTGGCGGCGACTTTGGTTCAAAACCCAGGTGCTACGGCTCAAAATTATGCTCTTTGCGGTAAAACAACCACGGCTGGTGGTGCTTCTACTCGAGGGATAATTCAAGCTTTAGTTATAGATTCTGGAGCTGATTTAGCAGAAATATATAGCACTAATGATGCCAACTTAGAAATGGGAGATGTGGTTTCAATAGATTCAAATCTAAAAACAGGAATGAAAAAAAACCAAATATCTTATGATCAAAGTGTTTTGGGAGTGGTGTCAGCAAAACCAGGAGTATTAATTGGTGATGTGGACACTGAAGGAGTAAAAGCTTTACCGGTGGCATTGTCGGGACGAGTGTTGGTTAAGGTAGATACTGAAGGTGGAACAATAAAAGCGGGTGATCCATTAACCTCTTCCTCAACACCGGGGGTGGCGATGAAAGCGACCAAAGCGGGAGCGATTATAGGAACAGCAATGAGTGATTTTAATGGCGAGGGAACAGGGCAAATATTGATATTTATCAAAAATGGATCGGGCAATGGAACTAAAATTGCGGATTTATTGCCAGGGGTAGATGAAAATGCCAAGGATTTTGCTAATCAAATTTTGACCCAATTAATGTGGCAAAAAAATAATTTAGCTTTAACTGATTTATCGGAAATAATCACTGACCGATTAGTGGCGGGAATGGAAATAATCACTCCAAAAATCGTGACAGATAAAACCCAAACTAAAAATTTATGTGTCGGAGAAGAAAATAATGAAACCTGTATCACCAAATCACAATTGGACCAGATTTTATTGAAAATGAGTATTGAAACAACAGTAACCCCAACAATGACACCGACACCGACAGGAGTGGGAGCGACTTTAGATACCACGGCGCTGTAAGAGTAAAATAGGGATAATGGAGAAGATTGTCCGAATAATAATGATAGTTATTTTGCTGGAGATTTTAGGATCATTTTTAATTAAAAAAAATAATTTTACCCAATCACCGATTGCAGATTTAAGTCCGATACCAACTTTGGTATCTAAATCTACCCAACCCTCCTTTGAAAAAGGAGGGCCTAGTCCAGTGGTAAAAGAAAAGGTAATTGAAAAAACAACTCCAACACCGGTAGAAACCTGGGGAGTGTCAAAACAAATTGATGAACATACCTGGACAATAAAAATTGGAGAAGATGCCACAATGGCGACAGCCAAAGAAATATTTGAGGCTTTAAATGAATACCGAAAAGTCCATGGGTCGCAAGTGTTAAGTTGGGATGAAAAATTGGGGAATTATGCCCAAGAAAGGGCTAAATATTTAAATGAAATAAAATCGGTGGATCAGCATCAAGGCTTTAATGATTTTGTAAAAAATCAGGATGGATTTAATAAATTGGGATTTACATCTTTAGGAGAAAATATCAGTTATGGATATAAATTGAATGGAGTTCATACGATTGAATGGATGTATGCGGGAGATGAACCTCATGATGAAAATCAATTGGATAATAGATGGAATTATGGAGGAATTGGAGTGGACGGGTTGGCGACTTGCTTGATTTTTGGGACGGGAAAATTTTAATGTATAATTAGTAAGAATGATAACAAAAAATAAAAATTGGAAAGCAATTGGGAACGATCTAGAAGAAAAATTAACTGAAGTTTTTGGTAAAAAAATGCCAAAATTACCAGAAAATTTTAAAAAGATAATTGTAAAAATTATCCCCTATTTAATGGTGGTGTTATTAATCTTATGGATACCAGTAATATTGGCGTTAATTGGAATAATAATAACTGCGACACCATTGGCACTTTTGAGCGGAGCTAAAGGGTTTAGCTATATGGTTTCGATAATATGCGGATTGATAATGATAGGGCTACAAATAAAAACAATACCAGGATTATTTAAAAAACAGATTAAGGCCTGGCGATTATTGTTTTATATTTCGTTAGTCAATATAATATTGACTTTATTAAAATTAAATATTTGGGGTTTAATAGTGGAAACAATAATATCTTGGTATTTTCTGTTTCAAATTAAAAATCACTACAAATAATTATTTTTTAATCAGCCGGGTAGCAATAAAGGTAGTGATGGGTACAGCAAGGACTAGAGCAATACTGCCAACGAGAGTCCGGATAATTTCTTCAGCAATAGGCTCAAAACTAATTAATTGACCTAAAGGTAATTTATTATCAACAAAAAGGAGCAGAAGAGGCAATGAAGCACCGGCATAAACTAAAACTAAAGTATTAATCATGGAGGAAATATGGTCTTTGCCAATGGCCATGGCCTGAAAAAATATTTTTTTATTTTTGGGGTCGACTAGCCTTAATTGAGCAACGACAGCAGCCTGGGAAATAGTAATATCATCGATAACTCCCAAAACCCCGATAATAATTCCTGATAAAAGAAGGGTTTTAAAATCAAAAAGACCAGGCTTAAGAGAAAGCAAAAAACCAGATTCTTCACTGGTGGTGCCGGTTAATTTGCCAAGCTTAATAAAAATTAAAGACAAGAAAACAGCAATAAAAAGACTGAAAATGGTGCCAATAATGGCAGCAGTGGTTTTTTTGTTTAGGCCATGAGAAAGATAAAAAGTGGAAGGAATAATAAAAATTATTCCTAAAAATACAACTAAAAGAGGGTTAGATCCATGATAAATGCTTGGCAAAATGAAAAAGAAAATAATCAAAAAAGATAGAAGTAGAGATAAAAGCGAAAAAATTCCATGCCAAGAAGTGACAATTAAAACAGCAACGACAAAAATAATAAAAAGAAGAAAAATGGCTTGACTGCGATCATAATCGGCAATTTGATAAGAAGTCTGACTAGTAGAGGGATCAATACTTTGACTGAGATAAAGCCAATCATCAACCTGGTAATAATTTTGAGTAGTGACAAGAGCAGAACCGTTATCGAGAAGCGAGCCGTTAATAACAGTAATGGTAGACTGATCTGTCAATTTGGAGTCGACAATTTTTAACTCTAATTTTTGAGAACGCTGAGTAATACCTTCGGCGGTGACATTTTGGTCTTCTAAAACTTTGGTAACTTGGGCCCGATAATAGAGATCAATAGCAAAAGTGTTTTTAGAAAAAGAAAAAAAACAAGAAAATAAGATGACAAAAAATATAATTAGTTTTTTCACTTTGATAATTATACGACACTAATCTATAGTAAAAATTAAAAATTAGCTTTATACTCTAAGGTATGGAGATAAATGAAAAAATTAAGCTAATTACCCGCAACTGCCAAGAGGTGTTGACTGAAGATGATTTAAAAGATTTATTAGAAAATGGAACCGAGTTAAAGCATTATATTGGTTTTGAAATATCAGGAATGGTTCATTTAGGAACTGGTTTAATTTCGATGGGAAAAATTGCTGATTTTTTGAAAGCCGGGGTTAAATGCAAAATACTTTTGGCTGATTTTCATTCTTATTTAAATAATAAATTGGGCGGAAACTGGGAAAATATCCGCTGGGCAACTGAACACTATTTTAAAGCTGGCTTAATCGCCTCTTTAAAATGTTTTGGGGTGGAAGAAGACCAAGTGGAATTCGTGACTGGAAAAGATTTATATGAGAAGAATTTTGTTCATTGGGAAACTTTTATGGAAGTGGGCAAATACGTGACTTTGTCGCGAGATTTGAGATCAATTTCAATTATGGGAAAAAAACAAGGCAACGATGTAAATATGTCAACATTGTTTTATCCCCCGCTCCAGGTGGCAGATATTTTTACTTTAGGGGTAAATCTGGCTCATGCAGGAATGGATCAGAGAAAAGCTCATGTAATTGCCAGAGATGTGGCGAAAAAATTGACAATTAATCCATTAAAAAATAGTAAAGGCGAGATAATTGCCCCAGTGGCAATTCACCAAAATTTGATTGCGGGGTTAACCGGACCAGAAGCTGGCCAAAATGATGAAGAATCATTAAAAATGAGCAAATCTAAACCAGGCAGTGCAGTGTTTATTCATGACAGCCCTGATGAAATCAGAGACAAAATCAGAAAAGCTTACGCACCGCCAAAAGAAATTGAATTTAATCCATTAATCAACTGGGTACAGACTTTGGTGTTTTGGGGTGAGAAGGAAGGCAATTTTAAAATTGCCCGTCCGGAGAAATTTGGCGGAGATATTATCTATACCAATGTTGATAAATTAATTGAAGACTATAAAAATGGAGATTTATTCCCGTTGGACTTAAAGAATGGATTAGCTGATTGGCTAATTGAAAAATTGGAGCCAGCCAGAAAATATTTTGAAAGACCAGAAGCCAAAGAAGGATTAGAAAAAATGAAAGAATTGCTGGCTAAAAAATGAAATTACTAATACACGCCTGCTGTGCTGATTGTTTGTTAAAAATGGTGGAATCAATCAAAACAGAGAAGAGATTTGAAGAAATTGAGGTTTATTATTACAACCCAAATATTCATCCCCGATCGGAATATCAATCAAGACTAAAAGCGATGCAATTAATGATTGGCGACTTAAAATTAATAATTCCAGACTGGAGACCAAGTGAATATTTCAATGAAATAAACCCTCCGTCTCCCGATGAATCGGGAGACACCTCCCTTGACAGGGCGGTTTTTAAAAAAGGAGCAAGATGTATAAAATGCTGGAGGTTGAGATTAGAAAAAACGGCAAAATTTGCTAAAGAAAATGGATTTGAAGCATTTAGTTCAACATTGTTAACCAGCGATTACCAAAATTCAGAAATGATTGAAGAAATCGGCAAGGAAATGGCGAAAAAATATGAAATTGAATTTTTAGTCCCTAAAAATGTCTGCAAACATTTGGAAACTAAGGGTTTTTATAAGCAAATATTTTGCGGCTGCTGCTATTCACTGGTGGAAAGATTTGAAGAAAAATTTAATGAAAATTAAAATATTAATATTTTTATTTTTAATAGGAAGTTTTTTCTTTTTAAGATTATACAAAATTGGAGAACGAGTAAATTTTTCAATGGACCAGGGAATTTTTTTATCGAGAAGTTGGGAAATATATAAAAATAAAGAAATTACTTTAATTGGACCAACAGCCTCACCAGTTGTCCATGGACGTCATTTTTTTCAAGGACCTGGAATTTACTATTCATTAGTTTTTTTAATGATGCTATCAAATTGGAATGTGGTAGCGGCATCATATTTTTTGGTGTTTTTTAATTTTTTGTCAGTGGCAGTTTTGTATCTGGTAGGGGAAAAAATGTTTAATAAAAAGGTAGGTTTGATAGCAACATCAATTTATATTTTTCTACCAATTACTATTCATTTTTCTAATTTTATTTGGAATCCAAATATTTTATTAACCTTAGTACCTTTTTTTATTTTTTTAGGGGTTAAATCTTTTGAAAATAAAAAATGGTGGAATTATTTAATTTGGGGAATTTTAGGCGGAATATGTTTTCAATTTCATTTTCAATTTTTTCTGATTCTTTTATTTACTTTAATATTTTTAATATTTAAAAAACAAAATTGGAAAAATATTATTTTGTATATTAGTGGAATTATTTTGGGTTATTCGCCTCTTTTGATTTTTGATTTGAGAAATAATTTTTATAATATAAAAACAATCTTGGAATGGTTGAGGTATGGAAATGATGGTAAATTTGGATTTGAGGATTATTATATTTTGTCATTTGTACCATTTTTTTGTTTAGGATTAGCTTGGGTTTTGAATAAATTAAAAAATAAAATAATTTTGATTTTGTTAATGATATTTCTAATTGTTTATTCTGGGTTTTATTTTGTAAAAATAAATCAAAAAGGAGCTTTGGGGATGGCTAAAGATTGGAGTTATCCTTTAGAAAAGCAAACAGTAAAAGAAATATTAAAGGATGGTTGCCCAAAAAATTTTGAGGTGGCTAGTATGATTAATGGTGATACTGTGGCTTATCCCTTAAGATATTTACTAGAGGTGGAAGGTTGTAACCCGATGGGAGTTGATGAATATTCAAAAGCAGAAAAATTATTTATAGTAACACCAAATAATAGATCTTTAGAAAAAGAGACTGTTTGGGAAGTGGTGAATATAGGGAAATTTAATATTGATAAAAAAATATTATTAAACGATAAGATTAGTCTTTATGAATTTAAAATAAAATAATTAGTTATTAGTCCACCAAAAATCTGGTAAATTCCCTTCTTTTTTTAGAATTAAATTACTCCAATTTTGGATTAATTTTTTCTTTAATCTATATGGCGGTGAATACCTGGGGATAAATTGACCGATAGTCCAATAATCAAGCTCGCCACGTCGGGTTAAACCTTGACTGCCAACACACATAAATTCCATGTCATACCACTCATATTGTTGACCATAGGGAATAGAAATACCAACCAATTGAACCCATAAACCAATTAAAACCAGAGCAATAATAATTTTTTTATTAATTTGCTGCCAATGTTTGGCTAAAACTAGACCGCCAAGAGGAATAATGATGGCAAAATATCTAGGGCCATAACTTAATTCACCGCTCCAAAAAGCTAATCGACTATAAAATAAAACATTAATAATGAGAATTGTTAAAAACAATAAACTTATCCAATGTTTTTTAAAATTTTTAACTGCTAAATAAAAACTATAAATTAATATTGGGCTATAGACCCAAATACTTTTTCCAGGGCTGAGTAAAACACCCCAAATTCCATCAATTAAACTGGCTTTTAGTTGCAAATCAATACTAGTAGCACCAAGAGTATATCCGCTTTCAAGGATGTTTCCAAAACGAGAATAGTTATAAATAAAAAGTAAGATTATAAAAGGAATCGCACCTAAAAGAAAGTTAAAAATTATTTTTTTATTGAGTGATTTTTTAATTATTAAAATTAAAAATAAAGCAGAACTAATTAAAACAAAACTGTAGTTATAACTAATAGTTAATAACCCGTAAAATATTCCAGAAAAAATTAAGTATTTTTTATTTTTGGTTTGAGAATATTTTAGCCCAAAATAAATAGCGGTACTAATGGCTAAAATTGATAACATATGAGCAAATGAATGTTTAGCCATAATTAACAAATTAGTAGAAAACACTGTAATAATGGCAATTATTAAACCGACATTTTTATTTTTAGAGATAAGAGAATAGAGTTTTGTTAATACTATTAATAATAAAAAAGCTAGAAAAGGATTAATAAAATTGGCAGCAAATTCAATATTATTAATACTGCCACCAATAGTCTTATTGATCCAAACTGGAATAACTAAAGCTAAAGTCCAACCTAAACCGCCAACCGAATAAAATTTACCATTAGTACCGATCACTAGCCCTGGTATTTTTTCATCAATATAAAAATGACCTTGATAAACTAGACTTTTAGCAGTGTTTAAATACATTAATCCATCGATGGAATCAAATTTTTTGGTAGGTAAAAGAAAAAAAATGAGAAAAGCGAAAATGAAATAGATAATTTTATTTTTTAAAAAATTCATTTTATGGTTAATGGATTTAATCTAAAGATATAGATAATAAAGAAGATAGACAATAGGGAGAAAAAATATCTGAGTTTTTTGGGAATTAATTTGTTGGTCAAAAAAACTAATCCTATTTCAACAATAGGATAAATTATTATCCAGGCCCACCAATTATGCCAAATCCAATAGGGATCAAATTTCAACATAGTAGCAGCAACATAACCAACCAAATCTTGATTTAAAAATTTTATGTCACCACCAATAGAGATACCAATAAATCGAAAATTATCAATTAACCAACCAAAATAACGTTGGCCGTCAATAATAGAATATCTGACAGTGAAGATTAATAAATTAAAAATCCAAATTGAAAACCAAGAACTCCAATCGATTTTAAATTTTTTATTGATTTTAGTAATTAAAAAAGTGCCAAGAAATAAAATTAATAGTTGGACTAAAATTAAATTATTAACAGCCGGACCAAAAAATACTTTCCAACCTGAACTATAAAATGATCTAAAGATAGGTAAATACAATATTAAAGTAAATAAAATTGCACTGAAATCTTTGATTAAAAAAAATAAAATTGGAATAAAAATTAAAAATACAGGAAAATAATTTTTATCGACCGTACTATTGGTTTGAGATAATACCCTATTTAAAAAATCACTTTTATCGGCGATGAATTTATCGCTAAAACTAATTTTTGAATTATAAATAGTATTTTCGTCTAATTTTAAGTTTTGACGAGATTGGCTAGTCAGAACCCAATCACCTAAAACTATTTTGGGTGGGTTTTTATTTTCATAAACTGAGCGATATTTATCTCCAAATTGACTCATAGTTAAGCTAGTGATTTGATTTTGAGAAAGCCAAGTTAATTGTTTTTGATATTCATCTTCATGACCAATGCTTTCTAAACCTGTTTCGAGACCAATGGTAATTTGACCAAGTTTTTCAACTGATAAATATTGATTGGCTAAACTTTCAAAATATTTAAAATCTAAACCCTGACTGGTGTAATCATTGGCTTGAAGCGAATAGTTGGAAACTAAAGGACCATTACCATGGTAAGCTTTTTCTAAATCTCTTTGGGCCCACTGGATAACAACTGTTTTAGAATCTCCAGGAACTAAAATATTGTTGACAGAGGGATGATAAGGATAACCCCACCATTGCCCCCAAATCCCATATTGGTCAGTGGTTTTTTGATCGGCACAAATCATAACAGTAGTAATACTGTATTTTTTTTCTAAATATTGCTGAGACCAGCTATCGATCCACCAAGCACCGGCTGATTTTGGTAAATAGCTAAAAGTATTTTTAAAATCCAAAACCATTTGATCGATTAATCTTTTTCTGTCATTAAGACTGTAAGCTGATAAAAAAACAGCTTTGGGACTGTACCAAGCAGTTTCGGTGGGGTAATAAGCTCGGGATTTTTGAGCTAAATCGGGACTGACTTCTAAAAACAAACCAAATTCTTGATTTGAATTAAATTCTTTAATTTTTTTAACTAAATCTTGATCGTTAAAAACATCATATTGGATTAACCAGGTGGCTTTAAGGTTTAGACTATTTATTATTTGATATTGATCAGTTAATGGTTTTAGACTCTGATCTTTCCACAAATTTCGACTTCTAATTGGATTGACAATGGTGGCGTATTTTTCGTTGGCTTGAACTTTATTTTTATTTCCACAAACAGTAACCGAGATTAAAAAAAATATTAATAATAACCAAACACGAACGATTTTTTTCATTTATATCTTATTATACTTGGCTAGTGACTTTCATTTCCTTTTTGTTTCGATACATTTGCAAATCGGCACGATCTTTGGTTTTGTCTAGGTTGGAAAAATCTTGATTTTTATCGTAAACAGCAATACCAAAAGCTAAACTAAGGGAATTTTTTTTGTTTTTTTCTTTAAGAAGATTTTTGGTCAATTTTTCAGTGACTTTTTTAGGGAGATTGACACTAAAATCGGGATCGTTTCCATCATTGTGACAAATAATGAGAAATTCATCCCCGCCTAAACGAACAACCAAATCATCTTTTCGAAAACTTGATTTTAAAAAATCAGCAGCATGCTTAATTAATTTATCGCCAAATTTATGACCTTGAGTGTCATTAATTTTTTTTAAATTATTAACATCAGCAAAGACTAATCCGATTTTATGGTGGTCACGATCGGGATTAAAATTTTCAGTCTTGAATTTTTCAAAGTAATTGCGATTATAGCAACCCGTCAAAGAATCGACTAAGCTATTTTTTCGGGCTTCATCTAATTCGGCAGATAGCTTATTGGCAGCATCAACTGCAGGAAGTCCGGTTTTACCTGGAGGCAATTTAATTTCACTGGAAAAAATAAAATCTTCCGGGTGGTAATTAGGATTGGTAAACTCGGTGTTTTTGTCCATGAACAATTCTACAACTTAATTATTAAAAATAGTAATAAATATTAGAAATAATTGGTGATATAATGAATTTTGTTATCTTTTAATAAATATTTAATAAATTTTTAATATTAAGAAAATTTAGGAAAAATAAGGGTCTTTTATGAACGATAAAGTCAAAAAACAATTAGAATCATTCTTTAATCAGTTTGAAGTAATTAAATATAAAAAAGGTCAGGTTTTATTCAGATCGGGAGAAAATTTAAACACTGCTTATATTGAAAAAAGCGGATTTTTAAGAGCTTATGTGGTTAATGATGAAAAAGAAACTAGTTTGCCAAGTTTAAGACCATTATTTTTTTGTGCCGGGATAAACGGACTTCATAAAAAACCAAATAAATTCTTCGTGGAGGCAATAACAACTGTGGAACTTTGGGCAGTGCCAATGAATGAATTTGTAAAATTTATTGAAAAAGATGAAGTGATATTGAATGAAGTGAATAAAAAACTGATTGAAGACCTAATTAATTTGTCGAATAATTGGCAACAAATCGTGGCCGGAAACGCAGAAAGCAAAGTGGCAGGATTGATTTGCATGATTGCCAACGAAGTGGGAGAAAAGAAAGGCAATGAAATTTTAGTTAATTTCAACACTCCACACCGAGTTTTGGCTAGTATGGCAGGATTAACTAGAGAAACAGTAACTTTGCAGATTTTGAAATTTCAAAAA
>Ga0074198_1001924_pt1 | contig 12139 bp, 11 predicted proteins | sample EPASupsiteSAE323_FD_64527 | JGI IMG/M metagenome (GOLD analysis project Ga0074198, IMG submission 64527) | Bioremediated contaminated groundwater from EPA Superfund site, New Mexico - Sample SAE3-23 | ecosystem: Environmental > Aquatic > Deep subsurface > Groundwater > Contaminated ...
AATTGATTATAAATATATGCTTGACCTAAAATTTATACGAGAAAACAAAGAACTCATTCAAAAGAATTGTGAAAACCGCAGAGTAAAAGTAGATATTGAAAGACTTTTTATTCTGGACGAACAAAAGCGTGCTCTTCAGCATGAGATTGATGATCTTCGTGCCCTTCGTAATGAAAAATCAAAAGGTAAACCATCAGAAGAAGAAATTACAAAGATGCGAGAAGTAGGTGAAAATATTAAAAATCTTGAGGAAAAAATGTCTTCCATTGAAATAGAATTGAATGAACTTCTTTTGTCTATTCCAAATTTGACTCATCCTGACTCTCCAATAGGTGGGGAAGAGGATTATGAAGTTGTCTATACCAACAAAGAACCAAATAAATTTACTTTTGTACCAAAGGATCATGAAGAACTCATGACAAATCTGGATATGATAGATTTTGAACGAGGAGCAAAAGTAGCTGGCTCAAAATTTTATTTTTATAAAAATGATGGTGTTCGAATGAATCAAGCTTTGATTAACTATGGAATGGATATTCTATCAAAACATGGATACATTCTTCTTGAAACACCTGACGTTGCAAAGCAAGAGATCCTTGTTGGAGCAGGATTTAATCCACGGGGGGCAGAAACTCAAGTATATAATATTGAAGGAACTGATTTATGTCTTATTGGAACAGCAGAAATTAGTACTCTTGGATATCATGCAAATGAAATTTTGGATCTTTCTAATGGCCCAATAAAATACGCTGCTATTTCACACAGTTTCCGTACTGAAGCTGGAGCTTATGGAAAAACAAGTAAAGGACTTTACCGTGTTCATCAGTTTACTAAACTTGAGATGTTTATTTTTTCTAAACCAGAGGATAGTGAGAAACTTCATGAAGAGCTCCTCAGTATTGAAAAAGAAATTTGTGATGGTCTAGAAATTCCATACCGTGTTATTGATATACCATCTGGCGACCTTGGTGGACCCGCTTACAGAAAGTATGATATTGAAGCTTGGATGACCATGAAGAATGACTATGGTGAAATCACCAGTACAAGCAACTGTACTGACTACCAAGCAAGACGTCTGAATATCAAATATGTAAAAGAGGATGGAACAAAAGATTTTGTACACACGCTTAATGGCACGGCTGTTGTCCTCAGTCGTTTTCCAATTGCAATTACAGAAAACAATCAACGCGAAGATGGAAAGATTTCTGTACCTCAAGTACTTCAAAAATTTATTGGAAAAACAATTCTTGGCTAACTATGCCATATCATACATCAGAATATAAAACACAGAACACCAAGCCACCCAGGTGGAAATTTTGGTTGCACGAAAGGAGACACAGAAAAGATGCTTCTTGGAAAAAAAGTAAAAACCCATTCAATATCTCTACTCATGAGGGACTTTCCACAAGAAAAAAGATATACATTGCTATTATTTTCTTTTCTTTTCTTGGAATATTTTATACCCTTGTATTCAATGAGTTTTTTCATATACAAAATGTAGAGATAAAAGGAAATGATCGTATTACCAAGCAAGAGCTCATAGATACTGTTATTGGTATTACTCGCTATAACAAACTCCTTTTCCTCCCTGGTGAAAGCTATATTTTGGTAAATACGAATGAAATACGAGATATTTTGATGGAAAAATATCCATTGAATTCAATTACTGTAAAAAAGACTTTTCCAAATCTTCTTACTATAGAGCTAACAGAAAAAATATCTACGGTAATTTATGATAATGGATTTCAATATGCGTATATTGGAACTGACGGAAAAATCATTGAACTTCTTGAGAAAGTAGGGGAGGATGAGTGGGAAATACAGTATGAAATGACCACAACCACAAATGAGCAAGGAAATATAATCGAGGAAAAAAGAGAAATAGAAAGAAAACATGAACCGAGTGCAACACTTCTCAATACAAAATATGGGAACTATCCTATTGTTTATCACGAAGGGCAGGGGACTGAAATCAAAATTAATGACACTCTTTTCAATGATGAAACTATTTTAAAAGTCATTGATATTTATCACGCTGTGAATACTTTTTCTGAGCTTCAGTTTAAATATATGTATATAAAAGATGAATCAAAAGATCTTCTTTTATATACAAAAAATGGTTTAATAATCCGATTCACAGGAAGAAATGATATTAAAAGACAAATTGAATATTTGAATGTATTTTTTGCAAATAATAAGACTGCAGGAGAGTATATTGATCTCAGATACGATGGAACAATTTATTGGAAATAATCCACTTGATGAAAAACTCCCCCTATGATATAGTTAGGGAACCTATGAATATATACTTAATCTAAATTCTAATAGTATGGAAGAAAATACAAAACACCCAATAGTAAGAGCTTTAAATGAGCTTGAGCCAGTGCACACTTTTGCCCTAGGCATTGTCAGTGGCCTTCTTGTCCTCTGCACCGTCGGTTTTTTTATCCTTTTAGGAAATGTACTTAAGTCAGATGAAACTCTTGCTGGAAATAATGATGTACAAAAACAGGATCCTGCAGATCAAGTAGTTGATACTGGAAAAGAATACACACTCACAGCAGTAGATACAAAAGTAGACCATATCCGTGGAAACCAAAATGCAAAAATTACTATTATTGAGTATTCAGATACTGAATGTCCATATTGCAACAGATTCCATGCAACAATGAAACAAATAATGGATACTTACGGTGACCAAGTACGCTGGGTACTCAGACACAATCCACTTGATGGACTTCATGCAAATGCAAGAAAAGCAGCAGTTGCAGAAGAATGTGCTGGTGAACAGGGAAAATTCTGGGAATTAGCAGATTATTTATATAATACTGTTGCTACGAATGGAAAACTTGATGGAACACAATTTAAAACCTATGCATCAGCAGTAGGACTCAATACTACTAAATTTGAGACCTGTCTCAATTCTACAAAATATAACAGTAAAATTACTCGTGATCAGGCTGATGTATCTCAACAAGGAACACCATTTAGTGTGATAGTTGGACCAAATGGGGAAGAGACCCCTATAAATGGTGCTCAACCTTACGAAGCAGTAGAACAGGCTATCAAAGCACTACTCTAGGAGAAAATCAATATTAAAAAGAGGAATAGACATTCCTCTTTTTTATTTGATAAATATATCTTTCCAATACTTATGTGTCGCAAAATATACAATATATTTTTTAGTTTGAAAAAGAGGGGATTATGACATGTTTAAGAAAAGATATGATCAATCATACGCTTCCATGTTTTATTAAAGTATACAGAAAAGCCAAAGATAAATTAAAATCTGTAAGGAAAAAATAAAAAAGAAAAAAAAGTTTTATAAAATATACAATGTAAAATACAAATGGTATTTTTACACATAAACGTACAATATTTGGCTAATCACAGCGAATTTATATATAAATGAGTGGTATGTTTATACCTGTATTTTTGAAGTATCTTTCTGTTGCGTCGTATAAGATATATTGTGCGACGCGTTATTTATACTATAAATAAAAGAAAGAACCCAGAAAGTTCTCTCATACAGAAAGGTGGAAATATATTACACCCTCCCCTTATTTGTCTTTGGTTGAGGGTGTATCAAATGCTTTCTCTGAAATCATTGTCAGTGGAACGAATAAGAATTTATAGATTGCCCCACAGGTGCATTGAAATTGAATTGACTGTGTTTCAGTTGACCCCTTTGATACAATTCGCATCACATGTCCATTCCCACATGGACAATCTTGGATAGTGTCCCCCACTGCAATGCAAATTTTTGGCATGCCATTTTGAATCTTAATTTCTATCATGATTCTCTCCTTTTTCTTGTTCAAAAAACATGTGTCGCAAAATTTCAACGCCAGGTCCTTTCGGCCTGGCTATGATGGGTTGTCCCCTCTTTTTTACCTTCTGCCCATGGAACGAGGTGGTCGTGAGCCCTTACGACCCTCTCTCGTACCCTGCTCTACTTTTTCCCGTCCGTGCCTTTTGTGATGGCGCTGAAGTGTCGCCACTGCACGTGTTCCCTCGTCAAGTTGACGAATGGTTACAATGACAGACTTGTCATCGTCAACAATCTCGACAAGTTCAGCCGGAATTTCAGCTGGGGGAGATGACATCTTCTTCCCCAGGCAAGCCCTACATCGTGGTATCTCACGGATTCTATCCACCCTGGTATCACAAGTGTCAGCGCGTTTGGTTGCGTATTCGCCCAGGCGCGCACCGCACGCAATACACACTGTGACCAGGTGAGTATAATCAGTGGAAGAATTGTTCTGTGCTTCTAGACCATCTTCGCCCATGATGCCTCCCAGCTTGTTGATTGTCCTGTTTTATTGTACTAAAACAAAAAGTATTTGTCAAAAAAAAGGAATGTGCATAAACACATTCCTTTTTATCTTCATTATATTGTCTTTTTATTTTTTCTTTGATGCTTCAATAAATGCACGGAACAGTGGATGCGGATTCATTGGACGTGATTGAAATTCTGGATGAAACTGTGTCCCTACAAAAAATGGATGATCTTTGAGTTCAACAATTTCCACAAGATTCGATTCTTCGTTAATACCTGCAATTTTTAGTCCAGCATTTTCTATTACCTCACGATAATCATTGTTAAATTCATATCGATGTCTGTGTCGTTCAGAAATATATTCTTCGTTATATGCTTCGTATGTTTTTGTTTCTTTTTTTAAGAGACAATTATATGCACCAAGACGCATTGTTCCACCATAACGATTTTCTGTTACATTTTCTTTTTGAAGTGGATTAATATGGATAATTGGATCAGGCGTGTTTGGATTAATTTCTACAGTATTAGCATCTTTCTTTCCAACTACATTACGAAGAAATTCCACACAAGCAAGTTGCATACCATAACAGAGTCCTAAATATGGTATTTTATTTTCTCTTGCAAATTGTATTGCTTGAATTACCCCTTCAATACCACGAGAACCAAAACCACCAGGGACAATAATTCCATTATATTCCCTTAATTCTTCAATTTTTTCTGGGTTGGATTCATATTCTTCTGAATCGATCCAAGTGAGTTGTGGATGGCAATTATGGAAGTATGATGCATGTTTTATTGCCTCTATCACTGATATATACGAATCTGAGAGGGTGTAATCCCCTGTTCCAAAGTATTTTCCAACGACAGCTACACGAACAATATTCTCTTTCTGTATTGATTTTTTATAAAAATCATCCCAAAATGACATGTCAGATTCCCGTTCGTGAAGATCCAATACTCGCAATATCTTATTCCCCAAATCCTGTTTCTCAAAATTTATTGGCACTTTGTATATGGAATCAACATCTGGAGCAGAAATACAATTTTCTTTCGATACACCACAAAAAGTGGCAAGTTTTTCTTTTCGTGGTTCATCCAATTCTTCCGCACCACGTGCAATAATAATATCTGGATTTATTCCTGCCTGGTTCAATTCACGCACAGCATGTTGTGTTGGTTTTGTTTTCATTTCACCCAAATGTCCTGGAATAGGAAGATAACTTACAATAACAAAAGCAACATCTTTTGGATTCTTGAGTTTCATCATACGAGCTGCCTCAAGAAAAAGAATGTTTTCATATTCCCCTACTGTTCCACCAATTTCTATGAGTGTAATATCTGCTTCATGATTTTCCTGAGCTCTATGAATTCTTTCAATAATTTCTTCTGGAATATGTGGTACAACCTGTACACATTTTCCCTTATACTTCATAGCTCGTTCATTCTCTATGACTGTCTGGTATACCCTCCCCGTTGTCATGTAGTTCATTGAGGTCAGGTCTACATTAAGAAATCGTTCATAATTCCCCATATCCTGATCAGTTTCATCACCATCAATCGTCACAAATACTTCTCCATGTTCTGTTGGATTCATGGTACCAGCATCTATATTAACATAAGGATCAGCCTTCAGCGCAGTAACCCGCAATCCTTTTGATTTGAATATTGCTCCAAGTGAAGAGGATGTAACCCCTTTACCAACCCCGCTTAATACCCCGCCTACTATAAAGATAAACTTTGGATTCCCTTTCATAGAATGAATAATAAATGAAAAAATAATTATTAAAAGATAAAACCACGTTTACCGTGGTTCAATATTTATTGAGAGTGAAGACAATTCACCAGCGATGCGTACACCGACTTTGACATTTCCAGTTTTTTTAATTGGTTCATCAAGGACTATGTTTTTTTCATTCAATTCAAGACCGTGTTGACTCTGGAGAGCCTCGCAAATCTCTTTTGAAGAGATAGAGGCATAAAGACTTCCTGTTTCATTGGTCTTTCCTTTTATGGTCAGTGTCAAGGTCTTTAATCTACGAGCCAGCTTTTCTTGCTCTTTTTTCTCTCTTTCTTTAAGCCGATTTTTCTTTTCTTCCTTTGCATCATTTTGCTCAAAGTTTCGCTGTGTAGCGGGTTTTGCGAGGCCTTGTTTTATAAGGAAATTCCTTGCAAAGCCGTCTGACACTTCGGTAATTTGTCCTTTATTCCCAGTCCCAGGAACATTCTTAGTAAGGAGTACTTTCATAAAAATCAAAAAATAGTCGTTTCTAACTCATAAGCCAATTATACAGGAAAAACGAGACATTGACAATATCCTCTTTTTTTGCTAAAATTAGATACATAGATAATTAATACTATCATTTATACTATGAAATCAGGATTTGTGGCTATTGTAGGCCGTTCAAATGTTGGAAAATCTACCCTTTTAAACACTCTTGTAGGCACAAAAATTGCAGCTACGAGCTTTCGTGCACAAATGACACGCCACAACATCCACGGTGTTTTAAATGCACCTGAGGGGCAGGCTGTGTTCATTGATACACCTGGTATGCTTAAGGGAGACAAAAGCATCTTAACAAAAAAACTCCTCCACAAAATTGAGGAGGCTCTTTCTGAAATTGATCTCATTGTATATGTTGTTGACCCTTCTCGCGAAATTGGAGAAGAAGAAAAAGCTATGCTTGCATTAGTACGTCATATTGAAAAACCAAAAATCCTTGTTATTAACAAAAGTGATCTTGAGAACGAAGACAGAAAATTTGAGGAAGATTACGATTTTATGAGCAAGGACTTTGATGCAACTTTTAAAATTTCTGCACTTCGTGGAAGCCACATTACTCCACTAAAAGAAAAAGTAATGGAATATCTACCAGAAGGAGAACAAATGTATCCTGATGATCAATTAACAAACGTAGATAATTACTTCTGGATTGCAGAAATAATTCGTGAAAAAGCCTTTTCCATATTAAATAAAGAAATCCCCTACTCTGTGAATGTTGAGGTTGAAGAGGTAAAAGAAAAAGATGATCTTCTTTCTATTACAGCAAAAATTTTGACAGATGCAGAAAGATATAAAAAAATGATTATTGGAAAAAATGCTTCTGTTATTAAAGAAATTGGACAACTTGCACGAAAAGAATTAGAACAAGCAACCAATAAAAAAGTATATCTTGATCTCCAGGTGGCAGTAGATATCCATTGGGTAGAAAGAATATAACAAATCAGTATTAAAAAAACGGCAGTTGCCGTTTTTTTATTTTACCAATCTTGTACAAGATAACTCACCGGATTCACTGGAATACCATTTTTACGAACTTCAAAGTGCAAGTGTGGACCTGTAACAAATGGACCAGCTCCCACAGTACCCGGCGTACCTCCAGAGTAACCAATGATATCTCCTCGTGTGACAAACTGTTCTTCTGATACCACTATCTTGCTCATATGTCCATACACAGTAGCCATTCCACCTGGATGGATAATCATGACATAGGCATAACAACTTGAATTACTACAACTCTTTGCACGAGCGACATACCCAGTTCCAGCTGCACGGAGCGGTGTTCCATGAGAGGCACGAATATCTATTCCATTATGTTCAAATACATTACGATATGGATAATCTGGGTCATGAAATCTTGATGTAATATATCTACTATCTGTTGGCCAAGATAAGACACTTGAATCATCATTTTCTGAAATATTTGAAAGCTTTTTACTTGCCTCAAGCTTCTGTCTCATGATCTGTTCTGTTGCAGAAATATCCCCTTCAATTTTTTGATATTGCTCCTTCAGGTTTACAACGAGCGTTCTGTAAGTCATTTCTGATGAACGTGTTTGATTGAGGACATCTTCTTTTGCAAATGTTTGTTCTTCCAAATCTTTTCTTTTATTTTCTAATTCCTCTTCCAATTCTTTATATGCCTCTTGTCTTTCTGTGGCTTGTACTTGTTTTTCCTCAAGCTCTACTTTTGCAATTTTAATATTCTTTGTATTTTGTGATAAATCCGCTTCTATGGTTTTTAAATATTGAAGTTTATTATAGAAATCAGAAAAATCCTCATAAGCGGCCATAACTTCAATAAAATTCTTATCTGAATTCTTGTACAAAGAACGAATCAGTTCAGCTGTTATCTCCGACTGTTTCTCAATAGTATTTGTCTTTGTCTCAATTTCATTTTTGAGTTTCTCCAATTCTAGCTCTATTGTTGCTATTTTCTCTTCTGTTAATTCAATATCGAGTTCAACCTCAGATATTTTATTTTCCAATATGGACAATTGATTTGAAAGTGATACACTTTGTAACCTTTTTTCTTCAATTTTTTTCTTGTATTCGGTAATACTCTGCTCAATTTGTTTTATCTTCTCCTTCTTCTCATTTATCTCCTGTGTCAGAGCATCAATTTCCTCTTGAACCACAGTGTCCTCAGCATAGGTGTTTTTTGTATATACAAAAAAACAAGCAACAAAGGTCATTACCACTATTAGTAAAATTGAATACCGAATTTTCATGGTTTCTACTTAATATCTCATATTATACCACAAAAAAAGAGACAAATAAATGTCTCTTTTAGTATACAATTTAAAAGACTTATTCTCTAAAGGATTCCATATGCCTTTTGTAATCTTAATAATACTGTCTTTTTATTGAGTACCCCTGCGATTTCAAAAGGTCCTGGAGAATTTTTTCGTCCGGAAAGCGCTGTACGCATTGGCCAAAGTACATCCCCTACTCCATAATTATTCTCCTTAATATAACCCATAATTTGAGATTCCAAATTTTCTGCATTCCATTCGTTATCTGTTATATTTTCCTCAATAAACTGTGCAAGTTTTTGAAGCATTTCTTTTGATCCTTCACGAGTACTCTTTTTCCAAATGAGAAGTTCTGAATCATATACTAAATCATCTGCAAAAAAATATCCAAGTGACTCTGGAAGCTCACTCAAGACTGTCATTCGCTCTTTCTCAAGAGCTACAACCTTCTCGAGCCATACCATATCTACAGCATCATCAATGAGCCCTTCATTTTTTAGATAAGGAAAAGCAAGCTCTGTTACTTCTTTCAATGATTTTGCGCGGATATACATTTGATTATACCAATTCAATTTCTCACGATTAAATACCGCTGCTGCTTTAGAAATTTTGGTGAAATCAAATTCTTGAATCAATTGATCCAGACTAAAAATTTCTCTTTCATCTCCCGGATTCCATCCAAGAAAAGCAACAAAATTTACAAGAGCCTCAGGAAGATACCCCTTTGATTTAAAATCTTCAACAGAAACATCACCATGTCTTTTGGAAAGTTTTTTCTTTTGTTCATTTACAAGAAGAGAGAGATGTCCAAATTGTGGTGCTTCCCACCCAAACATGGAATAGAGGGTTAAATGTTTTGGTGTAGAAGATATCCATTCCTCTCCTCGAATAACATGCGTTGTACCCATAAGGTGGTCATCAACCACAACGGCAAAATGATATGTTGGGAAACCATCTGACTTCATGAGGACTTGATCATCTATCAGAGAATTTTTGAACTCAACTTCACCACGAACCAAATCCATAAACTTGGTTGTTCCCTCTTTTGGCATTTTCAAACGAATCACATAGGATTCTCCTGCTTGTATTTTTGCGTCCACTTCTTCTTTGCTCAAATTTCTACAATGTCCATCATATCCTGGAGGAAGCTTATTCTTTTCCTGATCAATTCTCACTTCTTCTAACCTATCCTTTGTACAAAAACAATAATACGCATATCCCTTTTCTAAAAGAATATTTATATATTCTTTATATATACTCAATCTTTCTGATTGTATATATGGACCACTTGGACCCTGCTCAATAATATTTTTTTCTCCATCAAATTTTACCCCTTCATCTGGAATAATCCCTGCCCATTCAAGTGAACCAAGAATATTTTCTACTCCACCTTCTACATATCTTTCTCTATCTGTATCTTCAATACGGAGCATAAATACTCCATCATTCTTCTTCGCATACAAATACGCAAAAAGTGCGGTTCGTAATCCCCCCACATGAAGCATCCCCGTTGGACTCGGTGCAAAACGTGTTTTAATCATACAATGACAATTACTGTTTTATCTTTAGATTATATTATGAAATTTCCTTCATGACAATCCCTGCTGCAATAGCAACGTTCAGTGATTCCGCTTGCCCCTTCCCTGGAATTGTATATCTTGCATCAACTTGTTTTTGTATGTCTTCAGATACTCCATGAGATTCACTTCCAAATACAAATACATATTTTTTCTTCTTTTCCATTTTTCCTAGCGGATCTCCCTGTAATTCCAAACTTGCTATAGTATATCCACTTTCTTCCCTTAATTCCTCAAGACTTTTTTCTAAATCGTGAGTAAACACAACATTCTCATGAAATACTGAACCCATTGTGCTTCTTACTACTTTTTCATTATACAATTCAACACAGCCTGGTCCAAGAAGAATATTTGTAATACCAAACCAATCCGCTGTGCGAATAATTGTTCCAAGGTTTCCCGGATCTGTTATACCATCAAGAGCAATAATATGACTTTCCGTATCCAAATCATCAAGAGACATTTCTGGAATCTCCACAATTGCCATAATCCCTGGGAAAGTTTCTGTAGATTTAATTGCTTCAACATCTTTTGCAGAAGCGAACATTACTTCTACTTCGATTTCTTCGGCTGTACGAATAATTTTCTGTATTTTTTCCTCCTCACGGACATTTGAATCTACAATAACTGCAATAACCTCAAATTCTGAATCGAGGGCTTCAGAAACTCCTTTAATTCCTTCTACAAAAAATTCACCAAATTCCTTACGATATTTTTTTTGTTGAAGTTTTGCAATATGTTTCAAGACACTTGTTTCAAGCATAATCTTTTGTTTTAATTTTTTTCCAATACATCATTGGAAAAATAACAACGGCCGTAAATATTCTTCGTATTCTTCGTGGTTGAAGAATTAATCTCCAAAACCATTCCAAACCAATTTTCTGAATTATTTTTGGAGCTCTTTTAATTTTCCCAGAAACAAATTCCAATGTCCCTCCAATTCCCATAGCCACTTTTACACTCGGAAGGTCACGAAGGTAGGTATAAATCCATTTTTCTTGCTTTTCATGACCAAAAGCCACAAAAAGTATTTCTGGTGCACATTCTATTATACGATCGACAGCATCATCATTATCTCGTTCTGGAAAATAGAGGACATTCCCATATTCACTCGCTTCTAATTTAATTGTTGGACCCGGATGCATTCCAACAATACGAAGGTTTGGGTGTGTTTTTTGAAGATTCTTTTTTGCTTTCTCAAGTGTATCCACATTCCCGGTACCAAGAAGAAATACTGTTTTATTCTTTTCCTCAGCAAGAGAACATACGTCATAAAAGAATTCTGATCCAGGTATTCTCTTAATTTGTTTTTTGGTGATCATTTCTATTCCAATACCATCACAAATATTCAGATGAGAATCGTTCAACACATCGCGAAAATATGAATCCCTTTGTGCATGAACAATCATCTCAGGATTCGGAGTAAATATCATCTTCTGTCCTGAAGTACGTAAATATTTATCTACCTTTCGGAGAGCTTGTCGTTTTGTCGTTGGATGAAGAATAACACCAAGTATTTGCATACTATTTTTTCAAAAGCTCAAGAGCTTTTTCATATCCATGATCAACTACATCTCCTGTTGCTTCATTTTTTACTTCAAACATATTTTCCACAATAACATCTGGTTCAATACCAATTTTGTTAATATGTCTATCTTTTGGTGTAAGCCATTCTGCGACCGTAAGCTTGAGTGCAGAACCATCAGGAAATACCTCAAAACTTTGCACAGATCCTTTTCCATAAGTCTTT
>Ga0074198_1001925_pt1 | contig 12138 bp, 9 predicted proteins | sample EPASupsiteSAE323_FD_64527 | JGI IMG/M metagenome (GOLD analysis project Ga0074198, IMG submission 64527) | Bioremediated contaminated groundwater from EPA Superfund site, New Mexico - Sample SAE3-23 | ecosystem: Environmental > Aquatic > Deep subsurface > Groundwater > Contaminated ...
ATTCATGCCTTGGGAGAAGGCTTTAAGCAGCTCTGCTAGATCGCTGTCCGGTACATCTAGCTTCAGGACAATGGTCTTTGTGAGCTGCATAAATAAAGTTTATTCACCCAATAGTATATAATATTATCTTTGGTGAATGCAGCTATTACGCGCTCTTCCCCACCCTGAAGGATGGGGACTCCGCGCTGCTACGAGTTGAATTCTATATCCTGATGTTCTCAAAGGCTCTTGAAAGACTCGGTCGACTTGAAAGATAAAATAGCATGGATCGAACGGCATTGGATCGGACGATATCGGATCGGACATCGGGATCAACAGCACAGGATCAATTGCATCAGATCGAGCATCGGGATCAACAGCATAGGATCAACAGCATAGGATCAACAGCATAGGATCAACAGCATAGGATCAACAGCATAGGATCAATAACATCGATCCATCGCAGCAAATCATTATTCCCGAAATTGAGCCATATGATGCACTCATCGACATCAAAATGGGCCTATTGACGTTGCTTTTTATTGACTTCATCCGAAATATTATTTGCCAACCCCTTTTTTTCGAATGAATCAGTTGGGTTAATGATGTTGTTTTATGAAACGATAGATCTATCCAACTTAATATTATTATTCATTAAGTTCTCAAATTTCGATATCTAAAGACGCTTACCAAGATATTTCAGGCGATTCTTCCAATGGAATTCTGAGCCAGAAAATAATGCCAAACTGTAACATGGCGGTCCTGGATTAAAAACTTGCCGCCAGCCCGTTACGCTATGCGGATTTTTTGCATGGCATCCCTCACCTTTGGCGTCATCTTTTTTTGTTGATGGCATAAATAATCATCAATGAATCTGCAGTCTCTGGTGGCCGAGCTTCACGGGTTTGCGGGAATCACCCGAAAGAAGCAGATCGGAGGTATCCTCCAATTCTTTCCCATTGAATCCGAGCGCATCATCGCCTCTTTCGGAGAGGATGCCGCCGTGATAGACGACGGCGACGAGGTAATGCTCCTGGCGGCGGACGGCATCTGGTCCAGGCTCATGGAAGCTGACCCGGAGTGGTCCGGCTACTGCTCGGTGCTGGTCAATGTGCACGACATCGCGGCGATGGGCGGCTGGCCGGTGGCAATGGTCGATGTCCTCTCCGCAGACGATCAGGAGGTAGCCGAGAAGGTTCTGCGCGGCATGAAGAAGGCAATTGAGAAGTTCAATGTGCCCATCATCGGCGGCCACCTGCATCCCGACACGCCCTACAGCGCCCTGGATGTCGCGATCCTGGGAAAGGCCAAAAAGGACGCCGTGATCCTGAGCAGCACGGCGCGGGCGGGGGAGGTGGTGATTGCAGCCGCAGATATGGACGGCGCGGCTCACCCCAAGTTTGCCATTAATTTCGACTCCACCAGCTTCAAGGACCGAAAGACCTTGCTAACTCAGCTCGGTGCCATGCAGGAGCTGGGAGAGGCGGGCTTGGTCAAGGCGGGAAAGGATATCAGCAATCCCGGCCTCCTCGGGACTCTTGCAATGCTGCTGGAGACGAGCGGCGTCGGTGCCGTTGTGGACATGGAAGCGATTCCGGTTCCGGGGAACCTGGATCTGACGAGCTGGCTGAAGATGTATCCCGGCATGGGCTTTGTGGTCACCGCCAAGCCCGATAATGCCGAAAAGGTTCTGGCGATCTTCCAAAAGCGCGGCCTGACCGCGGCTGTGATCGGCCAGGTGACCGCCGAAAGGCAGCTCGTCATCCGCTCCGGAAATGATGTGGCAGTGCTATTTGATTTCGAAAAGGAATGTGTCACAGGAATCTGACCGGTCATGTTCCGGCATGAATGAGCTAAGGAAAGGAGTGCAAGATGGACGCTGCTTTTATTCGGTCGCTGCAGGAGAAGGCCAGAGCGAATCACGCCCGCATCGGCATCGGAGTCTGGAAAGCCGATGCGGATTTGATCGCTTCCCTGAAGTCGGCCACAAAGTACGCCGATCTTGTCCTGGTGGGCGATGCGGGCAGCGGCTGCGATTGTAAACTCGATCCGGTCGGAAATTTGGATGTGGTCAGAACGGAGGAGCCCTGGTCGGAGCTGGTCAGGCTTCTGAAGAGCGGCGAGATCGACGGTGCAGTGCGAGGAAACCTGCCTGCCGGGAGAACCATGAAATGCCTGGCCCGCGAATTCAACATAAAGGTAAGAAGGCTGGCGCTGGTCGAACAGTCCGGCTGGGCCTTCCTGCTCGGGCCGGTGGGAATCGATGAGGGCGAGAGCCTTTCCGACCGGCTGGAACTGGCTGTGCAGGGGGCACGGTTCCTGCAAAGCCTGGGAGTCTTGCCCAAGGTTTCCGTTCTCTCCGCAGGTCGCATGGAAGACCGGGGACGCTCGGAGCGCGTCGATCGCAGCCTGGACGAGGGCGAGCAGATCGCCGCACTGGCGCGGGAGGCGGGCGTGGATGCCGCTCACAAGGGAATCCTGATCGAGAGCTGTCGAGGAGACGACATTGTCATCGCCCCGGAAGGCGTTTCAGGAAATCTGATCTTCCGAACGCTTCTGCTGGTGTGCGGCGCAAACTCCTTTGGCGCGCCGGTTCTGATGGACCGGGTATTCGTGGATTCCAGCCGGGCGCGGTCGGGCTTCGACGGCCCGGTGATGCTGGCAAGCTGCATGGCCGGAGCCACGAGCAAGAACAGGCGGAGATTTTGATCTTGAACCGGCACGGCTCAGGATCTTGTTTTCTGTTGCGCAAATTCTTTGAGGAGCAAAAAAACCGGAATCTCTGGCTATTTTCATTACTGCGAATCCGGATGAAAGGGTCATTTGATGGGGAGTAATTTTAACTTCTTAGGCCGCGCCAGAGGAATCCGATGCATCCGATGGCCGGAAAAGAAAGATTTCTCCTCTCGCTTCCTGGTGTTTTGGGCGGCGCTTTTGCCATCATCATCGGCTGTTTGGTGCTTGTTTTTGCTTACCCGTCCCTGGGCCGCCAGGCGGACTGGGGCTATGCACTTTCGCCCGCAGCCGGAGCGATGCTCTTTATCCTGCTCGGGCTGGTCGGCGGGCTTGGGGCGGCGCTGGCTGCGGAAAGCCGGACGGCAGTCCGGGGATTGAAAATCACTGGCGTCTTGATTTGTCTGATTTTTCTGGGAATTCTGGCATTTTATCGGGAATGGGCGGCAAGCATTGCAGTTATCATCATCCTGACATCGATCCTGGCGACAATCCCGGCGTCAGCTCGGGAGGCTCACGGCAGGAAGACGGGGACTGCACTGCTGTTTTTCACAGGTCTGGCAGGCTTTCCCCTCGGCCAGGCGGCCATGACCTTTCTGCCCTACGGCTGGAAGACCTGGGCGGTCTCCGGCGTTCTCCTGGTCTTTTGCGGCATCCTCTTCCTGGCTGGAAAGAACCTCTCCCGTTTGCCGCTTCTGGAAGATGGAAGCTCCGAGCGCGGCTCCGCCCTCTCCGCCCTCAGTCGCGGGTATCTCCTTTACACATTGGCCAGCCTTCTTCTCATCTCGCTTTGCATTGCAGCCCTCATCCATGTTCCTGCTGATGCCGGAATGGTTGCCGACAGAACTGCAGAATTACAGGGAGGACCGCTAAACGCCGGCATCGCAAACGACAGGATTCCAGGCTCTGACGCCTGCGACTGCATGAACGGCACACCGCAGAAACCGAAAGCCGCTCCTGCGCCGACAGCTCCGGCTGCTCTGAACTGTTCCGGCGGCCAGACCGCGGTTCGGATCCTCTCGCCCGGTGACGTGCGCACCTTCCCGCGCGGGGAGCAGATCTGTTTTGCGGCATCGGTTTGCAAAAAGGCGTCGCCCGACCTTCTCTGGTGGTCGAGCATTGACGGAATAATCGGCAACGAGGAAAGGTTCAACACCAGCAATCTCTCCGTGGGGTGGCATAAGATAACGCTGGCAGCCACGGACCGCAACGGAACCACGGCATCGGACTATATCGAGATCGGCATTGCCGCGCCCTGGGTCTGCAGCAAAGTCTCACCGCGGCCAAAGTACTACCCGATCGACACGCCCTGCCGGGACATCTGGCCCAATGCAACCGAGGAATGCCAGCAGCTCGAGGTCTGCCATCCCGATCTGGACTACATCGTTGCGGATGCCGTCAAAGCCTGCGAAGACTACGACGGCGACAAAAAGTTGTGCCGCGGCCTGTATATCATCCGCGCCTTCGGGCCGCAGGCGAGGTACATGCAGGGCTATGCACTCTTCAAGACCTGCTGCTCCGGGTATCCGGAATGCACCCGCACCTGCTGGCCGGGCCTGGCCGGAACGTGCCCCTTCCGGGAGGACTTCAACGGCAATGTCCGAAACATCTCCTGCCGCCCGGATGAGTGGGGTGTCTTTGCCTGGCACTCCGACACCAACATGAGCGAGAACAGCGCCGTGCTGGGCCTGTTCCCGACCCACGCCACGGTAAACATCCTGCAAACGGGGGTATGCATCGATTACGCCGCCGCTGTGACCACGCTGCTGAGAAAAGCGGGCTACAGCAAGACGGAAGCCATGAGCACGGCCAGCACCGGCTACGACCTGCCGCTGCTCGGCAACCATCCCGGCCACGCCTACAACGTGGTTTTGCTGCCGGGCGACGATCGGTATCACATCGTGGACACCACCGGCAACGGCGAAGGGATAAATGAGGACGGCGTGCCGCACTACTTTTATTTCACGGGCTGCTTCCTGGGACAGCCGGTGAAGATCCGTGTCTTCGACTGGTGGGTGGGCTACTGCACCAAGACCTCGCAATACGGATACAATGATGCCGGGGATTTGAGAACTCCGGAAAAAGAGAAGATCTGCGGGTGCTCATGAGATTAGGAGCGCTCGCCATCTGTTATTATTTATTATTTCTTTTGTATTTAACGACTAACGGTTATTTGTGGCCGCAAACCTCTATCATTTTCCGCTCGAATTGCCTCCGACGTCACCCAGATAGGTCTGGCTGGAGGATGCCGTGGTGTTTGATTCCGATGCATAGACTCCGGCACCAAGCCACCAGTTGCCGTCCACATTTCTCACGTAGCCGAGCTTCAGCTCTTGCGTCATATTCTTAGCCGGATTGGCATAGATGTAATACAGATATCCGTTGCCTCTCTTTGCCTGATCGATGCAGGTTTGCACAAAGTGAACGCCGTTCAGGTCCACGGCATCTATGCGGTTTGATCCCACAAGATTGGGCTGGTAGGGCAGCGACAGAGCCGTGCCGTTGTAGTCGTAAGCGAAGACGTAGAGGTTACCGCGAACAAACGAGCCGTTCCTGTCGTTGAACGCTTGGAGTGCCTTATCCTTTCCATTCTCTTCTGCATATTTTACGGCCTGATCTACGAAGGCAACCAGGTTCTCTCTCGCCTCGGCTGGGAAGAGCGACGGAACATCGGAAAGATACACTCCCGAGCCCACCCACCAGTTATCGTCAACCCTGGCGGCATAGCCCACCTTCAACTCATCCTTGGATTCGTGATCGGGATTGGGGAAGATGAAATACGTGAAGTCCTCGCCCCTGCGTGAGCAATCGATCAGGTCTTTGATCAGGGCCACGCCGTTCGGATCAGTCAAATTGATCTTGCTGTTGCCGATGAAATCGGGGCGGAAGGGATGGGCGACGTTTGTGCCCTGGAAGTCGTAGGCATAAATGTAAAGGTCGCCTCGCACGAACTTGCCGGTCTTGTTATCAAATTCCAAACACGCCTTCTCCCGGCCCGCCTCGCGGGCATAGTCGCGAGCCTCCCTCACGAAATCGACAAGCTCGGTCAGAGAGGAACTGTGCGCGAGCTGCGCTGACGATTGGTTTAGAATCGCAGATTGATTGGCGGCGTCCTCCGCAGCCGAGACGCCGGATACTATGGCGGCAACGACCGTAACCAGGAAAAACGCTGCGCCAAAAACAGAAGCTGTTCTCATGATCGACAAGCGATAACATTAATGCATTTAAGCGTTTTTCTAATTTATTAATATGGATAATAATTGATTCTTAAAAAGAGTTTGATGGGGAGACACTTTATTTGAAATATATTTAGTGATATTGTTAATCCTTCGAGAAATTCTCTGCAAAGGCAAGGTCATATCCGAATAATTATTTTTTTTGGGATAGCAGCTTCACGCCGCTTTGGATGAGGTTGAGGCTTGGTGGGATTGTTGCCGGAGGAGCAGATTGATATACAAATTATCTCGCAATTCTCTGAATATAACCAATATCACTATCTCTAAAATACAGCAAATATCATTATCTCTAAATATCGCTAATCATTATCCCAAAAAAACATCGCAAACCATTATCTCAAAAAAATCGCTATCTTTAAAAAAAAAAGTGTGCGGGGCATCACATGCTTGGATCAGGAGAAGACAGATCGAGTCGCGTTCGAATGCGAAAAGCGGTAGACAGAATATTTAATGATGATCTGATGATTGCACTGGCCGCCATCCTTGCTGCTATGGTCATCCTTCAGATCTTCATCGATTTCTCGAATGGGATGGATGTCCTTTTTGATTTCATAAATTATTTTATAATTGCTGTATTTGCGGCAGAATATGCTCTAAAATTATACGCATCCGAATCGCGAAGTTCATTTGCATCCGACCCCTTGCACATTCTTGATCTGGTCATTATCGTTCTTGCGCTCTTTGATATTTCCAAAATCGGATATATTTCGGTTCTGCAAAATCAAGCCCAGTTATCTCCGATACTGCGACTGGTCCGAGTACTGCCTCGCGTGCTTCCTCGCGTGCTTCTGACCTTCTTTCTGGCAGGCAGGACTGCAAAGAGAATGGAACATGAGAAATCCATCGAAACCAAACCCGACCATCCTGCGCTTCAGGTTTCAACATTCAATGCCGCGGGGAACATATCGCGGCTAAAATCAGAAGACTTTGGACAATTATACGCATCGGATGAGCCGCTTTGGGCCGACTTTCAGCAGATTGGGGAAGTCGACCTCGACACCATTGAAAGAGCTACCAGGATTCCTCCCAATCTGATTGAGAATAAGCTGATCAGAGAGTCCTTTCCCAGGATCGATCATGTTGAAGGCGTGCCGACTATTTTTTTGTGGGATTCCCAGATAAAATCAGAAAATTCAAAATCAGATAAATTCAAATCAGAAAATTTAGATTCAGATCATTTCAGATCAGAAAATTCGAGCACGGAAACACTCAATATAGTCACGAATAACCTGCTCATCGTCTGCCTGGACCATAAAATCGTCACATTGAGCCGGGACAAAAGCCGCCTCTTCGACAAGATATCCTGCGATCTGGCGGAAAGGAACTCGCGCCAATTCATGGATCCAAATAACGAAGAGTTTACTGTCAAAATATTGTACCACCTGCTTTGGCAGAAGCTGATCGATTATGGCGAAATTGTCCAGCGGATCGAACAAAAGACGATTGGCTTTGAGGAGATTCCTGTCGATAGAACATCGCCCCAGTTTCTCGAAGAGACCTTCCATTTTAAGAAGGAGATTCAGAAGATCAGGAGCAATCTGTGGCATTTTCATCAGGTCCTGCACCAATTGACGGACAAAAAGAATTCATCAATCCTAAAAATTAAAAATATTGAAGAGTTTAATAATCTTCATGCTGAATCAGAATATTTGCTTGAAACGGCAGAGAATATCAAGGAGAGCTTGATCTCGCTTATCGAGCTTCACATAAATACCGTATCGTATGACATGAACCGCGTCATGAAGGTGATTGCAGTCATCACATGTTTGGCCGTGATTCCGTCCATCATCGGGGGACTGCTGGGCGTAAAACTGCGAGATGAACCATACGATTTGACGATCGGAGAGGTCTTTTTCCTTGTTTCTTCCCTAATGATCCTCGGCATTTATATCTTCTACAAGATGGACTGGCTGCAGCAAAAATGAGTTTTCAAGATCCAACGGTGGATCTAGCCGCCATACCCAAGAGCTTTGGCCTTGGAGAACGCAGCCGTGGCGATGGTATCGGACCCCAGTTGTTCATATGCCTCTCCCTTTTGCTGCCAGGCCTCTGCAAAGGATTGGTTCAGTTTGGTGGCCTGGTCATAGCATTCAATGGCCAAGTCGTAGTCTCCTTGCCGATAGAATGCCTTTCCTTTGTTATACCAGATGGCGGCATCCTTGGGCAGGGTCTTGAGAGCATTGTCGTAAGACTGCAAGGCCTTTCCATATTCGCCCAGTTCGTGGAGGGCGAGGCCCTTGTTATACCAGGCCAATGCATATTTGTCATCGATTTCCAGGGCGCGGTCATAGGCTTGCAGCGATTCGTTCAGCCTTCCCAATCTTCTCAAGTCAATGCCGATGTTCTTCCAGGCGGTCAAGAACTTGGGATTGATCTCTATGGCCTTTTCGTAGGACACAATCGCTTCCTCTAAAATCCCGGACCAGTCATCCTTTGGGATATCGATGTCCAATTGTTCGCTCTTTTGCATCAAGGAAGCCTTGTTGCTGAGGGCCTGGCCCCGGTAGTACCAGACGTTCGCATCGCCGGAATCGGACTTGAGGGATTCGTCATAAAGCGTTATGGCCGTGTCGTAGGCCCGAAGTGAATCGTTAAACCTGGACGCATCCTTTCGGGAAAGGGATAAGGACGCCAGAGCTGCAGCCTTTCCATCCCAGAAAGCCGCTTTTTTAGGATAGGCTTGCAGGGCTTTATCGTAAATCTTCAGGGCTTCTTCATAAGCCCCTTCACCACTTAAAGCCAGGCCGCGCTTATACCAATAATCCGCTTTTTTTAAAGAATAGTCAGAACCGCTATCTTCCGCCTGGGCGAATGTGCAGAAAGCAAAAATCGTCGCCAGGACGGTCAGGGCGAGGATGATACGAATCCTCCTTGAGGGCATCAGCGGTCTACTCACTTCTCCCACAGATCTTAGAATCTCTTTCATTGCCAAACCTCACCTCCAAGACTTTGGGAACAAAAAGCAATCTTCCGGATTTTGTCAATGCTCCGCCCCATAAGCTTCTCTACCCGATCGCCGTAATTTGCTTCGGCATTTAACGTTGTACGACACACAACGAATATTAAGGTTACGGTCTATACTGGTATTTCGTTAATAAATGAAAAGTTGGAATTACTTCGTTTTTATTGGATACGATACCGGATAATCCGATCAGTTTGATCATAATTTAAAGCAAAAAGCGCAACTTCTGCGGGATCGTTGAATAATGAAATTCTCAGCCGATGAGGGCGATCAAATGGTCTTAATCTCAGTACCGAGATCTACTAACGGGATCTACCAACGAGATCCACTAACGATTCAATGGTTAATGATAATGAAATCGATTGCTAACGCCCTTGATTAATGATATCAGTGAGCATAGAAGGAAAAAGCTCCTCGGCGCTCAGCCGAGGGCTTTTGATCCTATGCATATTTTGATTCGACGTATATTCCAGTTATTGCGGCCTGCCGCCAAACCAGGCAGGAGTCGACCTATGTAGGAGTCGACTTAGGCAGGTGTCGATTCTGCGCCCTCGGCCTTTGCTTCCTCAGGTGCCGTCTCCGGCTCCTTTGCCGGTGGTGAGATCAGCTCGGCCTTGACCTTTTCGCCGGTGTGCTTCTCGACGTAGTCGACCTCTTTCAAGCCGAGGTGCTGGATGATCATGTCCGCCAGACCGCGCCTGATCATGAGCCATTCCTTGTAGTAGCTCAGCTCCCAGAGAACGGTGATAATTGCCACATCGTCCTTGATCTCCGCTTCAAGCTCCATGCGGGCGAAGGTCTTGATGAGGGCCTTGAGCTTCTCCAACTGGTCCTCGATGTTTTCGGTGATCTTGTATTCGTAAACGATGGTCTTGTCCGCCAGGGGGTGATTGAAGTCGATGGCCACCTTTCTGCCGATTACCCTGGTGACTGTGCCGACCTTGTTGTCCACACCCACGCGCAGGCCTGGAACGGGCTTCTGCTCCTTGAATTTGTTTATGGACACGATCTCGGTCTTCCTGGGATCATGCAGGCCGAATGCCTTCTCAGGCGCAATCTCAACCTTTCCTGAGTAGCCGATCTCCTTTCCCAGGAGGTCCTCTTCGAATCCCGCTACGAGCTGGCCAGCGCCCACCACGATAAGGTGCGGTCCGTACTGAGTATCTTCATTAAAAATTCCCTTTTCCGTGGCTACATCCTTATCGGTTGCAGCCAAAACTTGCCCATCAACGCTCTCAATATAATCAATTCTGATGAAATCGCCATTTTTCACGGTCATCTTGAAACCCATCCTAACTTGGGCCACCAATTGCCCGATCCTCACTTATACTTTCGCATCTCAAACCTTTGGGCAGCTGACAAGTTGGACAATAGCAGACGAGTAGAGACTGCAGCAGACGAGCAAAGACAGTAGCAGACTGATCTTCGCGATCATCAATTTTGCGGACCTATCGCCGGAGCGCTCATCCCAAGATCGGATAGCGTCGTTACTTCTAATACCGTTTTGCTCTTGAAATTCCTGCCGTATTCTCCAAATTGTCCGCTGCCCGAAGCTCTTGCCGGGAATGTATTCAAGGTCCGAAAACTTGCTCCTAGATTAAATATTCTGCTATTCTATCCGTGAGAGGCTGCTCGCAGAAGATGCACCTGAGCAGCACGGGATTTTTGGCCTTGACCAGCATTCTCGATTTGATGGGCTCGGTGGTATTGGAGATGCAGTTGGGGTTTTGGCAGCGCACCACGCCCACGATCTCGCTTGGCAGGTCCACTATGTGTTTGTCGATCACCATGTAGTCGCGGATGATGTTGATGGATGCCGCCGGGGCGATCAGGGCGATCTTGTTGACCTCATCTTCGAGCAGCTCGCGGTCCTCCACTTTCACGATATCCTTCTTGCCGAGCTTGCTGCTCTCCACATTCATGACCACGGAGACGGTGGCGTCCGTGGTGCCGGAAATGCCGAGGATCTTCAGGACATTGAGCGCCTGGCCTCCGGCGATGTGATCGATCACAGTTCCGTTCTTGATGGGCTTGACGCGAAGCTCACGCGGCTCATCCTTCTCATCCTTGGCGTCGATTCTGGCTTCGATCGAAGATTTTTTGGTCTGTGCATTTTTGGTCGTTGCAGCCGTCAAAGTCGTCATATTCATGCACCTTTGCCGATCAGCATCTTGAGCAGGGCCATGCGCACGGTAACTCCGTAGAATGATTGCTGGAAGTAGCGGGCATGGGGCGTTTCGTCCACATCGGGCGAGATCTCATCCACCCGCGGCAACGGATGCATGATGATCAGATTCTTGCGGGCGCCGGCCAAAAATTGGGGCGTGAGCCTGTAGGATCTGGCAACCTTGTTGTACTCCTGCGGGTCCGGGAAGCGCTCTCTTTGAATGCGCGTCATGTAGAGCACATCCACATTGTTCACCACCCTGGCCAGGTCGCACACCTCGCGAACCCTGGTGCCCTTGCCGGAGAGATCGTTTCGGATTGCTTCGGGCATACGCAAAGTCGGCGGCGAGACCAGCGTCACATCAGCTCCGTAAAGCGACAGGGCATAGGCCAGAGAATGAACCGTGCGCCCGTACTTGAGGTCGCCCACCAGTGCGATCTCCAGGTCGTCGATGCGGCCCTGCTCCTTTTTGATGGTGTAAAGGTCGAGAAGAGTTTGCGTGGGATGGTGGCCTGCGCCGTCGCCCGCATTGAGAACGGGCACGGGTGAAAACTCGGAGGCAAGCCTCGCCGAGCCTTCCTTGGGATGGCGGATCACCAGAGCGTCTGCATAGCCGCCGATGACGCGCACCGTGTCGGCCAGCGACTCGCCTTTGGAGATGGAACTGCCCTCCGCAGGCCCCAGGTTTATGACGCCGCCACCAAGGCGCTTCATGGCGGTCTCAAAGGACATGCGCGTTCGAGTGGATGGTTCAAAGAAAAGAAGGGCGAGAATCTTGCCCGCGAGCATGTCGCTTCTCTTGCCCCGGGCGTAGGGTTCCAGGGTTTGAGCCAGATCGAGAACAGAATCAATCTCCTCTCTGGAAAACTCTCTCATGGAGAGCACGTGCCTTTTCTTAAACATGATTTTCTATAGCTGCCTTGGAAAGATATAATTCTTCTGAATTGAATTTTGGGTCGTGAATCTCTAATAGGTTTGAATTTTGTGATATGGATATGTTAATAATTCATGCAGGTTCCATATATGATCGATTAAACCAGCTTGCTTCGCGGGGCAGTTGA
>Ga0074198_1001929_pt1 | contig 12123 bp, 10 predicted proteins | sample EPASupsiteSAE323_FD_64527 | JGI IMG/M metagenome (GOLD analysis project Ga0074198, IMG submission 64527) | Bioremediated contaminated groundwater from EPA Superfund site, New Mexico - Sample SAE3-23 | ecosystem: Environmental > Aquatic > Deep subsurface > Groundwater > Contaminated ...
AGGAGGTTCTTCGTCCCCGGTCATTTTCAGATCTTTTAGTATCCTGTACAAACGGTTTCGAGAGATATGCAAAACCCTGGCTGTTTTTCGTATATTCCGGTTATTTGCGTTAAATACTTCTGCGACATAATTTTGTTCGAATTCATCCAGCGGGATAATATTTTTTTTTGCAGCCGGTTTGGAATCGTAATCTTTTTCATGAAGCGAGAACATTAAATCTTTCACGGTAATGGTATTGGTTTCATTGAGCGTGAAAATACTTTTGATCGTATTTTTCAGTTCTCTGACATTTCCTTCCCAGGGATGATCGAGGAGGAAAGCTTCCGCTTCGCTCGTAATATGGTCGATATTCCGGTCGAAGATGGTATTGTAAAGAGAAATATAATGGCGGACGAGAAGCAGGATATCGTCTTTTCGTTCGGATAAGGGGGGGATATAAATGCGAGTGGCTTTGAGACGGAAGTAAAGGTCTTTCCTGAATTTACCGTCCTGGACATCCTGCCACAGGTCCCGGTTGGTTGCAGCGATCAGTCGGACATCGATTTTGATCGGGTGGTTGTTTCCCAGTTGATAGATTGTTTCGTCTTCAAGGACGCGAAGCAATTTGGATTGTAAAGCATAAGGCATTTCGCCTATTTCATCCAGGAATAGAGTTCCTTTGTCTGCCTGGACAAATCGTCCGTTGTAATTTTCCGATGCCCCAGTAAACGCACCTTTCTTAAACCCGAAAAGTTCCGATTCGAATAATTGTTCCGGGATTGAAGAGCAGTTGATCGGCAGATAGGTTTTATCTTTTCGTTTCGAGTTAGAGTGGATGAATTTCGCGATGATTTCTTTTCCCACCCCCGTATTTCCCTGGATGAGGACTGTATTGTCCGTGCGGGCGAATTTCAAAGCCATGGAAATCACTTCTGCCATTTCTGCGCTTTTATAAACCGGTTGTTCCGATTCACGACGCGGGATTAATTCATTCGTAATAGCGATATTTTTTTCTTTTAATTTCCTGATTTCCAGGATTTTGTCCATCTGGATAAAGAGAAGGTCTTCTTCCAGAGGTTTTTCCAGGTAATAGAAAGCACCGTTTTTGATTGCTTCCACCGAATCGGAAATACTTGCATGTGCGGTAACGACGATTGTTTTTTCTTCCATGCGGGAGCGAAATTTTTTTAGAAGTTCCAAACCTGTCCCGTCCGGCAGCATCATATCGGTAAGGTAAATATCATATTCGTTATCCCTGATTTTTTTTACTGCGGTTTTAAAGCTCTCCGCTTCATCTACCATGTAGTTTCGTTTGATTTCGATAATTTTTTTCAGGGAATGGCGGAGCATCTGTTCATCTTCGATGATTAAAATTTTTCGTTGCATAATTGGTATTATAAAGGAATTTACCCTTTTTGACAATACGACAATATCCTTTCCTAATCAGAAAAGGAATTGCGATATAACGCCAGAACAAATGAGGAATGCAGTCTTTCCGAAAGTAAGTTGAAAAAAGATGGCTTTTGATTTATAATAAGGATCATGAAACGATTAATACATGAAATCGATTTGCTCCTGGAGGATTAATGAAAGCAAAATACATTAACCCATATACGGATTTCGGCTTTAAAAAGCTTTTCGGAGAAGAAGCCAGTAAGGATTTACTCGTTGATTTCCTGAATGAATTATTGCCCGAAGAGCACAAGGTAAAGACCTTAACCTTTAATAATTCCGAGGTATTGGGGGATTCGTCGGATGATCGTAAATCGGTTTTCGATATTTATTGTATGAATGAGCGCGGTGAGCGGTTTATCGTGGAGATGCAAAAAGCCAGGCAATCGTTTTTTAAAGACAGGGCGCTCTTTTATTCGACATTTCCTATCCGGGACCAGGCAGAGAAAGGGGGATGGAATTATCGATTAAACCCGATATATTTTGTGGCATTAATGGATTTTGAGTTCGAGGATATGGACCGGATTTTCAAACATTTCCGGACAGATGTTCAACTCAAAGATCAGTATAACCAGGTTTTTTATAAGAATTTCAAATTTATTTTTCTCGAAATGGAGAGGTTCAATAAAACGCTGGACCAACTCGAAAACCGTCATGAAAAATGGTTATACTTTTTAAAGCACCTCGAAGACTTTGATGTACTACCGGAGCTATTAAAAGAACCTGTTTTTATGAAAAGTTTGGAGATAGCCGAGATTGCCAATTTTAATGAAAAGGAACGAGACAGGTATGAAGCAAGTCTTAAAACGTATAGGGATATGAAAAATGTAATCGATACTGCTTTTGATGATGGGGTCGCAGAAGGATTATCCAAAGGCAAAATCGAAGGCAGAATCGAAGGAAAGCTTGAAGGTAAGATCGAAGGAAAGATAGAAGGAAAGATCGAAATAGCAAAAATGATGAAAAATGCAGGCGAATCGGTGGAAAAGATTTCGTTGTTTACCGGGCTTTCGGAACAGGAAATTCATTCGTTATAGATGGGGAGCCATTGGTAATGAGGTTTTAAAAGAATGGTAAAGCATTGAAAAATAAAAGGAAAATACAAAGTTGTAATGCAAAACATGACACCATACAATACATACAGAGAACACCGAGTTCACTGCGATTTTATTTGGAATTACCTGAACCTCAAAAAATTTCTTCGGACCACAGAGAGTAGAAGAAACCAATGTCCAAAATTTCTCGACTTCTGAGCGATTCACGAATCGCACCTACCAAATACGTAATCCAAAATATCTTTTGGAATTTAGACCCAATCCGCAATGCCCAAAACCACGCGCAGAACTCACACTCTCATTGTAAAACGCTGTGCCTTGTGAGAAACAAAAAAATACCCGAAAATAGTGGAGGCAATGGTTCTGTCAATGGGAAAAACGGCAGAAACATTGCCGGAAATTGTTCCGACATAAAAAGAAAAGGTGGAAACATTCGGGGAAGTGGTTCTGCAAAGAAAGAAATGCTCCCAACATTGAAATAAATTATTATGCTATCTACTGGATGATGTTTTGCTATTTCCAGAGCCGGCAAGGCAGATGATCTGGTATGTGGAAGTATTACAGAAGGGCATGGTCCTTTTACTTTTCCAAATGATCCTAAATTATGTGCAAATTTTTTCTTTTAAAATTTAGTTCTGGATACCATCAATAATAAATGCTTTTCGGAATTTTAATGTCAAGGAAAAATAATATATGGATACCATAATTATTTTTTTTTCTTTTTCTAAGAAAAAGATTGTAAACATGTTTCAAACCTTCGTAACTCCAATTAATGGTGTTTGCACACGATTTAGGATTTACAAGTTCCCCAAAGTATGTTCTAATAATATTATAAACTATACTGGAGAAAAAATGACTATGAATTACATTACTTCTGAAGGAATAAAGTATGATATGGTGAATGAAATTAATGAATACGAGCAGATTATTCGTTTGGAACACACTGCCCATTGTTTCAAAGCCTACGAAGTTAATCCTTCAATAGGGTGCGATTTTATATGCAGATATTGTTCAATGTATTCACAAGAACAAAACGAGTCTCACACCCCAATTCGTATATTTAATAATTATCCAAACTATCTAAGAGATTTTATCATAAATTACAAAGATAAGCATAGTTTATTATTTTACTATTCAGCAATTTCAGATGCATTTTCTCCAGCTAACATTGAAAGTGGAATTACCAAGAAAATACTTGAAGTATTTAGAGAAAACAAATCGAAATATTTTATCTTAACAAAAGGTGCCAATATACCACAAGAAATTTTTGATATTTTAATTGAAACAAAAGATAGAAATCAAATTATTATTTCTTTCGGCATACCAGATAGGAATTACGAAAAAATGTTAGAAAAAAAAGCACCTAGTTCAATTAATAGACTAAAATTTGCAAAAGAATGTATTCAAAATGGTATTACAGTAACAGGCATTGTTGCCCCCTATCTCCCAATAGATGAAACTCAGAATTATGCGTTTGAAGTTTTTAAAAAATTTAACGATATTGGAATTAAGCATCTTTGCATTCAACCTTTAAAAGTGTCGGATGAGAGTTTGAATAGGCTGTGTAGTCTGCTACCTAAATATAAAGTGCGTCTGGAAAATATCTTTGATAAAAAGCACAAAATGTTGAAAGGATGGAAACTACCATGTGGTAAATACATAGATAGATATTATACAAATATAGAATATCTAACATTGGAGTTACAAAAATTAAAAAACATTAGTGTTGAGTTGGGGATGACAATCAGTACATGTGCAGAAATCTGCAAACTTACTGTTCCAGATTTTAACATTGATGCTTACAAAGTTGGATATAATTGTGCCGGAATATCAAAAAAACTTATAAAAGAAAAAGAAGAGATATTGCCGTGATTACAATTCAAAAGCTTCTTAAGAAAAAATCAATTGGTGAAAAAATTGTTATGTTGACAGCTTATGATTATCCTTTAGCTTGGATAATTGAAAAAGCTGAATTGGATATGATTCTTGTAGGAGACAGTGGTGGAATGGTAAAGCTTGGTTATACAAACACAATTCCGGTGACTATGGAAGAAATGCTATCTATGGTAAAGGCAGTACGACGTGGTGCCCCAAGCACATTTGTTATAGCAGATTTACCATTTATGTCTTATAATATTTCTAAAGAACAAGCTATAAAAAATGCTGGCCGAATGGTAAAGGAAGGAGGGGCTGACGCTGTAAAATTAGAAGGGGGAAAAAGAATGTCTGAAACCATTAGAAGTATTGTAAATGCTGGTATTGCAGTACAAGGGCATATAGGAATAACACCTCAAAACATAACTCAATTAAGCGGTTTTCGATCACAAGGTAGAGATTATGATTCAGCGAAAGCACTTATAGAAGATGCCTTTGAACTTGAGAAAGCTGGTGTTTTTTCTATTATCTTTGAAGCCGTACCAGAAAAACTTTCAAATTTTCTAACAAAAAGACTTAAAATACCCACAATAGGAACAGGGGCTGGTTCAGGATGTGATGGGCAAAATCTTATTACTCCTGACATATTAGGCTATTATAATTCTTTTTTACCTAAATATGCTAAAAAATATATTGACCTGAATGATATTATATTTAAAGCAATTTGTGATTACAAGGATGATGTTAAAAAAGTGATTTTCCCCTCAAAAGAGCACACATATTTACTAAAAAATGAGGCATTCCTTGACGACCTATTAAAAGAATTTGATAACACTAAGGAAAGGATATCATAAATGGATAATAAAACAAAAGCTTTGCATATAAAAATCGATGACAGTAAAGCAAAATCGGTTGTAACTCCGATTTACCAATGTAGCGCATTTCAGGCTGATTCAGATTATTTTTACAGCAGAAAAGATAATCCCAATATTAGAGAGTTAGAAATGGTCATTGCTACTTTTGAAGATGCAAAATATTCAATTGCTACAAATACTGGAATGTCTTCTATATCTTTGGTGCTTAATTTTTTAAATCCTTTTGACACATTAATTATAAACAAAGATATTTATGGATGTTCATTTAAGCTTTTCCAAAAATTTGCAAAAAAATATAATATTAATCTTATGACGTTAGATTTATCTCTTGATTCGGAAATAGATAAAATACCACCAGAAGTTAATATGGTATTTTTTGAAACGCCAACAAATCCATTTTTAAAGACAATCAATATTGGAAAAGTATCTAAGTGTGTTAAATTAAAAAATAATAATTCTATTATTGTTGTTGATAATACGTGGGCAACATCCATATTTCAACATCCATTGAAGCATGGAGCAGATATTTCCCTACACAGTGCTACAAAATATTTTTCTGGCCATAGCGACGTATTGGGAGGCTTTATTTTAACCAATGATCTGTCACTTTATAACTATTTTGTAGAATTGAGATTTTACATGGGAGCAATTATGGAGCCTTATAGTGCATGGCTATTACGCCGTAGTATGCAAACTTATGCGATAAGAATGAAGGAGCATCAAAAAATCACACTTGAATTGAAAAAATTTTTAGAAACATGCACTCAAATCGAAAAGATCTATTATCCAACAATTGATAATTATCAATTGAAAGGTTATGGCACATTAATATTTGTAAAATTGCGTGACGATTTGGTAGAAAAGTATATTAAATTTACGAATACTCTTAAGTTATTTCAAACTGGGACTGGAATGGCCTGTGTTACTTCTATGGTAGCGCAACCATATAATGGTAGTCATGCTTCAATGAGCGACGAAGAAAAAATGAATTTAGGGTTAGGAAAAGACATAATAAGATTAAGTTTTGGTTTGGAAAATACTGATGATATAAAAGCTGATTTACAGAATGCATTTATACAACTGGATAGCAAATAACAAAAAAGAGGTTAAATGGGGCACACAAGAATTCAAACGCCATTATCTGAAATAGAGTATTATCAAAGTGTAGTTGTTCTTAATGCCGGTGGTACCATAAATATGTCCGGAGAAATTGAGAGAAAGCCTTCAAATGCTGTTCAAAAATCCTTTGATCAAATTAGAAGAGATATGTTAGAGAAATTTGACATTATTATAACACTTGAAAACATTTTTAGTAGACCTCCTGACAGTAGTAGTATTGGCGAAAATGAATGGAATACTATAATAAATAAGATTTTAGATGTATATAGACGAAAGAAAGAGATCGAGAACAAATTACTTAATGAAGGGGTAAAAATTGAAAAAGGAGGAATTGTTATTACTCATGGTACAGATACTATAGCTTTAACAAGCTATATTATTGCCTTAGTACTTTCTCAGTATCCAAATTTTTTTACAATTATTTTCACAGGGAGTCATTCTGTGATAGACGCTTCTAATTCTGATGCAATAAACAATTTAAAAAAATCAATTTTTGCATCAAAAGAGCGATTCTTAGATAAAGAGAATAATTTGCCACCTGGAGTTTATGTTTTATTTGGACAGGAAATACATCTATGTAGTAGAATTACAAAAACTCGAACTACTCCTGATTCAGACGGGAAGTATTTTTTTAGCTTTCCTGCATCAATAGCTATTATTACGAGTTCTCATAATTCCAAGCAATTTAGGAAAGATAGAATAAAAAATGGCTATAATTATCGAATAAAAATTCATATGAATATTTTAGAATATTTAACTCCTCTTAAGAATACTGTTTTATCGATAACAAATTCAAATGTATATAATTGGGGAATCGTAGAACATTTAGTACTTGATGCCAAAACTTCCTGCGACGCCTTACATGATTTTAAAAGACGAGTTAATTATTACCGATCCCAGCCAGATTTTGAAAAAAAAAAAATTGGCATTATTATTCAAGGTAATTTTAAAAATAATATAGAATTTGAAAGTATTTCTGCAATTTTAAAAGAGATAATCGAAATGCAGGTTGCTGTATTTATAGGTTCAAAAGAAGTATATTTAAAATTAACTAATAATAATGCTTTTCGGCATTTAGGACTTATTCATAAAAGTATAACGTATATGAAGGCATTAATTAAACTGAAGTGGTTATTAAGCTTAGATATTGATATTGATACAGTTATTCGTTATATGAGCACAAATTTAGTTGGTGATATTTTTAGTATAGAACAATTTCCTGATTGGATTAATTATGAAACATTTCCTTTACTGCATGAGATTATAGTAGTATATCCCAATATCAATACAAAAGTTGTAGAGGATGCTTTAAAAAGATTGAAAAAAAATAATGACAAAAATAGAAAATTAGTATTCTATGGGTATGGCGACGGCCATTTACCTACTATTAATAAATCTATAATAAGTATAGCAGTTGAATTTCTAGAAAAAGAGGGTTTATTGAGAACCAATGATTTTTTTATTGGAAGTGAAGCAAGTTTTACTGATCTAATTGAAGCACTTACAAAATACTTCATGAATGCAGATAAAAAAAAATTACATAGCTATATTTATCTTAATTATGATATCTCAAAAAGTGATTTATTGGATGAATTAAAAAGCAATGTTGTAAATCAATTATTAAAAAACAAAATCATCGAATTCGAAAGAGAATTTAATTTATTCTTTGATAATTTTAAAATTAAGAATAAAAATTCATTAACAATCAAAAATTTCTCAAAATTAAATAAATGCTTGTTTAAGGAGTTAGATATTTGTATAAATCGAGATATTGTAGATGAACATTTGAAAAAAAAAGTTTTAAGAAATGATGATCCTGAAACATTAAACCTAATAGATTTATTATTAGATGATTCTTCCTTAATTTTGGTTGTTAAAAGATTAATAAAGGATTCTTTATTATATGAAGATAATTTTTTAAATGCCATCGCTGAGATTGTAGATTTTGGCTTTAATGTTGAGATTAAAACAACCGCGGTAAAAAGTAAGACAAATACGAATAAATACGAGGTAGGTTGTAAATTAATGATAATTGGTGTTCATAGCGATGAGGTGAAGGGCTGGAATACAGCCTATATGAAACGAAGAAACTTACGAAATCAAATATTATCGAACTAACTATAGGAGAAAACTTTATGAATAATTTTAACGAAAATACACCAAAACATAACTTACACTTGCAATGGAACGACACTCGAAAAGAAGCCTATTTATACACAAAACTTGAAAATCAAACGGTGCGATGCAATTTATGCCCTAGAAATTGTATAATTAGAGAAAACGCAGTAGGATTCTGTAAAGTAAGGAAAAATATCGGAGGAGTTCTATATGCAATGTCATACGAAAAAGCTACTCATTCAACCGTTGAAAAGGTTGAAACAGAAGCTATTTTCCATTTTAGGCCTGGAAGTGATATCTTAGCTTTAGGAAATTTCGGATGTAACCTTGATTGTGATTATTGCCAAAATTGGTCTTACTCACAATTCCAATATACGGATCCCAAAAACATACATGAATATAGTACACAACAGATTATTGAAATGGCAATTTCTAACAATATTAAAATTCTTTCCTGGACCTATAACGATCCTGCTGTTTGGTTCGAATTTGTCATTGATACAGCAAAAGAAGCTAGAAAAAAGGGGTTATTGAATCTTTTCAAGTCTGCGTTCTTTTTATCAGAGGAGGCAGTAAAAGAATTACTGAAAGTCATTGATATATTTGCAATTTCTATTAAAGCAATGGATGAAAATTACTATTCAAAGTTTACAAAGGGTTGGCTTCACCCTGTTTTAAATAATACGAAATTAGTTTATAAATCAGGGATTCATTTTGAAATAAGTAATCTCGTAGTAACAGACTTAACCAATAATAATAACAGTTATGATAAGATTATTGACTTTGTATTGAATGAATTATCTCCGTTTACTCCATTACATTTTACTCGCTTTCATCCAGACTACAAATATCTCAAATACAGAAAAACACCCCAAGCTGATGTTGAAGCGGCACGAAAAAGAGCTTTGGAACACGGTTTAAAATTTGTATATATCGGAAACACTTTTAAATCAGATGCGTTGAATACCTACTGCCCTAATTGCAAAACACTTTTAATTCAAAGATATGGGTTGCATACTTATCCCCAGGACACAATAAATAAAGACGGAATATGTAAAAAGTGTGGTTATCAAACTGGAATTTCAGAGATATGCCATGGTGATTTTCCAAATAGTATTTAATTAATTGGGGGGAAAAAATGAAAAAATTTGCACATATTTGGACTGAAGATTATTTTTTACTGCACATTCAATTAACTATTGAATGTAGTTTAAATTCAGAGGTAACTATTGTGAGAGAACTTGTTGGAAGACATCCCATCCAACATATCTTAAAAATAGATAAAAATGTAAGTAGTTACAGATTTATGATTTCTCGAATGCACCCTGATGAAAAATCCTTTTTTATAGTTTATTCTCAAAATATTATCTTAGAAGCATTTATGCTTGATGATCGGGCGTACTATCCGACGGAATCATTTTTCAGAAGTTAGGTAAGCGCTCAATAAACCGCACCTTGTAGAAATAAAAAAAAGATGAGAGAATAAGGCCTTCAAAAAGAATGGAGGTAAAATAATGCATACAGAAGAATTGTCGCAAGAGTCATCATTGATGCCGGAATATCATCTGGATTTCGTAGCGGCAAGGCATGCCTGGTCTTTAATCAAAGGCAAACCGTGTCACAAGTCATTTTACCTGCAACTTCACTGGCTTGCTGTGCTGGGGCTACCAGGAGACCATTTCATCGGGAAATCTATTTTCGCGCTCGAATGCAAAACGTGTAAGAACGACATTAAATGTTTCGGATGTCTTTTTTGAGATATTTAATAACCGCTCTCTTACAGATTCTGCTAAACTCATCCCAATGTCTCCAGGTAAGGACGCATTATATTGGAAACCCTGCAAACCCGGGCACTCTCCCAAAGATCATCCATTGTACACAACTTCTTACTCCAACACTCCCGGAGAGCTTCAAGCGCGACATCCAAACCGATTTTATTCCTGAATTTAAAACAATCCGCTACTGTCTTGGCTGGACTATAAACACGTATCCTTACCCCCTCAACAAAATGCTCCTCAATCCCACCAGTCAATGCCCCCCCTGAAAAACGAACTACTCGCATCGAAAAATCTCTTTCTACCGGTTTCCTTGCTTTATTATCGATGGCAATCCATACTTCAAACGGAAGCTGCGTGGTTAGATCATGAAAATATAACGCAGAAAGCAAACATATAACGCCTCGCTGGACTTTCGTACATGCTTCGACAAGATTGTGATGCTCTGTTATCTCAGTATCCTTAACCCGGTAAAGCCCTCGTCCGATTTTAGTTATATCCCCCATAACCGACAACCGGCGAAGATATTCCCTGTGCATTCCATTCCCTTTCATATCTTTTGAACGAATAATCCCGGCTTTCTTTATCATATCCAGTGCCGCATTTGCTTTTGATTTATTCATTATCTATCCTTCTTGTTTCAAAATGTAGGTAGAAAAAAATAAGTACCTACATATTGTAACAATTTCGAACGAAATGTCAAGATGAAAAAAAAGTCAGAGCTTTAAAACCCAAGAAAAAAAGGGATTGTGCGTTGGAAAGGTTATTTGGGCTATAAGAACCAGTTTTGAGTTTTTGGTTTTGGGTTTTGGGTTGGGGAGCGCTTCGCGCTGGGAAGTGACCAGTGCCAGGATTCCAGTTGCCGGTGAAAAGAAGGGGGCTTTTAAACCATGCAAAGCACGCAAATCCCGTTTATACTTAATAATTTATAATTAAAAATTTATAATTTACTCTTTGCCCTTTGCCCTTCTCCCTTCACACTTCTTATTTCTCCTTTCCTCCGTGCCCTCTGTGCCCTCTGTGGCTAAAAAATTTGGCTGCGGTTTTGCCGCAATGGGTCCTCTGTGGCTGAAAAGCAAAACCATTCTACTATTAATGCGGTTCAACCTCGAAGACTCCTTATGAATAGGTGTATTTATCAATTTCATTCGTTGCCTGCGCAAGCAATAACCAAATGTTCCATATTTAAAATACTCGGAACGGGATCTATGGCTGGCTACCTAAATACTTTAAACCATCCCACTTATTCTAACCTCATCCGAATACCCAAAATCTCGAATATCCATTGTTCTTACCGGATCCTTTGATCATTCACAAAGAAAATTTCTCTGATTCAGGGGTTCATTTCACCGATCGCAAAGAAAATTTCTCTGATTCAGGGGTTCATTTCACCGATCGCAAAGAAAATTTCTCTGATTCAGGGGTTCATTTCTCCGATCGCAAAGAAAATTTCTCTGATTCAGGGGTTCATTTCTCCGATCACAAAGAAAATTTCTCTGATTCAGGGGTTCATTTCTCCGATCGCAGAGAAAATTTCTCTGATACAGGGGTTCATTTCTCCGATCACAAAGAAAATTTCTCTGATTCAGGGGTTCATTTCACCGATCACAAAGAAAATTTCTCTGATTCAGGGGTTCATTTCACCGATCACAAAGAAAATTTCTCTGATTCAGGGGTTCATTTCTCCGATCGCAAAGAAAATTTCTCTGATTCAGGGGTTCATTTCTCCAATCACAAAGAGAATTTTTCTCAATGCAGAGAAATGATCAATAATTTACACAAAATACATAACACAACCACACGAAAATGGGATATCAAAAACCAGGGACGGTGCTTGACAGTATGACAGATTGAAGAGAGAAGGGGAAAAAGTGG
>Ga0074198_1001930_pt1 | contig 12116 bp, 12 predicted proteins | sample EPASupsiteSAE323_FD_64527 | JGI IMG/M metagenome (GOLD analysis project Ga0074198, IMG submission 64527) | Bioremediated contaminated groundwater from EPA Superfund site, New Mexico - Sample SAE3-23 | ecosystem: Environmental > Aquatic > Deep subsurface > Groundwater > Contaminated ...
TCGAAATCCCAAGATTTCTGACATGGTAAGGCAGAACGCCGACGCTCTAAACCATCTCCGGCAGCTCGGTTTGAACCAATACGAAGCACAGGCATACCTAGCCCTGTCGCTGTCCGGCCACGGCACCGCAGGCGAACTTGCCGAGAATGCAGAGTTGCCCAGGCCCCGTGTTTATGACGTCCTTGACAAGCTCCAGGAAAAGGGCTTTGTGGTCATGAAACCAGGACGCCCCGTCCGTTACGCTTCACTTCCGCTCCTCGAAGCAGTCAAGACTTTGAAGAACCAGAAGCAGACCTCGCTTGCAGAGGAAATGACTCAGATTGACGAAATCTCCGACAAGCTCGCGTCCAAGCTCAAGTCAACTGCCAAGACACCGCAAAGCGGCAAGTTCGAGCCGGACTCGCACATATGGACTTTGAAGGGCCGCGAATCCATCTACTCCAAGCTCGCAAGCATGGTAAACGGCGCATCAGACCGCGTCATAGTCTCAAGCACACCTGCAGGAGTCGCATCCAAGCTCAAGGCGCACCTGGCTGACTTTGAGGCTGCAAAGAAGCGCGGAGTCCACGTTTCATTCGTCTCGCCGGTATCAGACAACAAGATGCTTTCAACAGACCTTGCAAACGTCGCAAGCCGCGTGGTTTCCAAGAAGATGCCAACCCGGATGGTGCTTGCAGACGACCAGGCATTGATGTTCCTCACTGGCGAGGGCACCCACCCGGACGAGGAAATAGGCTTGTGGGTAAAGAGCCCGCACCTTTCGCAGACGCTTGAGAATTCGCTGGGACTTCCTGCGGTCAAGGCAAAGGCCTAGGACTGATTTTTTAGCAAGAGTTTTAACGCCACAGTGGCTAGTCCATTCCATGCACAGACGAATCGAAAGCATAGGGAAAAAGCCGCCGCTGTTCAGCGCAATCTTCAAGCACGTGCTCCACCCGCAAATACAATATTACCCTGTTTACGTCGGGACAAGAAGGGCAATAACAAGACTGGCCAGAAAAGAAAAGCCAGTCATGAAGAAAAGCGAAGCCACTGCCAGCGCATACAGCCAGCTCTTGCCTTTGGACAACCTAACTAAGCTTCCAAAAGACATGGCTTCTGGGCTGGAACGGTATTTCAACGTTAACGAGATGCACGACCCAAAGAAGATGGCGCCAGTTGGCAGCATAGGCATCACAATCGTGCGGGAAGGCAACAAGACCATCGCCATTCCGATGCACTACTACCCGAAAGAAAAGGTTTGCCGGGAGTACTTTCGCGGCATACGGGCCGCGGCTTACGAGTCGAAAATATTCGAGCACTTAAAACGGACCGAAGGAGTTACTCACGTCGACCAAGTTTACGGATCCAAAGATAGGGCAAGGGGACTGCTGGAAGGCACGACCAGATACAGGCGAAAACAGCTGAAGGCATACGGAATCGACCCGCTGAAAATATACACGGTCGACGAATGGATTTCAAGGCTGCGCTCGGAACCGGACTATGCGAGAATCAAGAAATAAGCCCCTCTCAGACACTTGAGAACTCGCTGTGACCGCCTTTTCGGTTAAGGCACAGACCACAGCAAGAAGTTTAACCAGTACACCCCTAGTGCATATACGCTATGGAAACAAAAGCAGCCGCGCACGAACTCCACTACGGCATACTCAGCGAAAAACCATACCAGAACACGTACCCGTATCACATAGCCATAGCGCCAAAGGAACAGCTGGATGAATGGGAAAAAACGTGGGACGACCAAGGCCACCTGCTCGCGAAGGGAAAAATATCCAACTGGAAGCAAAAGATGGCGCAGGGCATGGATATGCACTACCACGAATACAAGCAAAAATACTCCACGGAACCGGCGCATTGCGGCAACATGGCGTTCAAAGTCGTCAAAAAGGACGGCAAGACCATTGCGTTTGCGGAAGTGTACTACCCCAACGCGTACCGCGAGCGCATCCACGGGAAGGGCAATGCGAAGGGCTCCGGGATACAGGCTTCGCTGCTTGAGATAGAATGCCTGGAACACCTGCGAAAGGTCGCGGGCGTGACGCATATGACAACTACGGACAACCTCACCCCGCCGGAATCAAAAAAGGAATGGAAAACGAGCCAGGACCGGAGGGACCAGCTTGAGGCAAGGGGATTGCACTGGAACGAAATATATCCCATAGGCGAGTGGATTTCAAGGCTGCGTTCGGAACCGGATTATTCAAGAATTGAAAAATAGCTTGCCCGAAGCCCGGCCGAAAGGCCGTGGCATAAACACTGTCGGCCACCCCCACAGCCTGCAAGAGGTTAAAACTCTAGGAACCCAGTGCATACTCTATGGAAGCGCGGCAAACCCCACTGGCCGAATTGCACTACGGCATAACAAGAACAGCGCCGGAGAAGGACGAAAGCAGGCTGGGCTCATACCGCCGGGAATACGTCATCGGCCTGGGCTCGGAAAAACAGCTTTTGCCCTGGGCGAATGCAAGCAGGTTTGTCAGGCAAAAAAACATCTCCTCGTGGGCAAACAGGATGTCAAAAGACGCAATCCTGCACTACCAAAGGCACCTGCAGGAAGAGCGCCAGCCGATGGAAGCGGGCCGCATATGCTTTCAAATCCAAAAAATTGGGGACAAGACAATCGCGTTTGCGCACGAGTATTACCCGAAGGATAAATTGAAAAAATTCCGCAGGGACAAGGAAGGCAGGGGCTCCGGCATAAACGCCGCGCTCATAGAGGCGGACTGCCTGGAACACCTCCGCAAGGAGCTTGGCGTAACCCATATGACAACCACCGACGGGTTCTACGGCGCAGGAACTAGAGGCGGCAAAAGCCACACCAGCCAGGAAAGACAAGACCAGCTCAGGTCGCACGGGATTGAACCGAAAAAGACATACACAATAGACGAGTGGATTAGGCTGCTGAAAGAGACGCCGGACTGCTCGCAGATTAAGGGATACCCGCGCATTGAATTATGAAATTGGTAAAAGCAAGATTGCAGAACGCTTACGCTCATTCTTTGAAAAACAATCAGAAAAAGATGATTGAAAAAAAGAATTCTAAAAAAGAATGGGAAAAAGAAATTTGGGAAGGAAAAGAAAACCCAGAATCTAAGCCGTTGCCGGCTCTTCCTCGGTCTTCTCCTCGACTTCGGCCTTTGCCTCAGCAGTCTCGTCGCCCGTGATTACCTTGGGCGCCTTCTCGGACTCCTTTCCGGGGATTGCGACAATGTCCTCAGTGTCGAAGTCCTCCTTCAAAGTCGTCTTGCTGATCTCGACGCGCCTAATGCTTGCGCGCTTGCGGAGCACTCCGGTAAGCTCCATCGCAATCTTGCCGTAGACGATGTCGTGGACGATGTCTCCGAGCGCGGTGTTCTTTGCGCGTGCGGTAAGCGTGTCAATTACGATGTGGCGCATGTCGGTCTTGAGCGAGTCCGAGCAGAGGTTGTTTGTGACAACGACTACCTTGACGCGAAGCTCAGCAGCATCCGATGACTTTGCCGAGAACACGAGGTTGATTACGTCACGGCGCCTGCGCACGAGGGTGCGGAGGTACTCGCGGGAGACCTGGTGGCCGATGAACTTGGTGTATGCGGTCTTTCCCTTGACTTCAAAGACACGGAGCTTGATCGCATAGTACATGTGGCCGATGTCGCCAGTGATGTCTTTCAAGGGGACGATTATGATGCGGTTGATTATGTGCTCGTCGTCCAATGCAGGGACCTGTCCAATCTCCTTTTCAGAGAGGAACTTGGGTGCCATGAGCTTGTACCAGCTCTTTGCCTTGAACGTGTCTACGAGTTTCTTGCCTGCTGCCATGAATTGTTCACCGTAAAATTTACTTGACTAAGAGCTCCGCCTTTTCCGCGTCGTACTTCCAGTCTGCCGGCAGCTTGTTGCCGCGGTAGTACTTGACCAGGCGCTTGATTTTTGCCTCGACGTGGCCGAGCTTCTGGCGGTTGTGGGCGTCCTTCTTGTTCGCCTTGATGTGCTTGTGCATTCCGACAGCACGGCGGATAAGGGACATTAAGTCAGCAGGATATTTTGGGGCCGAGCCCTTTTCGGTGAGGATTGCAGTGACGCGCTTTCCGGTCATGACCTTTGCCGAGGGGATGCCGTACTGGTCACGGAGGACCTGCCCGATTCCTGCAGGGGTCTTGCCTTCGCGTGCAAGCTTGTCAACAAGCGAGACTATCTCGTCCTTGGACAGCTTGACCCAAGTGGGCACTGTCTTTACTGCGGGTTTCCTTGACTTTGATGCCCCGCGCTTGCGGGTATGAAGTCTTGCCATTCAAAACGCAACTCCTAAGTGTTAATTTTTGACATTGTTGAAGCTGTTTAAGGGCCAAAAATTGCCTTTAAAAGCCGTAACAGGCAAACGGACAGAGTCGTCCCTTGCTTGTGGAATTCTTTGTGCCGGCCAAGGGATTTAAAGGTGACGGGAAAAGGGGAATTGACCCCCTAGCTGAAAAGCCACAGGGATTATAACCGACCGCTGGGTTTTCTGGGTATATGGACCTGAAGGATTACGCACCGAAACGGAAGACCGTCGCAATATACGCGCTGATTCTTGCGGTTGCCTGCATCGTCTCGTTCCCGCTGATTTATTTCAGCCAGACGCGGATAATCCCGCTGACCATCCTGCTTTGGGCGGGATTCGTGTATTACCCAATCCAGAAGGCGCTCATCCTGACGGCAATCTGGCTTGCCTTTCTTGCAGCGATGTACGTTGCCGCATCGAGGATTGCAAGGGGACGCGAATGGAAGGCGGAGGTGGCCAAATGCATCGCTGCAATAGCCCTTGTTTGCATCGTTGCAAACTACGTAGTGGGCGCCTGGAACACAGCATACGGAAACAGCTGCGAAAAGGAGTCGAACTGCCTGGAACAGTGCGGCAAAGTACTTGGACGAAACTACATTTACCTAGAGGGCGGAACTGAAAGCCCGTGCCAGACCATTATTGCACAAGGCACCCGGTGCGTCAAGGGATTATGCCAGATCCCCAAAGCCGGATAAAAAAAAGAAAAAGGGAGTCAGGGAGATTAATCTATCTCCACTTTCAGGCCTTCCGCATTCGGAACGACTATCGCCTCAATCAGGGCAATCTTGCCAACTGCCTTGAGTTCGGGCTCGTAGTCGGAAAGCTCGCGGATTTCGGCCTCGTTGCCTGAGACTTTGATGCGTGCAAGAGGCTCGTTGAGCGCCATCGCCTTTCCTGCTTTGTACTTGCGCACTTCGGTAAGGACAAAATGCATCCGCTCAACAGCCTGCTCGGCGGAATCATTTTCCAGCTCAACAACCGGCTTGGGCCACGCAGTCTGGTGGATGCTCTGCACTCCTTCCTCGGACTCTTCCTTGTCAAAACCCATTCCAAGGTAAATCGACTCGGAGATGTAGGGCGAGATTGGCGCGTTGAGCTTGAGGCAAGTGACGAGCACTTCGTGGAGCGCGTATTGCGCGGCCTTCTTTGAGCGTGCGTCCTCGCCGTAGATACGGTGCTTGACGTCCTCCAGGTAGTTGTCGCAGAAGTCGTGCCAGAAGAACGACTGCAAGGCACAGATTGCGCCGTAGTAATCGTACTGGTTCATCGCATCGGTGCACTTCTTCACAAGCTTTGCAAGCTTGCTGAGAATCCACTTGTCTGTGACGAACAATCCAAGCTCCTCGCCTGGCTTCTTCGACTGGCCTTCGGCAATCTGGGTGAGCGCCTCTGCGTGGGAGTAGCCTTCCAAGGCCATTTCCACGAACTTTGACGCGTTCCACATCTTGTTCAGGAATGATTGTGCGTAGTTTACGTCCTTCCAGGAGAACACTATGTCCTTTCCGGTGCTGCCTGAAAGCGCGATCCACTGCCGCAGTGCGTCGACTCCGGTTTTTGCGATGACTTCCTTTGCCTCGACGTAGTTGCCAAGCGACTTTGACATCTTCTTGCCATCAGCGCCGCACACCATTCCGTTGACGAGAACGTCCTTCCACGGCTTCTCTCCGGTGAGCATCAGCGAGCGATAAGTGGTGTAGAACGCCCAGGTGCGGATGATGTCGTTGCCCTGCGGCCTGAGTGCAGTGGGAAAGAGCTTCTTGAACATCTCCTCGTTGTCCGGCCAGCCACAGATGATGAGCGGAGTGATGCTTGAGTCCACCCAACCGTCGCAGATGCTTTTTTCGCCTATGAGCGCGCCGCCGCACTCGCAAGCCGCAACAGGAGGCTTGTCCTTTGCCGGGTCAACGGGCAGTTTCTTTTCGTCGTAAGTGTAGGTCTTGCCGCACTTTTCGCAATACCAGAAGGGTAGGGGGATTCCAAAGACACGCTGACGCGAGATGCACCAGTCCCACTCCAATCCGTCGACCCAATCAAGCAGGAGTTGCTGAGTGTATGCCGGAGTCCAGGACATCTGGTGCGCAGCTGCACGAATCTTGTCCTCGTTTCCCTTGAGCTTTGCAAACCACTGAGTTGAACGCAGGAACTCGATGGGCTTTTTGCACCGGTCGTGGATCTTAAGCACCTGGTCAGTTGGCCTCTGCTCTACAAGCACGCCTTCTTCTTTGAGCGCAGTGATGACTTTTTCCTTTGCGTCGCGCAGTTGCACTCCGTCGAACTTTCCACTGTTCTTGATGAACCCCGCTCCGTCGCACGCGTCGATGATTTCAAGGTGGTGCCTATAGGCCCAGATTACGTCCTGCTTGTCGCCGAACGTGCACACCATCACTGCGCCGCTCCCGAAAGTCTTGTCCACGTCCTGGTCGGCGATTATGGGAACTGCTTTGTTGTAAAGGGGAACTATTGCCTTGCTGCCCACAAGCTTTTCGTACCGCTCGTCGTAGGGGTTGACCATCACCGCAACGCAGGCGTGAAGCAACTCCGGACGCGTTGTTGCGATGAGAAGCTTTTCCTTGGAACCGTCAAGGCCAAAGTGCAGATAGTTGAGCATGGTCTTGTTGGGCAAGTCCTCGGCCTCGGCCTTGGTGATTGCGCTCCTGCAATAAGGACACCACAGCACGGGGTGCTCCTGGCGATAAACAAGTCCTTCCTTGAACATGCGCACAAGGGAAATCTGGACCTTGCGGTGGTACTCCGGGTCGATAGTGTAATACTCGTGGGCCCAGTCGATGGAATATCCCATCTGTTTCATCTGCACCTTCATGGATGCGATGTTTCCCTGGGTGAACTCGAGGCACTTCTTGCGGAACTCCTCACGCGGCAGGCCCTTGCCGAACTTCTTTTCCACCTTGGTCTCAGTGGGAAAGCCGTGGCAGTCCCAGCCTTGCGGGAAAAGGACTTCGTAGCCTTGCATCCTCTTGTAGCGCGCGGCAAAGTCTATGTAGCCCCAGTTGAGCGTGCCGCCTGTGTGGAACTCGCCAGTCGGGAAGGGCGGGGGCGTGTCGATTACATAGAATGGTTTCTTGACGTTGTCTACGTGGAACTTGTGTATACCCAGCTCGTCCCAGCGCGCCGCAAGCTTGGGCTCGACTTCGTGGGCGTTGAATTTCTTGTCAAGTGCCATAACTGTTGAACAACTCCTTTTGGATTCCGTAGACTGCCAGCAGGTAACCTGCTGGTCGTCCGGTTAATCGTCTTTTTCTCCGGCTTTCCTTCTTAAAACGCAGGGCGCTTGTAAACGCGCCGTCGTCCGCGGCAAGCCGTATGCCACGTTGGTTCCTTGTAAGTATTCCGGAGGCTGAGAAATAAAAAAGGAGTGTTTAACTGGAAGGGAACGGATTGACTTTCGCAAACTACGCAAATATTTTTGTGCCAACGACTTTCTTTCCCAGCATCGCGTCGCGCAATCTGCCGGGAACAAGTCCGTTTATGATGACTATTTCAGCCTTGGTGCGCTTGGCAAGGCCGAGAAGCGTATCCACCTTGGACTGCATCCCGCCGGTGACGTCGGTTGCGAACGAGCCTTGGAGGCACTTGCGGATTTCTGAATAGTTCTTGGAAGAGATTTCCTCAACAAGCTCGGTGTTCTGAGGGTAATCCTTCCAGACGCCGTCCTCCTTTGATGCGATGACGATGCGCTTTGCCTTGAACTTCTTGGCAAGCGACTCGAGAACTACCTCGGTTGACACGATTGCGCAGCCCTGCTTGTCGTCAAAGGTCACGTCGCCATACGGGACCGGAGTGATGCCTTTTGCGAGCGCAATCTTGAGCGGCTCCAGAAAGACCTTGGATGGTTTTCCCTTGGAGGTAATCATGAAGGACGACGGGGAAAACGAGACGGCGTTCTCGCCTGCGTCGATGAGCGCGCGCACCACTATGCGGTTGAGGCGCGATGCCGCGTGCTGGACTTCGGAAACCCCTATTGCGCTTTCGGGGTTGTGGAAGCCGTTTGCAGTGCCGTACTTGTGAGCTGGCCTGTGAGGGAAGCTGCCGCCTCCGTGGCCGATTATAGCAGTGATTTTGCCATCCTGCCTTGCTGCGTGCACTTCGCGCGCCAGGCGCTTGATTTCCTCAGAGCGCGGAAGCTCAGCAGCAGTCTTGTCAGTAATCAGGCTGCCGCCAAGCTTTACGAGCACGAGTTCAGAGGCCATAAGATAAAATCAAACCCAACCAGCAAACTGGCAAATTCTAAATTTCAACGATGCCCTTGTCCGCATCAACTTTGACTTTCATCCCAGTCTTGATGTTCTCAACCGGGTTCTTGTCCAGCCGGTCGACCATCGGGATTTCGGAGATGATTGCGCCGACTGCCACTATTATCTCGCCTTCCAAGTTTATTATCGCCGCCGGCGCGACGCCGTTCTTTTTCAGCTGGTAAATAACGTAAGTGCCTACGGTGGAACCCTTGCCGCGGGGAATGACCAGCACTTTTCCTGCCACGCTCTTTCCAAACAGCGGGTTTGCCTTGTCAATTACCTTGCCGGTCTTGGGGTCAACACCACCGAGGAAGGAAATAGCTTCGGTCCCGACTAGGGCTTCTCCGGATGCTTTCCCTTTGGATATGGTCCTTCCGTGAAAAATCATAGAATCATCATCTGATTATCCAAGCAATTCTTCAATGTCCGCAAACTTCACGCGCTGGCCGCAAAATGATGGCAAGTAAGTGGCCGCCTTTCCTGAATTTACAGCGGTAGACTTGAAGCCCATCTCCTCAAGGGGAGCGACTACCATGCAGGTGTCTGCTACTACGAGGCCGCCGGCCTTTTCGATTGTTGCGGAGTAGCCGATGCGGTCGGACTGCTCCTTGGTCTTGCGCGAGGTGCACACCCACAACTTCATTGCAAGCGGTTTTCCAGCTGGCCGCGCTTCAAGCTTTTTTGCAATCTCCTTGATTTCGTCAATCGAGCAGTGCGGGCAGCCGATTGCAACCAGGCCAACAGCGCCGGCTTCACTTTGCATCGCCGCCTTCTGCTCGTCGATTATGTCCTGGGAGACTTCAACGGTCTCTATCGGAACGCCCTTGGGCACGTTCCATTCGGGAGTGATGTCCTTTGCAAAATAAAGCGCAACCGAGCCTGTTGCTGCCATTGCGGCACCAAGGGATTTCATCCGCACCTCAGTTGCGTTTTCGCGCCGGATTCCGATGAATGCGGGGATGCGGTCCTTTGCAACTTTGCCTACAATCGCTCCAAGCGCGCCAAAGTCAGTGACTTTTTCCATCTTGGCAGTTACCCCTACCACCAGGCCGGCATTGCGGTTCTCGTCAAGGTGAAGGCCGAAGTTAGGCGTCTTGCCAAGTATTGCGGATGCGAGTGCGGATACTGCACTCTCGCGGTTGGTGCGAGCGCCAAGCATCGAGTTTGCAAAAGAGATTGCGTTCGACTCGCTCCACGCGACGTGCTCGCCCAACTTGGGCCGGATTCCGATGTGGTAGGGCGCGCAAGTGCAAGTGGGGTTGATGCCCATTGAAGTGTATGCGTCCATTATTGCAAGCTGCTTTTTTGCAAAAGCTGCAGGGACGTTCATTTTCTTCCAGTCCTTCAGGTCCATCCCTGCGGGATTGAGGTAGGATGGAATCGAAGTCTTTGCGCCCTTCTTTGCAAAGTCCTGCAGAAATTCAAGGCCGGCATCTCCGATTGTCTTGTAGCTTACGCCAGCAACCTGCGCGCTGGTAACGGGAATGAGCTTGTCTGCACCGTAGATGTTTCCTACTGCCTGAAGTATGGCCATTGCCTTTGCAGCTGCCTCGCCGCTCTCGCCGTCAAGGATTTTCTGCTCGGTTTTGGTAAGTTCCATTGGTTTTTCCTTTGCGAATTTGAAGTGTAGTGCCTAACTTACTTGAATTTTGCCAAGTTGATTTTGGCATAATCCAGCCGCTTGAACTTTGCAACTGGCTTCTTCGGGTCGGAAAGGGGAATGGTCGCGTCCAAGCCCATCTTCGCAACTCTCGCCTTTTCCTTCGGCGGCTTGTCTGCCATCGGGTCAAGCGAGGATGATGGCTGGTCCTTGAAAACGTAAAGACGCGAGTCAGCACGGAAGCGGGTTGCGATGGCCCATTCCACAGCCTGCGGATTGCAAATGTCGATGTCCTCGTCAACGATTACGCAGTGCTTGAGCGAAGTGTGGCCCTTGAAAGCTGCCTCGATTGCCTTCTTCGGCTCGTCGTCGTTTTTCTTTCTGATTTGCACTACTGCGTGGAACCACGAGCAACCGCCGTTTGTGAGCACGACATCCTTACACTCGCAGACCTTGGATACTTCACGAAGTATTGTCGGCTCGCGCGGCATCCCCATCAGGTTCTTGTGCTCGGCCATACCCGGAAGAAGAGTCTGGTAAATCGCGTCTTTTCTGTGCGTGATGCAGTCGATTACAACAACTGGCTGCTTACGGATTATGTCGTTGGTCTCGGTAAGGTCAACAAACGGACCCTCATCGGTTTCCTCAAGCGTGATGCGGCCTTCAAGCACGAACTCGCTTTCAGCTGGCACGAGCAAATCTTTGGTCTTGCATTTTACCATTGGAGTATCGTCAAGCGCATTTGCAATCGCCATCTCGTCTACTCCCGACGGGGCTGAAATCGCGGCTGCAAGCATCACTGCGGTTGAATTCCCGATGCAGAATGCGACCTCAAGTTCCTTTCCCTGCGCCTTGAGCTTCTGGTAAGTGTTGTAGGTCTGGCGCTGCTCCACTAAGCGAAGAGTGAACTTGTTTTTCCCGATTTGCATCATGCGGTGGTAGCACGCGTTCGGCCCGGTTTGCGGGTCCTTGATGATTGCGATTGCCGAGGTGATGTAGCGGCCGCCGTCTGACGGGAAGTAACGAAGTAGTGGGAGAGAGTCGAGGTCAACTTTGGATTCGACGATTTCCTGGCAGGGTGCGACGCCGTCCTTTGCAGCAAGCACTTTTGGTTTCTTTGGAGCATCAATTGCCTTTGCAAGAGTAGGAACAAGCTTCTGTGGAGTTATTCCAAGGCCTGCTGCGACAAGCTCGCGCGAAGAAACCAGGCCTGCTGCAACGCAGAACTTCTTGCCAGAGACGCTTTCAAAGATGACGGGCTTTTCGCCAAGGCCGTTGACTACTGCGGCTGCTTCCAAGTCCTGTGATACGGGCTTTGAGATTTTCGAAAGCTTGCCGTCCTTTTGCAGTTTTGCGATGAACGTGCGGAGGTTCATTTGGAGTTCCACCTCTTGTAAAGCGTGCTCTTGATTCCTATTGAGTCAAGCACTTTGCCCACTATAAAGTTGATTATGTCGTCCAAGTCCGCAGGCTTGTTGTAGAAAGCAGGCTGGGGCGGCATGATTACCGCGCCTGCAAGCGAAAGAGTGTACATGTTTCCAAGCTGGATTGTGGAAATCGGCATCTCGCGGGGAAGAATAATCAGCTTTTTTCTTTCTTTCAACGCGACTTCGGCTCCGCGCGCAATCAGGTTGTGTGAATAGCCGTGCGCAATCGCCGCAAGAGTCTTCATCGAGCAGGGGCAGACTATGAAAGCATCAGGTGCGTTGGAGCCGGATGCGAAGGGGGCAAAGACTGCATCTTCGGGCCAGACTTTTCCGCACTTTGAAAGGGTTGCAAGGCACTTCTTGCGTCCTGCCATCTCGTAGTCCATCACAAGCTTTGCGCCCTCGCTTACCACGAGGTCAAGCTGCACGTCCTTTTGCTTGGAGAGTTCCTGGCACAGCCGCACGCCGTATGCGATTCCCGATGCGCCGGTTATGGCAACCACTACTTTCATCAAATAAGACCCTAATCAAGTCCAGTA
>Ga0074198_1001933_pt1 | contig 12103 bp, 10 predicted proteins | sample EPASupsiteSAE323_FD_64527 | JGI IMG/M metagenome (GOLD analysis project Ga0074198, IMG submission 64527) | Bioremediated contaminated groundwater from EPA Superfund site, New Mexico - Sample SAE3-23 | ecosystem: Environmental > Aquatic > Deep subsurface > Groundwater > Contaminated ...
CCATGTCTCCTACAATCAGGTCCGGCACCAGACCAAATTCCAGCAGCGCGTCCGCCCCGCCGTCCACGCCGATAAGTACCGGGCGTTCATCCTGAATATACGAGCTTATGGCCTTTAAATCCTCTTTATAGCTGCTGCCCCGCACCACTATCAAAACATGACGATTGAGCATATGGGTGGCAAGAGTGGGTACCTCAATATTGCCCAGCAATATATCCTTTTCTTTCAGGGCATATTCCAGGGTGTTTTCCACGAAGCGCTCCAGCTCCTGGCCGGCATTCTCAGTACCCTGCTGCATTTTTTCCCGGACGTCTTCCAGGGTCAGCTCGCGTCCCATAGCGATACAGCGCTTGCCCTGCACCACATTGTTGCCGCTGATTTCAACCTGGGAGCCTTCTTTGATCTCGTCAAATACTACGCTCCCCACTTCATCCAGGATAGGAATACCCGCCTTGAGTATCTTGTAAGCACCCTTGGCCGGATAGCGTCCGGTTATGGAAGGCTGAACGTTGATAATCGCCTGCGGTTTGATATCAATCAGAGAATTGGCGGACACTTCATCTATATCATCATGGTCAATGATAGCTATTTCATTCCGACGGAGGCGTTTAACCAGATTCTTGGTGCGCCGGTCCAGTCTCGCCCGACCCTTGGCCAACATAGTTTCTCATCACCTCGGTTAGTTCTCACTCGCCCTTTATATTATCATATAGTTTCCCGAATTAAAATTAATGGAAGGATGGCCCATCTCACCTACAAACAAAAACACCTCCTGCTGCCTTAAGGCATTTTTACAGGAGGTGTTGATTGCTAAGCGGATTAACTCACCTTGGCTTCCAATCTCAGGCGATCGGCAATAATGGCAATGAACTCAGAATTAGTGGGTTTGCCTCTCTCGCCACTTATCGTATAGCCGAATACCTTGGTAATCTTTTCGATATCGCCCCGATCCCAGGCCAACTCAATGGCGTGACGGATGGCGCGTTCCACCCGGCTGGGGGTAGTCTCGTATTTAGTGGCTATAGTGGGATATAACTCCTTGGTTACCGCTCCCAAATAATTGATCTCTTCCACCACTAACATGATGGCGTCACGCAGATACTGATAGCCCTTAACATGGGCCGGTACACCGATTTCATGAATTACCTTGGTTACCTCTACTTCCAGATTCTTCGGCACCGCTGTGGGCCGGGTGAAAACGGAAACCGGTGTCGGGGCTTCCGCGCGGGTATGCTGGACTTCCCGGGCTACCTGCCGTACACGGTCCCCCAAAACTTGCAGATTAAATGGCTTCAATATGTAGTAATCCGCTCCCAGCTGCACCGCCTTCTGGGTAATGTTCTCCTGGCCAAAGGCGGTTAAAATAATGATCTTCGGCCTCTTTTCCATTTTTTGCTGGTTGAGTTTTTCCAGCACCCCGATGCCGTCCATATAGGGCATGATCAGGTCCAGAATCAGGACTTCTACTTGCTGCTTTTCTATAACATCTAAAACTTCAATCCCATTAGCACATACTGCAATCATTTCAAAGTCTGGGTCGTTGGTGAAGTAGTCCTTTAGGATTCCACAAAATTCCCGATTGTCGTCTGCAATGAGTACTTTGATCTGGTTGGTTTCCTCGAACATACTATTTCTTTCCCTCCATCCCATAAATATGCTTCCCATGTATTCTGATAACGCTTTTCGACGGCAGCGTCGGCTTTCCCTTTTTTTCTGTTATAGCAAATTCACCTATTATCCATCAGGCCCTACCATAATGATACACGTTTATACAGGAACATATATATTCATTTCAAATTGCTGATAAACAAAAATGAGTTTTTAAGCTATTTTGTTTATACCACACACCCCCAAATTTTGTCGAAACTTTTTTTAGCCAGCAATTTCCAGTTCTATTTCCGACAACATATTATCCATGAAGATGCCATATCCCCGCTGGGGATCATTGAGAAAGACATGGGTAACCGCCCCAATAATTCTATTGTTCTGTACAATAGGGCTGCCGCTCATTCCTTGAATAATTCCCCCGCTGAGGCTGATCAGACGGGGATCAGTCACCCTGATGACCATGCCCTTGCCATTTTGTCGCTGCGGGTAAACCTTTTCTATATTCACCGAGAATCTCTCGATCTGGTCGCCGTTGACCACCGTAAATATACTGGCGGGTCCCGGTTTGACCTGGTGGGCATAGCCTACCTCCAGCGGATATTCAAACAAGGGGTTGTTAACTGCAACCGTAGTTTTGCCGAATATACCGCAGTTATTGTTGCTGGTTATGCTGCCCACCACCGGACCGCTGCGGTTGAAAACCCCGATCTTCTCTCCCGGCTGCCCCGGATGCCCCATCTTCAAGGCTTGCACGGATGCGCTTACTATCCGGCCCCTCAATACGTCAATCCCTTGCCGGGTATCGGCATCAAGAATGATATGGCCTAATGCTCCATAAGCCCTGGTCTCGGGATCCCAGAAGGTAAGCGTCCCGACTCCCGCTATGCCATCTCGAACAAATAAACCCACCCGCTTGCGGCCAGTTTCCTGGCATAGAACACTCTTAACCGAGACCGTTAATTGGCGGTTCTGACGTTTGATGTCCAGTGATAGCTGCCCCTGGTCGGTGCCATCAACTATCCGGGCCAGATCATTCTCGCTGATTACCCTTTTACCGTCGACCTTCATGATAAGATCTCCGATTTCCACGCCACTATCCCGGGCGGGATATAACTTTTCACCATTTTTTCCAACTATGGGCGCAAACCCGACTACCATTATTCCGCGGGATTGCAGCATGACGCCAATCGAATGCCCCCCGACCACCACGCGCCGTGGCGGCAGGGTTTGCACTGCAATCGATTTTACGGGAATATAGCCCAGCAGTTTAATCTGAACATTGGCCTGTCCCGGCTTCAGGGCGACAATCTCATAACCTGCCGCCTCCCGGTTAATTACCACCGCCGGATCTACCTGATTGGCAAATACGCTGCGGGTGGGGTTTATAACCTGCATTACCAGACGGTTTTCCAATTGCTTGGGCAAATTCAGTTCGATGTGACTGGACTCACCCACCACCATCCGCTGTTGCTCGGGCAGGCTTAAAATGGTTCTCACCTGTGGATTAAAACACATCGTTGCTATAAACAGGGCTAGAACAATCCCGATTACCGGACGAATTTTCCGCACGCCATTCACTCCCAGCTTTTGCTGGATAGTATTGTTTCCTTTTAGGGGTAAAGTATACCAATGTTGCGTTTAGAAACCCGCAGCACCACCACCCGTTACTTCTAATCCCCACCTTTCTCTCATATCCTTTACAAACGGTAAAACCGTCTCTAAAGGAGGTCAATTATAATGAAGAAATGGCTGGTTGGGGCTGGAATAGTTTTATTGCTGATAGTGGCCGCCGTCAGTATTTACAATGAATTACGGCATGACAACTGGCTGCAGGAACGCCGGATCGAGCTGCTGGAGGATGCCCTGGCTCCCCGCACCCCGGAACTGGCTGCCTATTCCTGGGCGGAAGCCATCAAGATCCGGAACGGCGCCTGGCAGTATGCCATAATGGATGATAAGCTCCGTGCGGAATATCTGGAACAATTTGAGGAGTCCAACTGGGTAACCGGCTTCTCCAGTCCTTGGGTGGAAAAATACCGGGTAACCCGGGAGTCTGTAGATGAAAAAGGCAATGTTACCTTCAAGGTGGACTTCGACTGGTATACCAGCGCCGGTTACGCCTATTCCAACAGCGGAACCCTGACGGTAAGCAAGTTCGCATATCCCGACCGCTGGCTGCTTACCTATTTGAAATTCAGCTATGAACCCGACTCTGTCAAGAATAACCCCAAAAACAACGCTTAAAAAACAATAATTACACGCTATAAAAACTTCTTATCTGATCGCACACATATTCAATCTGTTCGTCACTCAGAAATGATGACGAGGGCAACCATAAGCCCTGGCCGGCTATTTGTTCGGCAACCGGGAAGTTAGCCATATAACCATAGGCGGGTTGAGCGTGCAGCGGGGGATAGAATTCCCTGCTGCCGATATTCTTCTGTCTAAGATAAGCAATCAGTTCAGTGCGCCTTTCCGCTAATATATCGAAGAACCAGGGAACCGTGTTCCCAAAATCGGTAGGTATGAGCTCAATACCAGAAACATCAGCGAGCATTTCCTCATAACGGCGGCCCATTTCTTTCTTCCTCTGCACCCGCCACTCCAGTTTCTTCATCTGCTCGATGCCGATTATAGCTTGTAGATCGGTAAACTTGAAATTCCAGCCCTTGATCAGGTAGTTGTCGGTGCCGCCCTTTTCCCGGCCAAAGTCCTTCAGCATTTTGATTCTGCCGAACAGTTCCTTATTATCGGTTATCACGGCTCCGCCCTGACCGGTGGTAATTATCTTCGGGGCACTGAAGGAAAAGCACCCGATATCACCGAATGTCCCCAGGTGCTTCCCCTGGCTTCTGGAGCCCAATGACTGGGCGGCATCTTCGATCAGCCATATCCCATTGGTTTTGCAGAAATCTACGAAGCGATTAATGTCGGCAGAACAGCGCCCGTTTATAGAGACCAGGATTACCGCCCTGGTTTTTCTATTGACAGCAGCTTTCATCTTTTCATAGTCCATGCAAAGACTATCTCGCTCGATGTCAACAAAAACCGCTTTGGCGCCGATCAATTCCGCGGAATTGGGGGTAGCTATCATCGTATAATCAGGAACAACGACCTCGTCTCCCGGGCCAACCCCGCAAGCCATAAGTGCTAATACCAGGCTGAGCGTCCCGTTGCAAACGGCGGTGCAAAAGCGACTGCCGGTGTAGGCTGCTATCATTTCCTCAAATTGTCCGGTGTAGATATGTTCAGTCAACCAGCCCCCGGAATCCATGTACTCTGTTAATCGGCTGGTCTCATTATGGTCGAACCAGGGCTCCATCTGACTGATAAAATCCATATATTCCACCCTTAAATGTTCTTATTTAAATGGGTTAATCTGCCCGTTCCCGTACCAATAATTCTCCGATCAATTTCCGCTCCTAAATATGGACCGTTCTTTATTTCAATCACCCTGGTCCCGTCCTCCAGAATCTCATAACCGTGTCCGCCCGCCAGCAGAATCAGGATATCCCCTTGATGCAATTCAAGCTCTTCCACCAGGCGTTCCTGGCTGTCATAGATGCTGGCCTTGATGCTGCCATAGTATATGAATATGACCTCGCCGGTTTGGTGAATGCTCCTTGCAACCTCATTGTGGATATGCGGGCCGAGCTTTTTTCCCGCAGCATAATCCCAGGTACCGACCTGTAAAGCATCCCGATCTTCCGAATAAAATTGAGAACCCTCCGCCCATTCTGAAGCAGGTATCATCTTGGCCAGGATACCCTCGGAAGAATCAATAGTCTTAATTGACATTTTACCCGCCCTTCGCTGGTCATAATGTTTCTATACAAAAATATGCGAAAAGAGCTAAATATGTTATAGGCGCAGAAAAATCAACAGCGACCGGCCAATATAACGGGAGGATTTTCCGCTACAGCAGCGGCTTCATTGCCTGAAACAGGGCGATCATGTCTTGGGGGAAATCGACTCGGAGGTGCAGCGCCATCCCGGTACGGGGCTGGTGAAGCTCCATTTGATAGGCGTGGAGTGATTGACGGGCAATAAGCGGTGATGGAGTGCCATAAAGGGCATCGCCGCAAAGGGGATAGCCCAGATGGCTCAAGTGTACCCTGATTTGATGCGTGCGCCCGGTATCCAGAGATAATTCCAGCAGGGTGAATCCCTTAAACCTCTGGATTACCTTTATATGAGTCACCGCCTGTTTACCGGCAGGGTCTACGGAGCGGCGGGCATCCTGTTCCGGGTCGAGATGGGCTATGGGCAGATCGATGGTCAGGTTGTCCTGCGGGAATTCGCCTTCCACTAGAGCCTGATAACGGCGGCGGATATTACCCAGCTTCATCTGCCGGAACAAGGCCTGGTGCGCATATTGGCTCTTGGCGATGAGGACCAGGCCAGAAGTATCCTTGTCTAAACGGTTGACCGGACGATACAGCGAGTTAAAACCCTGCTCCCGCCAGTAATAGTTGACACCATGGGCAAGCGTCGGTTTATCAGGGTCATTGACGGGGTGCACCGAAATACCGGGCGGTTTGTTCACGGCCAGCAGATCATGGTCTTCATAGATGATATCGATTGGCATTTCTACCGGCGGGATATGATTTTTCTCTTCCAGAGCGATATCTACGGTTACGCTATCCCCGAGCTGCAGCCGGTAATTGGTCAGCGTGGGCTGACCATTAACCAGAATCCGGTGCTCATTCTTGAGCTTGGCTAGCAGGGACTGGGAGATGCCCAACTCCTTTTTCAAGACATCGCGCAGATAGATATAACCGTGGTCGGGCTCGAATGTGTAATGGAGATAATCGCTCATTTTTCTTCCCCAGAACTATACCTGGTTGTCAAAAGAGTTCTCCTTCGTAGGCCTGCCGCACTTCCAACATCTCGCGGGCGTGCTGCAGGGTCAGTTCGGAATGCTCGTCCCCGGCCAGCATGCGGGCCAGTTCCCTGACCCGTTCCTCATGGTCTAAAGCCTTCACAACGGTAGTGGTTGTGCCATCATCGACTACCTTATCGATCTGGTAATGTACACTGGCATAAGCGGCCACCTGGGGGGCGTGCGTAACCAGGATTACCTGGTGGTTATTCGCCAGTTCGGCCAGTTTGCGGGCCATCGCGCTCAGAGCGGAACCGCCTACCCCCACATCTATCTCATCGAAAATCAGGGTTGGCACCATATATATTCCGGCCAGGGCCGCCTTCATCGCTAAAACGAAGCGGGACATCTCGCCGCCAGAGGCCGTCTTTTCCAGCGGACGCAGCGGCTGGCCGGGATTGGCGGAAAACTGAAAATCCACCCGGTCGGTTCCCTGGGCGGTCCAGCGTTCCGCCCTCCCCACCTCGACCTGAAAACTGATTTGCGGAAGATTCAATTCTCTTAATTCCCGATGGACGCGTTCCTGCAGCAGACTAGCGGCTTCTTGGCGCATAGAGCTCAGTTTTCCGGTCAATGCGATGTATCTTTCAGCTAATTGCTGAATCTCCCCCTCCATGTCCTCCATCTGCTGCCGGCTGTTGTTCAAACTTTCCAATTGCTGGCGGGATTCCCCGGCAAATTTAATTATCGCCTCAATATCATTGCCATACTTGGCTTTCAAGCGGCTGATCTCATATAAACGCTCTTCCGCCGCTTCCAACTGACTCGGCTCAAAGTCCAGACTGTCCCGAAAGGTCGTCATCTCTTGGGCCATATCCTCCAGGTTATAGTAGATGTCTTCCAGCGGTTGCAGCATAGCGGCAAATATGGTTTCTTCCTTCAGGCTGCGGCATATACCCAGGGCGTCGTTAATCAGATCACCGGCGCTGGAACGGTCTCCTCTATAGAGTAATTGAACCAGATCACCGGCCCCTTCCAATAGCCGTTGGGCATTATTGATGCGGTTTTTCAGCGTGCTCAGTTCTTCTTCTTCGCCGGGCTGCAGTTTAGCTTCTTCTATTTCTTTTATCTGGTATTGCAGAAAATCGATCTGCTGGATTTTATTATTCTCGTTCTCCCGGAGCTGTTCCAGGCACGTGCTTTTGTCCCGCCACTCGCTATAGCAGGCCGAAACCTCCGCTTTTATCCCGGCATCATCGCTCATAAAGCTGTCCACGTACTCCAGATACTTGGAACGGTTGAGTATACTCAAGTACTCATGCTGCAAGTGCATGTCCAGCAGGAAGGCCGCCAGATCGCGCAGTTGGTTCAAACTTAGATTGCGCCCGTTGACCCGGGCGCTGCTGCGTCCTCCCGGTATGATCTCCCGGGTGGCTACCAGGTTTTCCTCGTCTTCATCGATGAGCTGGTTCTCCAGCAGAAAAGCCCTGGCTTCCGCATTCTCGCCAATAGAGAACACCGCCTCCACCCGGGCCTTTTTATCGGCATCGCGAATCAAGTCGTTGCGGATACGGTCACCGGCCACGAGCCCCAGCGCATCCATAATAATGGACTTCCCCGCCCCGGTTTCCCCGGTCAGCACATTCAGCCCCGCCCCGAACTCCATACGCAGCTCATCTATCAAAACAAAGTTCCTTATGTAGATCTCCTGTAACACAAAACCACTCCCAGGGGATTATAAAATATAACACAGATACACACAGATTAAGCACAGATAGACACAGATAGATTTCAAATCTGATTTCTAAATAAGATGCCACATTTATTTGATGCTAGTCTAAAAACACTATTACAACAACTATTGACTTATCTTCTCTATATAACTGAATAAACCTGTAAACTTCTAATAAAAATCTGTGTTCATCTGTGTCTCATCTGTGTGTATCTGTGTTAAATTCGTCCTAAATACTCTCGGCCAGGTCGCGCATTTCGGGGAAGGGTCGGATTATACGCGGCAGGACGCCCTGTACGTAGGATATGGCAATGCCGTAATTGGTTATCGGCACACCTTGCCCGGCAGCGGTGTCTATCCGGTTGCAGTAAGCCTGTTTGGTAATGGTGCAGCCGCCGCACTGCAAGACCAGGCGGTAATCCTGGAGATCGGGCGGAAAGCTTGGGCCGGCCGATACCTGAAAGTTCAGGTCCTTGCCGGTATACTGGGTAATCCAGCGCGGTATCTTGACCCGGCCGATATCGTCGGCCAGGGCATGGTGGGTACAGGCCTCGGCTATCAGTACCCGGTCGCCGTTCTGCAAATTCTCTATGGCTTTGACCCCCTCCACCATCCTGCGCAGGTCGCCTTTAAATCGCGAGAAAACCGTGGAAAAGGTAGTAAGCGGAATGTCTTCCGGCACATCACCCGAGGCTTTGAGCACTACCTGGGAATCGGTGATAACCAGTCGCGGCTTTTCCGCCAACTTATCCAGGGTATCGGCCAGTTCCCGTTCCTTAACCACAATGGCGCTGGCATCGTTGTCCAGGATATCGCGGATAGTCTGTACCTGGGGCAGGATGAGCCGGCCCTTGGGTGCGCCCAGGTCGATGGGTACCACTAAGAGAACCAGGTCTCCGGCGTTAATGATATCCCCGATTATTGATACGTCCTCAAATCGTTCAACCTGCTTGAGCGCGCGGATCTTGTCCTTTAAATCACTTATTCCGCTGTTATCAGCTACCGAGGTTTTCACATATTCAATATCGTGCTGAATCAAGGTCTGTTCCAATCCGTTAGCCGGGCTGAGATCGACCTTGTTGATTACGCCGATGATCGGCTTGCCCTTCTCCTTGAGCAGTTGATATATCTCTTCTTCAAAGTCGGTCCACTGACCATCGCCGATGATGATTAAACCGACATCGCTGTCCTTGATCACCTCGCGGGTCTTCTCAATACGCCGCTGTCCCAGCGCACCGACATCGTCGATTCCCGCGGTATCTATAACATTGCACGGTCCCAGCGGACTGATCTCCACCGCCTTTTGCACCGGGTCGGTAGTGGTGCCGGCCACGTCCGAAACAATGGCCAGGTCATAACCGACCATGGCATTGAGCAAGGATGATTTTCCCGCGTTGCGCCGTCCGAGAAAGGCAATCGCTGTCCTCATCCCGCGCGGGGTTTGATTCAGATCACTCATCTATACTTCCCCTTCAGTCTGTCTCCCCCAACTTCAACAGGTTGTGGGGCTGCAGTATCTCTTCCAGTCTATCTGCTTCGATGAAGGCCAGCCTGGTATTGGCCTCCACAATATCCCAGCGATGTTCCTGCATATACTTCCAGATCTCCTCCGCTTTCTCATAGCCGAGATAAGGCAGCAAAACCGTGATTATGGCGTTTCCGCGGTAAAGATTATCTCTGATCCGTTCCTCGTCGGGCTCGATGTCATTGATACAATAGCGTACCGCTTTTTCATCAACCCGGGTCAGCAGTTCCAGGGACTCCAGCATGGTATAGGTGATAAGCGGAATGAAGGCGTTGAGCTCCAAATGACCGGCGGCCACGGCCTGAGCGACGATCTGGTCATTGCCCAGCACCTTGATGCCGGACTGTACCATCATCTCGGGAATCACCGGGTTGACCTTGCCCGGCATGATGGAGGAACCCCGCATAATAGGTTTCAGCTTGATCTCCCCGCAACTGTCTCCGGAGAGAAAACGCAGATCATTGCCGATCTTGATAAGGTTGGCGCCATGCGAGCGCATGATGCCGCTAACCTCGGAAAAGACATCGTTATTGCCGGTGGCCTCCACCATGTTCTCCGCGCGGGCGATCCCCACTCCGCTGATCCGCCGCAGGTGGTCAATTACCCGGAAGATATATTTACGCGGTGCGGTGATGCCGGTTCCTACGGCGGTTCCGCCGATATTTACCACCTTGATTCTCTCAAAGGATTTATAGACCCGCCAGCGGTCGCGGGCGACGGCCTCGGCCCAAGCACCGAATTCCATGCCGAGGGAAACCGGCACCGCGGCCTGGTACTGAGTACGCCCGGATTTTATGATATTGGCATATTGCTTTTCCTTATTCTGCAAGGCCTTCTGCAGGTTTTCAATATTGGCCTCCAGGTCTTTCAAGGCGTAGATGACCGCCAGGCGTGCTGCGGTAGGTATGACATCATTGGTGGATTGGAAGCGGTTAACATCGTTAAGCGGGCTGATGACCTCATAACTGCCCTTGGCCAGGCCCATTATTTCCAAGGCCTTATTGGCCAGCACCTCATTGACATTGAAATTGGTGGCGGTACCCGCCCCGCCCTGAAAGGGGTCCACTACGATCTGGTCGTCCAGTTGTCCGGCTTCTAATAAACGGGCCGCCGCCAGCAGGGCCTCGGCCTTATCCTCGGCCAGATAACCCAGTTCCTTAAGGCTGGTCAGGGCCGCCTGTTTGACCTGGGCCAGCGCCTTGATGAATACCCGCTGCCAGCGGTAACCGCTAACATCATATACACGAAGCGCCCGCGCCGTGGAATGCCCGTAATAAGCATCCTCCGGCAAGTTCTCTTCCCCTAAATAATCTCGCTCAGTCCGCACAGCCTCACCCCCGGGGGATTTTGAAACCTCTAAAACAGCGCCAGGATTTCATCCATGATATCGGTTACGGCTTCTTTGGGCTTTACCACTACCATTACGGTATCGTCGCCGCCGACTGAGCCCAATATCTCCGGTTTGCCCCAGGCGTCCAGGACCGAAGCTACCGACTGTGCCGCGCCGGGCAGGGTCTTTACGACAATAATATTCTCGCTGTAATCCACCTTGACTACCGAGTCCTGAAAGACTCGCTGCAGCCGGTTATTTGAGTAATTAACCACTGGTTGGTCGGGAAGAGCATAGTGATAACCGTCCGGATCGGGAAGCTTAATGAGCTGCAGATCCTTGATATCCCGCGACACGGTGGCCTGGGTAACCTCATAGCCGGCCCGGACGAGTTCATCGCGGAGTTCCTCCTGGGTGCTGATCCGCTTGCCCGCAATTATCTCCAGAATGATTCTTCTGCGCCGCGCCTTCAATGCCATTCCCCCATTCACTTACAACTCCTCGATACGGCGGAGGCGTTGTTCCAAGGTGGCGAAGAAGGGGGTGGGATGCAACTGTACCAGCTTGAGCTTCCGGTCCGCCTTGGCCACCTGTATCCTATAGCCAGGTTTAAAGTCCAGTTTGATCTGACCATCCAGACTGATAACCGCTTCATCGCATTCCACCGGGTTGATGATTATCTCATTATCAGCATGGAGCACCATCGGTCTTTTAATAACATTATGCATAGCCAGCGGGGTAATCACAAACGATTCCAGAGCCGGGTCGCAGATTGGTCCTCCCGCCGATAACGAGTAGGCCGTCGAACCGGTAGGGGTGGCTATGATAACCCCATCACCCCGGTATCTGCCCATTAATTGTCCGGACACTACTATTTCAAAAACAATCATGCGGGGGGTTCGCGAGCGAACTACTACCTCGTTCAGGCAATAGACCGTTCGGATCAGTTCGTCTTCATCAAAAATTCTCGCCTCCAGGAGCATTCTTTCGTCTATTATATAATCGCCCTGGATTAATTTCTGCAGGTATTGTTCCAGCTCATTATCCTTGAGGTTGCTGAGAAACCCCAACGTACCCATATTAATA
>Ga0074198_1001934_pt1 | contig 12099 bp, 15 predicted proteins | sample EPASupsiteSAE323_FD_64527 | JGI IMG/M metagenome (GOLD analysis project Ga0074198, IMG submission 64527) | Bioremediated contaminated groundwater from EPA Superfund site, New Mexico - Sample SAE3-23 | ecosystem: Environmental > Aquatic > Deep subsurface > Groundwater > Contaminated ...
GCACCGGTGCAGACAGCGATCCCGCTACAAATGCGAATAGAAATACCAACACCAATAGCGGAACCGCTGGTAGTGTTCTGCCCGCCGAAAATCAGAGCGGAAGTACGGGCTATTAAAAGTTTTGGGGGTTTGTTCAATGCGTTACGAAGGCAACATCTTCCGGCCCTTCAGCGAGGCCAAAAGCTATCTGCTGCAGGTGACCATCGGCTGTTCGCACAACCGCTGCAGCTTCTGCGGTATGTACAAGGACAAGAAATACCGGGTGCGCAGCCTGGAGGAGATCAAGACCGATATCAAAATGGCGAAAAACTATTACGGCGACCTGGAAAAGGCGTTTCTCTGCGACGGCGATGCCATCGTGGTGGATACCGAGATACTGCTGGAGATACTGGCCACGCTTTATGACACCTTTCCCTCCCTGCGCCACGTCGGCAGCTATGTGGGGCCGGTGAGCACCCTGCGAAAGAGTATGTCCGAGTTGGGTGCCCTGCGGGCGGCGGGGCTCACCAAGGCCTATCTGGGCGTGGAAACCGGTGATGATCGCCTGCTGCATGAGGTACATAAGGGAGCCGGTTATGCTGAGATGCTGCAAGCCGGGCAGAGCCTGGTTGGTGCCGGCATCAATCTATCGTCCATGGTTTTATTGGGGTTGGCGGGACGCGGGCCCCGTTCCCGGGAACATGCGTTGGCTACCGCTCAGATAACCAATGAAATGAAGCCCCAGTACCTGGCGGCCTTGACGGTAACCCCCGTCCCCGGTACCGGGTTCTACCGCCAGATCCAAAGCGGAGAACTGGAATTGCTGGACCCCTTTGAGACCCTGGAAGAAATGAAGTTGATGTTTGAAAATATTACCGTGGACAACCTGAAGTTCGTTGGCACCCACGCCTCCAATTATCTGCCGATAACCGGGACTCTGCCGCAGGACCGGGACAAGATGCTGGCCACCGTTAATGAGGTGTTGGAGAAAAGGGATAAGCGCTATCTGCGCAGTGAGGCCTCCCGCGGATTATAAGGCTGGTCATAGTCTTGGGGCGGATAGGGAAAGTTTCGACAATTCAGAAAAAGCCATACCGCTAACGGTATGGCTTGCAGCCAAACGTATCAATTTTTGTTGCACTATTTTATAGTTTATCCCACCAGTGAAAGCCGTTAAAAAAGAACACTCCAATTATAGCGGCTACCAGGCCTACACCAAGGCAAAGGACCAATACCAATACAAAGATCGCTTCTGAATCCATAATATCACCTCTAGTAAAACCCCCTTTAATCATACTAACACGAAATGTAAACTCAGGGTAGATTTTTTATCCGCTATATACAAAAACCTGCTGTCTATGGCCTTATTTTATGGGCATAGCTTGCTGCGACCCGCTTCCTCTGCCTGACCAGGAGTCGGCGATTGAGCCAGTATGGGGTATTGCTATAGCATATACATTCAGTCAATTACTTATGACCGCTGTTACGAGAATAAGTATTAGGAATCTCCAAGAAAGCGCTTTTCTTTGTTCAAGAAAGCAGGAAATAATCAGCCGGCTGTAGAATATTTTTATTATAAGGCCAGGCTTATTGGGACCTTTGCCTGCAAGTAGAAAAGGAGATGATTTCATGGCCTCTAAATTACACATTTTTGCCGTATCCGATTCAGTAGGTGAAACCGCGGAAAAGATCGCGGTGGCCTCCGTACTGCAATTTAATGTAGAAAGGAGCATCACCAGGTTTTCCCGGGTTACCAAGGAGGAGCAAGTAGGCAAGATTATCGATAAGGCCGCCGAGGAAGACGCGATCGTTATTTATACCATCGTAAAGCCCGAGCTTTGCGATCTGGTTGACAAAATGGCCCAGGACAAGGGCGTGGTGGCTATCAATGTGATGCAGCCCCTATTCCAAGCCATCAAGGATAAGACCGGCCTTAATCCGGAAAATATTATCGGCCTTACCCACAAGATGGATGACCAGTATTTCAACCGCATGAAGGCGATCGAGTTCACTATTGAGCATGACAACGGCCAGGCGCTTGACACTATCGGCGAGGCTGATTTGATTGTACTGGGCCTGCCGCGGACATCCAAGACCCCGTTGTCCATGCATCTGGCCAATCTCGGCATTAAGGTGGCCAATTATCCGATTAACATCGATACCGAGCTGCCGCAGGAGATTCTGGACCTTAGGGATAAGGTATCCATGGTAGGACTGACCATCGATATGGAAACCCTGCTGGAACTGCGGCGGGAAAGGCTGAGAAGCTTCGATATGCCCGAAGATATTGATAGCATCGATGAAATGGTCGCGGAGGAACTGGACAATGCCTACCGGATCTATGCCCGGTTAAAATGCCTGGTCATCGATGTAACCCTGGACGATATCGAAGAGGTAGGCAATACCATTACCCACAAGTTTAATCTGCCGCTGCGCGTCACCCACCATCGTTTCTAACTGCAATAACCTAAAGGGGGAATTATCCCCCTTTCAGGCCGATGACAAAAGCGAATATCTGCGTTGTTGCAAAAATCCCGCTCAATCAACGTACGCAAGTACGCCTCAATCGCGGGATTTTTGCACGCCTTGATCTTCACTCTTGTCATCGCCCTGACATCTTGCCGACTTTGTCGACAATCTGAAAGGGGGAATTATCCCCTTTTTTTATTGTGCAGAATGAGGAGGTCTTTGATCTTGCCCTACGTCTACATCCTGCAATGCAGCGACGGAACCTATTATACCGGGTATGCCGTGGACCTGGAGAAACGATTGCAGCAGCATCAGAGCGGGACCGCCTGCAAATATACTCGGGGACGGCGGCCGGTTGTTTTGGTTTACCGCGAAGAATTGGCCAGCAAAGGTCAGGCTATGAGCCGGGAGATCCAGATAAAAAAAATGCCGCGCAGCCAAAAGGAAAGGCTGATCGAATCGCTTCGTACATAATGGCCGTCACTTCGGGGCAAAAATATGCTAACGCAATTTTTGTTCGAAAAGGAGGCCAGGCTGTAATGATCAAAGGCAAGGTGGTAAGCAAGACGGAGTTCCTGCGGGATGGGCTGTGGAGCAAGGAACAATATGAGGGACTCCTGGTCAGTGCCGACCGGTCCACCGGTCTATATAACATCGGCGTGCAATTGGGTGAAAACGAGGTCCTGGTGGTCGACCAGACCAAGGCCGACAGCATACGCGAACGCATCCAGGGATGGGCGCCGCAGATCAATGATATTCAAAGGAAACACGGGGTAGACATGAACCTCCAAAACTATACTGACTAACGAAATATCCATATTTTTCGCACAATAATCCCTTCCCGGCCATCATAGAATATGGGGGGAGGGATTTTTGTTTTGCAGGACTGGCAGGATTTATTGAGATATCCCTTGGCCGACGACAGGTGGATCTTGAAAATGCTCATCGGCAGCCTGATCATTTTGCTTCCCATCCTTAATCTGACCCTTTTGGGGTATGCTATCGCCTGCATGGACATGGGGATGAGGGGGAGCCGTAAGCTGCCGCAATGGGAGGCTTGGCGTGACTACATCGGGGATGCCCTGTCTGCCGGGGTTATACTTATCGTCTACCTGCTTATCCCCATGATTCTCACGATGGTTTTATGCCATATTCCCTTAATTGGCGTGTTTCTCGGAGCAGCCGCCATTATTCTGGCCGGCGGGCTGATTCCGATGGCCCTGGCCGCTTACGCCGTGCGCCGTGATATCTCCGAAGCCTTTGCTTTGGGCGATATAATTAAGCAGATCGCCAATAACCTGGATACCTATCTGTTAGCCTATTTCTCGCTTATATTGCTTTTTTGTTGGGAATTAGCCCTCATAATAGCCATACCTTATCTGGCCTGGCTCTGGGCCTTCATCATGTTTTACGAAGCGGTCATTTTCTCATATCTGATCGGCTGCCTGGCGCGGGCCGCCTAGCCGGAATAATTTCATAGCAAATCATTAAAGCTAGAATAATAGATGCTTGGTACAGGAAAGAGGGTATGCCATGAAGACGCTGTGGAAGGGCGCCGTTAGTTTCGGGTTGGTTAACATCCCGGTAGCCATGTATGTGGCCACGGAGAACAAGGATATCAAATTCAACTACCTGCATAAGGAATGTATGAGCCCGATCAACTACCAGAAATTCTGTCCCAAATGCCAGCGGGAGATAGGAAGCGACGAACTTGTGCGCGGTTATGAATACCAGAAGGGCAGCTACGTGATAGTCAATGAAGAGGACTTTGCCCGCATACCGCTCAATAATACCAAGACCATCGACATCCTGGACTTTGTGGAACTGGCCCAGGTCGATCCCATATACTTTGACAAGTCATATTATCTGGAACCGGCACCGGGGGGTGAGAAGGCCTATACCTTGATCGTTGAAGCCATGCAAAAGACCGGTAAGATCGCCATCGCCCGGGTCATTATCCGCTCCAAACAAACCCTGGCCGCACTGCGGGTAAAAGAAGCTTATCTGGTCATGGAAACCATTTTCTATCCTGACGAAATCCGCTCCCCCGCCTCGCTCAATCATGGCCTGGAAACCTCCCAGCTGCATGAAAACGAGATTAAGATGGCGGTAAGCCTGATTGAGAATCTCTCGGTCGATTTTGACCCCGTGCGTTACCACGACGAGTACCGCAAAGCCCTGTGGGAAATGATCGAGGCCAAGGTGGCCGGCCAGGAGATCGTGGCCCCGACCGCACCTGAGAACCGCGGCAATGTACTGGATCTAATGGAGGCCTTGAAGGCCAGTGTAAAGCAGGCCGAAGAAAACCGGCAGGCGGCCGGGGCATCACCAACCTCCGGGGGCAAGGGCCGAAAGAAGGCCAGGACCGGGAGCTAATGGCTGGTGATATCGTAGACCGCAGCCTCCAGGTGATGGAGCCGGTAAGCTGTGACCAGGTTTTTGAACGGCAGGATTATCTCTACCAGGTTAAATGGGATGGGGTACGCATGCTGGCCTTTATTCAGGATGGCCAGGTCACGCTAATCAACAAACGACATCATGAGAGAACCTTGCAATATCCCGAACTGCAGGAACTGCCGGCCAGGATTGCTGCCAGGCAGGCTATCCTGGATGGAGAGATCGTGGTTCTGAAAGGAGGCAAACCCAGCTTCCCGGCGGTGATGAGCCGGGACAACCAGCGGGGTGAAGCCGGGATACGAAGGGTTCAGGAAAGCCTGCCAATTAACTATATGGTATTTGATATCCTGCAGCTTAACGGGGAAAACCTCACTATTCAGCCATTGGAAGAGCGTCAGCATCTGCTGCGCGAGCGGATCGCGCCGGGAGCATGGCTCCATTTGGTGGAGGATTTTGCCCAAGGGACCGCTCTTTTTGATTCAATATGTCAGCTGGACCTGGAAGGGGTCGTGGCCAAACAGCGAAGAGGCTGCTATATCGGAGGCAAACGGCACCGTGACTGGTTCAAGATCAAATACCGGCGCCGGGCTGAATGCCTGGTGGGGGGGTATACTCTGCGCGGTTCACTGGTCAACTCGCTGCTGTTGGGTTGGAAACAGGATAAACAGCTCTTCTTCGTGGGACGGGCCGGCAGCGGATTGAACAGTGCCCAGGAAGAAATACTTACCAGTTTCCTGCCCGGGCAGGAAATCAAGCAATCGCCTTTTGCCAACCTCAGCCGACAACCGGCAGGTTATCATTTTGTGAAGCCGGTTATCGGGGTAGAGATTGAGTTTGCCGAATGGACTGAGGATCTGCACCTGCGCGCTCCGGTAATCAAAGATTTTATTCAGGAAAGGATGCCTCCCCATGAGTGATACCACTGCCATGAGTATTGACGGCAAAGCACTGACCATGTCCAATCTGGACAAGGTGCTGTGGCCGGAAGAGGGCTATACCAAGGGAGAACTGATCGATTATTATGTTGGCGTTGCGCCCTATATGCTGCCGCATCTGCAGGGTCGTCCATTGGTTTTTACCCGCTATCCCAATGGAATCGGTGGGCGGCATTTCTACCAGAAGAACGCGCCCGATTACCTGCCGGAATGGATCGAAACCTTTCCCTGGGAGAATGAAGACGGCTCGGTAAACCGCCATATCCTGGCCCGCAGCCCGGACGATCTGGCCTGGCTGGGCAACCAGGCCTGCCTGGAAATCCACCCCTGGATGTCCAGGGTTTCTTCTATACAGTGCCCCGATTATTTTGCTCTCGATTTGGATCCCTCAGAGGGAAGCACCTGGCAGAATGTGGTGGACATAGCCTTAATGCTCAAACAAACCCTGGACCAGCTTGGGCTGCGGGGTTATCCCAAAACCTCAGGCGCTCAGGGTCTGCACATCTATATACCCGTAGCAGCCGAATACAGCTATGAAGAGCTCCGCAGCCTGGCGGGAAGGATTGCGGGGCTGATCTGTACCCTGCTGCCGGATATAGCCACTATCGAGAGGAGTGTGGCCAAGCGGGGCAAAAAGGTATATGTCGATTATATGCAGAACGTCATCGGCAAGACCCTTTGCGCCCCCTATTGTGTGCGCCCGCGCCCGGGTGCCCCGGTTTCCGCTCCCTTGCACTGGGAAGAAGTATCGCGGGTCTTGCCCTCCGATTTTACCATCAAGAATATGCCGACTCGCCTGCAAAGCATAGGTGATATCTTCCAGCCTGTCCTTGTCGATCGACAGAATATCGAAACTGTTCGGAATTAGGTATTTAATGGATTGCTTAAGAAAATTTCAGGTTGCCGGATTGATAATATGGTTTTTTTTAGTCTCGAAATACGTGATAAAATATAATATAATATCAAGTTTTGACGATATTGCTATTAGAGATATTTGCAAAGGGGGAGGTTGTTGTGCAGCTTGGCAAACAGCTTTTTGGATACAGACGCAGCGAGGTCGACCAGTATCTCCAAACCAAGGCCGATGAGGAACAGGAACAGCTGGCCGAACTGGACGAGCGAATCAATGAATGCCGCTCGCATATTAGAAATTTGCTGACCCAAATGGATCGTATGATGATAGATCTGGATACATACAGCAATCATGATCGCGCTATTGCCAACCGGGTGTGGGAACAGGTCAGAGTACTGGAAGAGGTCCGTCACGAAGTTGGTCTGCAGATAAAAGAGGCCGTAGAATTGACTGGAGACAAAGTCGAACGCCTGCACGATTTCTACAACCTGTTGGACCGAATCCGCTCGCAGATCGGCGGATTGTCCTGCCAGCTGGCCGAAGCAGGGCGGTTTGGATCATCAACCCGGGATTATCCCCGAGATACCAGCTATGTTGAGGAGGGGGGGAGGCAAATTGAGGTTTAGGCGCTCCTTTATTGGATATAACAAAGCCCAGACCGACAAATTGCTGGAGGAAACAGAACAATCACACCAGGCTGCCATAGCCCAAAAGCAGAGCCAGCTTAACGAACTCCTTACATATCAGGAACACCTGCAAAAACAACAAAGCAATCTGGCCCAGATGCTGCAAACGGCACGAGTTAGAAGCGATGTCTTTGATCTATTCTCCGAAGCCCTTCAACAATACTTTGGCCGCAGTGAACAGCGCAATGAACAGGAGATCCAGTACTGCCGGGAGGCAGCGGCTCAGTTGCAAACCGCCCTTAATCAGCAGGGGGAAAAGGTAGAATCGGATATCATCGACCTGGAGACCTTTTTGGCATCAGTAGAGAAACACCTGGGGGATCTGGTATATTCGCTGGGGCAGGAATTCGAGATCGGCCAGGAGCTTCTTACCGGCTATGCGGCAATGATACGGGAAGGTGCCCTGGCGGCTGAAGGTCATGATACCAGATATAACACGGAAAAACTCAAGTGGACCCCGGAACTGAAAACGCCAACTTCGGTTGCCGGAGCAGAAGCGGCAGAATCTGCTGCGGCTGATGCGGAGGCGGCAGAACCAGGAAGCGAAGACAATGGGTTGGTCCCCCCCGAAGGGGTGATCCCTGAGAAGATAGAGGCCGATATTGCGGCGCCGGAGGTAGTAATTCCGGAGGTATTGATCCCCGAGGTTGTGCTTCGGGAGGTTATAATTCCAGAGGTAGTCCATCAGGAAGAAATATATCGAGAAGAAGATTCAGCAGAGGAACCCACTCGGGAACCTTTGTCATATGAAGTGCCCGAGCCGGAGGCCGAACCAGTCACTATCAACAGTGAGCCATTCAAAACATCGTCGGAAGTCCCGGCTGCCAAAAGCAAACGAGTGGCCTTCAGTACCGATGATGACTCCACTATCCTGGCTATACTCAAGGTTATGCTGGAACGCGAAGGCTTCGAGGTTATTCAAGCCAGTGAAGGCCGGGAGGCCAGCCGCCTGATTAACGAAATGCCACCCCCCGATATCGCCATACTCGATCTGATGCTCCCCTATATTGATGGTCTGCAACTGACCAGGCAGATAAGAAGCAAGGACGAATGGGCAGGTACCCCTATCCTGATTTTGTCCTCTAATTCAACCGAGAACGAAATGGTAACGCTGCTGGAAGCCGGCGCCGATGATTATGTGATAAAGCCATTCAACACCCGGGAACTGATTGCCCGGGTCAAGCGCTTGAGTGAGGCGCCGGTCAAATAACAAAAGGGCCGATTTGATTAAGCAGGGTTGGTGGAATTTTATGAGAGAACCGCCTTCGGATTCAGTAGTGACCCTGGTGGTCGGTGCTTCTGCGGCAATAATTGTGACTTCTTTGTTGCTGTTGCTTTTAATGATTATCATCAGGTTTATTCAATCGGTCAGGGAAGAGCAGCGGAGAAGCTTCATTAAGACCTGGAGCCCGATCATGGCTTTAAGTATTGAAGAAACCATAACTGATCTTCCGATACTTCTGAAGTTCAACTATATAAACTTCCTATCACAATGGAATATCTTTGCAGATTCAGTACGCGGTCCTTCTCGTAAGGGATTGATAAGGCTGGCCAAACAAGTAGGCATGGAACGGGTAGCGGCTGAATTTCTCAGCAAACGTTCCGAATATGAGCGCACCATCGGCGCCATGAGCCTCGGAAATATGGAAGATAAATCACAATGGGACAAGTTGCAGGAACTGGCCGAGAATAATATCGGCCTGTCCGGCCAGGTGGCAGCCCGGTCTTTAGCCCGGATCGACCCGGTAGCCTCTGCACCGGTTTTGGTTCCCATCTTTGTTCGCCGCAAGGATTGGTCCAGTGCCAGGGTAGCCTTAATTCTCAAGGATATGGAGCCCAATGCTGTAAGTATTCATTTGGCAGCAGCAATTTTTACAGCTACATCTGAAGACCTGCCGCGATTACTGCGCTTCCTGCCCTATATCGAAAGAGGCATCGCGCTCCAGGTATTGAGCGACATATTATCAAGAAATACTGAGCCTGAGGTGCTGACTGCCTGTTTGGCCGGTATCAAAGCCCTGGGAGATTATCAAAGTATCAGTCTGGTTAAGCAGTATATAAACCATGAAGCCTGGTCCGTTAGAGTACAGGCAGTCAATGCCCTGGGCATGCTGGCCAGTAAAGACGACCTGCCCCTGTTGGTTGAACGACTTTCTGATCAAAACTGGTGGGTGCGTTACCGAAGTGCCCAGGCTATCTGCAATGCGCCCTTTGTTACCCCCGGGCAGCTGCAGGAGTTTAGAGACAAACATCCGGATCGTTACGCACGGGATATCCTCGCCCAAGTCCTGGCTGAAAAACAAATGGTGGTAGACTGATGCTGCATAAGGTTTTGATCATAATTCAATGGTTTTTTCTCTTATATATGCTGGTCCTGAATTTATGCTATCTGGCATTGAATATCATTTCCTTCATAACCATCGGTCGTTACCTCAATAACCATCGTCTGGACGATTTCTTGCAGTCATTTTCCGATTTCGAACCGCCGATCAGCGTCCTGGTACCGGCCTACAATGAAGAAACCACCGTAGAATCGACGATACGATCACTTATGCAGCTGACCTATTCCGAATTCGAGGTTATTGTGATCAACGACGGTTCCAAAGACAACACCATGGGGGTTTTAACCGAGAAATTCAAGCTGGTGCCGGTTCCCGAGGCCTATCAGATCCGCCTGAAGGTCAAACCAATCCGGGGCTTCTATAAATCGTTGATGTTTCCCAATCTAAGGGTCATCGATAAGGAAAACGGCGGCAAGGCCGATGCTCTGAATGCAGGGATCAACGCATCTCGTTATCCCTTGTTCTGCGGGGTGGATGCGGACTCTGTCCTGCAGCGAAACAGCTTGAAGCAGGTGATACAGCCCTTCCTGGACAACCCCCTGACCGTTGCCGCCGGCGGGACGGTTCGTATCGTCAATGGCAGCCGGGTATATAACGGTTTCCTGGAAGAGGCGGGGTTATCCGCCAAGCTGTTGCCCCGGATGCAGATAGTTGAGTACCTGCGGGCTTTCCTGTTCGGGCGCCTGGGCTGGGCCCCCATCAATGCCATGCTGATCATCTCCGGAGCTTTCGGGGTCTTTCGACGGGAGAAGGTGATCCAGGCCGGAGGCTACAGTGTGGGAACAGTGGGTGAGGACATGGAACTGGTGGTCCGCCTGCACAAATACCTGCGCATGAAAAAAGAACCATACCGGATAACCTTTGTCCCGGATCCCATCTGCTGGACTGAGGTACCCGAGGACCTTAAAGTATTACGCAATCAGCGGGTCAGATGGCAGATAGGTCTGCTGCAGAGCTTAATGAGAAATCGCGACCTGTGTTTCAACCGGCGCGGAGGGATGGTAGCCTGGCTAGCCTTTCCCTTTATGGTTATATTTGAGGCGCTGGGCCCGGTTGTCGAGTTCTTGGGCTATATTTATACCATTGTGGTATTTGTTCTGGGTATAGTGACACCGACGATGTTTGTGCTATTCTTCCTGTTTTCCGTGGGCTTTGGCGTATTTATTTCAGTAACCGCATTACTGCTGGAGATTATTTCTTTTCATATTTACTCCAAACCCCGGCAGATCTTCCAGCTATTCTTATGCAGTCTCTATGAGAATTTCGGCTACCGCCAACTGGTCACCTTGTGGCGGCTGGAGGGGCTCTGGAAGTGGCTGAAGGGCAGTAAGGGGCAATGGGGTGAGATGACCCGCACCGCTGACTGGCAGAAGTAAGCCAAGCTATGCAGCGGATTGATGAGCGAATGCTGTAAGAGGGGTCTTAAAGGAGGGAGTGCTATTGCCCAGACCATATGCTAAAGACAAGCTTTTCTCCGGAAGCTCGGGTTACCGGGTCTTGGTGGCGGAGGATTCCCAGGTGCTTTTTAAAATAATCAAAGCGCAACTACAGCAGCTAGGCATTGGGGTAGATTATGCCGATAATGGCTTTGAGGCCGTGCGCATGTTTCAGACCGAGGAGGTGGCGGCAATCCTAATGGACTGCCAGATGACTATCATGGACGGATACGAAGCTACCGGTATTATTCGAGCCCTGGAGCAGAAGGGAAGCGGTCATATACCGATAATAGCCATGCGGCCTCCTCATTGAATTCTCGTGATAATTGCCTGGCCGCCGGTATGGATGATTATATAACCAAGCCCTGCCGCTTGGAGACATTGGCGCAGATCCTGGAAAAATGGGTGCCGGGATTACAGGCGGTTATCAAACTGCCGGTCGGGACTGATCCGCTGGCTTCTGCGGCCCAGGTTGATGCGGTTATCGACCTGGAGCAGTTAAGCGCCTATGTCGGCGATGATGAAGAGGTCAGGCAGTTCGTTATAACTGATTATCTCAAGAACAGCCATGAACGCATTGAGTCACTGCGGCAGGCGGTGATTGCCAAAAACGGTCCGGAAATTAAGCGGCTGGCCCATGGGTTCAAGGCGGTTAATGCCTTTGTAGGGGCCCGGACCATGGTGGATATCCTTGAAAAAATGGAGGAGTACGCTTTAAAGGAAGAGTTCATCGAGGAAGAACATTTATTGGTCAGTCTGGTCAAAGGCCATGACCGGGTGTACCAGGCCTTAGTCGATTTGAAGCAATAGAATGCCCAAGCAAACGGGGCAGGTAACACTATCTCTCTGAAAATAGGGTTTCGGCTTGCCTAAAAAGCCCGGCGATGCTACAATATTATTTGCGTCGGGATGTAGCGCAGCTTGGTAGCGCGTCTGGTTCGGGACCAGAAGGCCGCAGGTTCGAATCCTGTCATCCCGACCATTTTGTCCTTTGCAAATCCC
>Ga0074198_1001937_pt1 | contig 12087 bp, 9 predicted proteins | sample EPASupsiteSAE323_FD_64527 | JGI IMG/M metagenome (GOLD analysis project Ga0074198, IMG submission 64527) | Bioremediated contaminated groundwater from EPA Superfund site, New Mexico - Sample SAE3-23 | ecosystem: Environmental > Aquatic > Deep subsurface > Groundwater > Contaminated ...
ATTGTGATGTCAAGTTATAGATTGGCATCACCACTGCCAACATCAAAAAAGCCACCCCAAGACCTAGTACAATCATGATTAACGGTTCGATTGCTGAAGTTAAAGATTTTACTGATTGTTCGGCTTCAGCAGCAAAATAATCCGCCACTCTCAACAATACTTCGTCTAATTTTCCTGTAGCTTCTCCAGTTGCTACCATTTGATTAACCACCACTGGAAAAATTCCTGTTTCTTCAAAAGAATTGGCAATCGAAAAACCTTTTTGAACTCTCTCGGCAATTTGTAAATAAGCTTGATTAAAAATCTCATTTCCTGAAACATTAGCCACAATTCTCAAAGTATCTACCAATGGTATTCCAGCTGATAACAACATTGACATAGTTCTAATTGTCGTAGATAAAATATTTCTCTGAGTCAGTAATCCAGCAATTGGTATTTTTAATTTAAAATCATCTAATTTCAATCTAAACTTGGCATTTTTTCCACCAACTTTAAACAGCATAAATCCTCCAGCCACCAATATTGGGATAAAAATCCAAAACTTAGTCATAAAATTAGACATAGACATCATAATTTTGGTTGACATCGGCATATCTGCTCCAAAATCACCATATAAACCAAGTAATTTAGGGATTACAAATACCATCATAATAATTACCACTGCTACCATACCTATTACGACTATCACTGGATAAATCATCGCCCCTTTAACTTTACTAGTAAAATCATTTTGTTTTTCCAAATTATCAGCCAATTTTGATAAAACTTCTTCTAAAACTCCACCTTCTTCACCAGCATCAATAGAAGCGATATAGGCTTCACCAAAAACTTTTTTATATTTATTTAAAGCATCCGCTAAAGATTGTCCTCCTTGAACAGAGGTTAAAGTGTAATCCAATATTTCAAACATCAAACTGTTTTTTGTTGATTGATTTTTCAATAAACCCAAAGCATCAGTTAAAGCTAAACCAGAAGTCATCATTGTTGATAACTGTCTAGTTAAATTTGAAATTTGTTTGATTCCAATTTTAGAAAATAAATTACGATATATCTCTCCTAAAAAAGTTTGACTCTCCTCGTTTATAGAGAGTGGTACTAATCCACTTTCTCTTATTGAACCCAAAACTGCCGCTTTATCGGTCAAATCCACAATACCTCTTATTAATTTACCATTCCAATCTTTAGCTCTATAAACAAATCTGGTCATAATATTTTTTTATTCCTCAACCTATTATTAAAATCCATTGGATTTGAAGAAAATTTTAATGCTATTTCTTGCGAAATTTTTTTCTCAATTACCAATTTAGCTAAATAACTATCTAAACCTATCATTCCCACATCAGCGCTAGTCTGAATAATATTATCAATCATGTAGGTTTTTCCTTCACGAATAACATTCTTTACTGCTGAATTACTTATTAATACTTCAAAAGCCGGAATCATTCCACCGTCCAAAGCTGGTATTAATCTTTGCGATACAATTGCTGTTATTACCGATGATAATTGAATTTTTATTTGTTCTTTTGTTGTTGACGGAAAAACATCAATAATTCTATCAATAGTCTGAGCAGCTGAATTTGTGTGTAATACAGAAAAAACTAAATGACCAGTTTCTGCAATTGTCAAAGCTGATTGAATAGATTCTAGATCTCTCATCTCACCTACAAAAACCACGTTTGGATCTTGTCTTAAACAAGATCTTAAAGCTCGATTAAAATCATTAACATCTACCCCCAATTCTCTTTGAGAAATAATCGACTTATCAGGTTTAATTATGTATTCAATTGGATCTTCTATTGTCACAATGTGACTACTTTTTGTTTTGTTTATCTCATTTAAGACAGAAGCTACAGTTGTTGATTTACCATGCCCAGTTGGTCCAGTAATCAAAATAAAACCTTGTTTCAAATTAACAAAATTCTTCAATATTTCTGGCAAATGCAATTCTTCAAAAGAGGGAATACTTGAAGCAATTAATCTTAATGAACAGGCTAAATTATCATTTTGATAATAAACATTAGCTCTAAAACGTGATTCTTCTGTCTCAAAAGAAAAATCTATTTCTCTTAATTGAAACAACTCATTTTTCTTTTTTTCATCCAACAGAGAATTAATCATTTCATCTGCCAAAAGATCATTTATTTGAGTCATGTTAGGAGCATTAATCAATTCTCCATTTATTCTAAATTTAGGAACTACTCCTTTTATCAAATGAACATCAGATGCTTTGTGATTTACTGCCAATTTTAATAATTCTTGTAATTGTGTATGCATATTAATATTGAGCTACTCTAATAACTTCATCTATAGTGGTCACACCTTCTAATACTTTAACGTAACCATCTTGTTTCATTGTTAACATACCTTCTTCCATAGCTTGCTTTTGAATTTCTGAAGCAGCTGCTTTTTCAATTATTAATTTACTAATTTTTTCTGATATCGGCATAACTTCATAAATAGCTACTCGTCCCATATAACCAGTGTTATTACATTTTTCACAACCAACTATCTTTGGCATCGTCATTTTTTTACCGTCTTTTTTAAATTTATCTTCCAATAAATTATAAATTGGACCTAGTGTTTTTTTCATATCTGCCTCAACCTCTGATGGTATTTCCATTTCTCCAACACAATCTTTACAAACTTTTCTCAAAACTCTTTGACCCACCACACAATTTAAAGAAGACACTAATAAAAATGGTTCTGCTCCCATATCTAATAATCTTGGAGGCACACCAGATGCATCGTTTGTATGTAAAGTTGAAAACACTAAATGACCTGTTAGGGCGGCATTAATAGCCAAATCTGCTGTTTCTGCATCACGGATTTCTCCCACCATAATCACATTTGGATCTTGACGCAAAAATGAACGTAATGCAGAAGCAAAAGTTAATCCTGCCTGAACATTTACTTGCACTTGGTTAACTCCTTTCATTTGATATTCCACTGGATCTTCAATTGTTACTACATTAACCTTTGACGTCGCCACAATATCTAATACAGAGTATAAAGTTGTTGTTTTACCTGAACCAGTAGGTCCACAAACAATAATAATTCCATGAGGACGTTGAATAGAATTCATTAAATTTTTTAAAGCCAGACCTCGTAGACCTAAGTCTGGTAAAGTGGGTACTTTTTGCGATTTTTTAAGTAAGCGCATTACTACCTTTTCTCCATAAGTTGTTGGTAAAGTAGAAATACGTAAATCAACATCATTACCATCTGCCGAAAAAAAGAAACGTCCATCTTGAGGTACTCTTTTTTCATCTATTTTTAAACTAGACAAAATTTTAATTCTCGAAACTACAGCATCATGAACATTTCTCGGTAATAAATATTTTTCCTGCAATATACCATCAATTCTGTACCTAACTCTTACATTCTCCTCTTGTGGTTCGATGTGAACATCAGAAGCACGAGATTTAACTGCGTATTCCAAAATAGTACTAACGATTTTTGCTACTGGAGCTTCCACCGCTACTTTCTCCTGGGCTTTTTTCATCTCTTGCTCTTCATCTTTTCTTTCACTCAAAGCCTTATTAACTTCAGAAGTAATATTCTTTTCTCTAATATATTTCTCCCTTACAAAAGCAGAAATCTGCTTTTCAGTTGACATTGATACTCCAATTTTCAAACTAGTTCTTTTTTCTAAAAATTCAATTGTTTCCAAATCAAGCGGATTGGCCATTGTCACATACAAAATCTTTTCCTTGGGATCAAAACGATAGGGGACTATATTGTATTTTTGAGCCACACTTTCTGGTACCAAATTTAAAGCTTCAGGCGAAAAACCAATATTATCTAAATCGACAAAAGGAACTCTCAAAAATTTTGCTTTCGCCTTAATAAAATCATCATCAGATACCAATCTCATTGCTTTTACTACTTCTTCTTCTGTTTCTCCGGTTTTTAACTGTCGCAAATTAACCTCTTTAGCTTGATCTTCTTTGATCAAACCAAGGTCTAATAAAGCTTCACATAAATTCTTATATATTTTTGGGGCAGTATCATCCATAATGTATATATAATAATAGTACCAAAATGAAATTATTTCCGTCTACGATAATTGTTTATCAAAATTTAAAACAAGTTAGTGATCATATAGATCAAATTTGCCATTCTTTAGGACATAAATATTCATTAAATGATCCTGATATTTATCATATTAATATTGAAACTGGTTGGACTATTGAGTTAATTAGATCTCTAAAAAACTTTATTTCCCAAAAACCCTTTAACCATCAAAATAAAATTATTATCATATCCGAAGCCCACAATTTAAATACAGAATCTCAAAATGCTCTTTTAAAAACTCTTGAAGAACCAGGTGAAAATAATTATTTAATATTAACTACCAATCAACCTTCAAAATTATTAAATACTATTATTTCTAGATGTCACCTAATTAAATTAATTAATCAAGATAAAGATATTTTTTCTCAAGAAAAATTAAAAATTACTGGAAACTTTGCCAAAGATACATTTGCAATAGATAGTATTTATAAGAACAAGGAACAAATTTTACCTTTTTTACATCAACAGTTATCTTTGTTTCAAAAAGATCTCATTGATAAACCCGACAATCAAAAAAGTAAAATTATTAAAAAAATAATCAAATCAATTAATATGATTGAGGCTAATGTTGACCCTCGTTCCGCCCTAGATTTTATTTTTCTCTAGATCTAATTTCCGCATTTTCCCCTTAAATAAACATTGAAAAGTGCTATAATGACACTAGGATGTTTTCTCCAGTATTTTCAATTAATAATAAAGTCTTAAAAAATATTGCCGTCATTGAAGGAGCTAAAGCTATAATCGATGAAGCTCCATTAATTCCGGCTTATGAAAAACAATTTCAACAGGATGCAGTTGTTCGTACAGTTCATTATGGAACCAGGATTGAAGGAAATGATTTAACTTTTCAAGAAGTTGCCAAATTAGTTGAGGGTCAAAAAATTACCGCCGGTGAAAGAGATATCCAAGAGGTAATTAATTATCGTAATGTCATGAGTTATTTAGAAGAATTATGGTCCTTATATGATGCCGGTCTTCCACTGCCAGAAGAAAAGTCTATCGACAATAGTGATAAAAATCGACCATTTTTTTACAGTGAAACTATTATTAAAAAGATTCATTCTTTCACCACTAACAAAATTATTCCAGAGACTGAAGTTGGTAAATATCGCCATCAACAAGTTGTTCTAAAAAATACCAAGACAGGAGAAATTGCTCACAGACCTCCTGCTGCCATTGAAGTTCCATATCTTATTGCTGATTTTATTGATTGGATCAATTATCCAGAATCTAGAGAAATCCATCCAGCTATTCGAGCCGCCATTTCTCAATATATTTTAGTTGCTATCCATCCTTTTATCGAAGGTAATGGTCGAGTCAGTCGAGCTTTTGCTATGCTTCCACTTTATACCGAAGGTTATGATATCCGTCGTCTTTTCTCTCTCGAAGAATACTTTGATCGAAATGCTGAAGATTATTACAATACCCTACAACTCACACATCAAAAATCATCAGATATTTTTAAAAGAGACATGACTGATTGGATTGAATATTTTACTCAAGCTTTAGCTGTAGAACTTTCTCGTGTTAAAGAAAAAGTCCAAAGTCTCTCTAGAGATATTAAACTTAAACAAAAACTCGGAGGTAAACAAGTTCATTTAAGTGAACGTCAAATTAAATTAGTTGAATATATGCAACAATTTGGAGGATTACGTATGCCTGATGCTCAACAACTTCTTCCTATGGTCAGTGACGATACTATTTGGCGAGATCTAAAAAAACTTATTGATGATAAAGTCATCGAAAAACGTGGTTCCACCAAAGGAGCCTACTATTGTCTCACTAATGTCTAAGCTATAATTTGCTTATGATCACTCTTGATTCTCCTGAACTTAAAAATATCTCTCCCGAAAAACTTGGTGAGCTTCTAATTGAAGCTAAAAAAGTTTATTTCACCACTGACAAACCAATCATGGATGATCATACCTTCGATGTTCTTGAAGATATTCTCCGTAAGACAAATCCTCATCACCGAATATTTTCTAAAGCTGGTACTTCAAAATTTGTCACTGGTTTTGAAAAAAAGAAACATAAGGTTTCTATGGGTTCACAAAACAAAGTCAACAAAATTGACGATCTTGTTCATTATTTTGAATTAAAAAAAATTTCTAAAGATACTGATTTTATTGTCCAACCAAAATGCGATGGTATTTCTTTAGAAATTGAGTATAAAGATGGAAAACTTGTCGACGCAGTCACCAGAGGAGACGGCAAGACAGGAGATGTAATTACTCAAAATGTAGTTAAAATGAAAAATTTTGTTTTAGACATGCCAAAAGATTTTTCTGGATCAGTTCGTTGTGAGATTGTTATGTTAAATCAAGATTTTGAAAAATTAAATCAAATTTCACCTGAAAAATATTCCAATTCTCGAAATGCTGTTTCTGGGATCTCTCAACGTTTAGATAGTCAATATTCTCAATATTGCAGTCTCTATGCCACTGATTTACTTTTTTCAAATCAACCAATTAAAAAAGAATCTGAAAAAATAAACTTTCTTAATAAGAATGGCTTTGTCGGTGTCGAAACTTTTCATTGTCAAAATTTCAATCAAATAGAAAATATTTACCAAGATTTTTTAACTAAAGGCAGAAAAGATTATCCATTCGAAATCGATGGTTTGGTAATAAAAATAGAAGATTTAAATATTCAAAATCAACTAGGAGTCAAAAATAATCGACCAAAAGGCCAAGTCGCTTATAAATTTCCCGCTCGTTCCAGTCAAACCAGAATTGTAAAAGTTGATTGGCAAGTTGGACCAATGGGGACCATCACTCCAGTGGCCGAAGTTGATCCAATTGAAATTTCTGGTGCCATTATTACTTTTGCTTCTTTAGCAAATTACGATCTTATTAAAGAAAAAAATATTAATATTAATGATATTGTTGAAATTCAAAGAAGGGGAGATGTTATCCCTCATATTGAAAATGTTATTACTAAAATTAGTTCCGGACACATTATCGCCTCAACCATTTGTCCATCTTGTGGTACTCAATTAATTCAAGAAAATAAATTTCTCCGTTGTCCTAACCTTAAAAATTGTCCTTCTCAAATTTTAGGTTCTCTTAAACTTTTTTGTAGCACCTTAGAAATCAAAGGTATCTCAGAAAAAACTATCGATAAACTTTATCAACTTAAATTAATTCGTCTTCCCGGTGATTTTTATAATTTAAAAGTCTCTGATTTTGAAAATATTCCCGGACTTGGTAATAAATCGGGTAACAATATTGTCAAAGAAATTCAAAATAAAAAGGAATTAACTTTAAAACAAGTTTTTGACGCTGCTATTATTCCCAATTTTAGTTCTCAACGAATTATTCAACTCATTAATGCTGGATTTGATACCCCAGAAAAACTTTTAAATATTTCTATAGAACAACTTGAAAACTTACCAGGAATTCAAATTACTTTAGCTCAAAAAATCTATCAAGGTATTCAAGATCGCAAAGATTTTATTGAATCAATTATTTCTCAAGTTAAATTGAAAATTGAAAATTTGAAAATTGATAATTTAATTTTAAAAGGATTATCTTTTGCTATTACTGGATCTCTTTCTCAACCACGAAAAAATATCGAAGATAAAGTTATTTCTCTTGGTGGAACTATTTCTAATGGTGTCACTTCTAATACTTCTTACCTTATCACTAACGAGACAGAATCTAATTCTAGTAAATTCAAAAATGCTAAAAAGTTCGGTACAAAAATAATTGCAGAAGACGATTTTAATAGTTTAGCAGACACTAATTAACTCTGCTAATCTAAAGCTGAAAAAATATTTTTCCTATCCTTAGGGTGTAAATATATATCAATATACTACATATAGTAACAAAGAATATTTATATATATCAACTATTCAATGCTAAAATAAACTATGAAACTTATTGTCGGTCTAGGTAATCCAGAAAATAAATATCAAAATACTCGTCATAATTTAGGTTCAAGTATTATCAAAAAATATATTGAAACAAATTACCATAATTCTTTAACCACCAAAAAATCTTTAGCAGCAGAAATTTTTGAAACAGGGCAGGGGAATCAAAAAAATATTTTTGCTATTCCTACTGAATATATGAATAACTCTGGCATCAGTGTTCAAAAACTAGCTCAATTTTTTAAAATTGATTCTACCGATATTTATATTCTCCATGATGATCTTGATTTAGAAGTAGGGGATTATCGGATTCAATTTGACCGAGGACCAGCTGGTCATAATGGTATTAAATCTATTATTGAACATCTAGGTACTCAAGCCTTTAATCGTATTAGAATTGGTATTTGTAAACCTCAAATCAATATTCCAGTCGAGGACTATGTTCTTCAACCTTTTTCTAGAGAAGAATCGGATATTATAAATTCCATCACCCCAAAACTATTTGAAGAAATATCAAAAATTCTGGGCTGTTAGTTTAGTTGGTAGAACACTGCATTCGCATTGCAGAGATCAGGAGTTCGATTCTCCTACAGTCCACCATGATTAAAATAATCAAATCTATTACTAAATCAATTACTCACAGTATTAAACACGACCCAGAAATAACTCGAATAAAAAATAAATATCCTAAAACTTTTAAATTTATCCGTCGTCGGTTAATCAAGGAACATAAATACGGACTTTATTTAACAATTGGTATCGTTTTAACTATTTTCTTTGCTAGTATTTTTATAAAAATTCTTAAAAATTATTTTAATCATGCCAAATTGGTCCAATTTGATCTTCGGGTTATCAATCTCTTTAGTACCTTTAGACACGAAAAATTAAATCATCAAGCTTTGTTTGTCACTTATTTAGCTAAAGGTGAAGTTATTGCAATCGGAGTTATTGCTATTAGTTTAATATTAGTGTTAATCAAAAAATGGCGTTTTTTGAAAGCATTATTATTTTCTGTTTTAGGTGGAGAACTGTTTGTTTGGATTATTAAAAACCTCATTGATCGACCCAGACCACCTCTTGTTAATGCTATTGTCAACGAAACTACTTACAGTTTTCCTAGTGGCCATACTTTTGTGGCTATCGCTTTTTATGGTCTTTTAGGTTATTTCATTATTCAATCAGAACGAAACAAGTTTGTAAAAATCATTAGTCTATTTCTCATTTCTCTTTTGATAATTCTAATTGGTCTATCTCGAGTTTATTTAGGAGCTCATTGGCCATCAGATGTTTTGGCTAGTCTAGTTTCTGGTGCTGCTTGGTTAAGTATTTTAATCACTTGGCTAAAAATAAAAAATAAATTTATTCCTTTACCAAAATCAAAAAATCAATTTAAAAAAATAACTATTATTATTTCCAGTTTATTATTAATATCCACTTGGTTAATTTTTATTATTAGTTTTTATTTTACCCACCCACTTCAACCAAAAACTGAAATAATTAAAATTAAAACAATTCTTAAAACTAAAGACATTCCAAATCAATTATTTCAAAATCTTCCCAAAGTTAGTGAATCTATTAGTGGTATAGCTGCCGAACCAATAAATATGATTTTTGTTGGTAACAAAAAAGATATTGACAATGCTTTTATTAAATCATCTTGGTATATTTTGGACGGACCTAGCATGAAATCATATACCAAGATAATAACGTCATTATTGTTTAACCAAACGTACTCCACTACACCTGGACTACCAGTTTTTTGGGACACCCAACCCAGTCAATTTGCCTATGGTAAACCTACTACACCCGAGTCTATTAGTTCTCGAGAGCATATTCATTTTTGGGAAACTGATTTTATTACCCAAGACAATCAAAATATTTGGGTAGGTACGGCTCATTTCGATCAACAAATCAAAAAAAAGTTAGGTATAGTTATGCCATTTCATACTACTGAGACTAGAGTTGATATTCAAAGAGAGAGTATAAAAAATGAATTAGATAAAAACGGATTTATTAAAAAAGCAGAAAAAATTGATTTAACAGGATTATCTTATGGTGTTAAAAAGGGGAGTGGTAATAGTTTTCTTACTGATGGTCAAGCTTATATAATATATATTAAATCTAGTAATGATAAAAAATAGTCCCACTCTTATTGCCGATCAACTTGAAAAATTTAAAGTAACTTTAGCCAAAAGACAAAAATATGTCAAAAATGATTTTCAAGCTTATGGCTTAGAATTGGCTCAAGAATTAGAAGATTGGAAAAATCGTTCTCTATATATTCGACTTGCTAAAAATACTGACAGAAAAATTTTAGAAAAAGCTCGATATTTTGTTAAAGATCAAAATCCCGGTGCTATAAAAACCCCTTTTAAACTTTTTATGTGGAAGTTAAAACAGCTAAAATTAGAACAAAAATAGTATAATAAGTAGTTTATGAACTTTTTTAAAAAACACTTAAAAAAAATAATTATCATTTTTGTCATATTGGTTATTTCTGGTTTTAGTATTTACAAAGTTAAAGCTAATACTAAAACTTCTGACATTCCTAAATTTGATGACAAAAAAGAAACTACAGTCTCTCCAAAAAGGGATACAGTTAAAGAAGAAATTACTCTTACTGGTTCTGTTGATGCTTCAATAAAAGCCAATCTTCAATTTCAAACTAGTGGCCAACTTGCTTGGGTAGGAGTTAAAGTAGGGGATAAAGTCAAAAAATATCAAGCTATTGCCAGTCTTAATAAAGAAATTCTAAAAAAACAACTTCAAGCCGATTTTAATACTTATCGTTCTGCTCTTGCTACTTTTGATGATACTCAAGACGATTATAAAAATGAAAAAGATAATTTAACTTTAACTGACGACATGAAACGAATTTTAATTAGATCCCAAAACACATTAGATAATTCGGTTATCAATTATGAACTTCAAGATTTAGCCATTAAATACGCCACCTTGACTAGTCCTATTAATGGCGTTGTTACTGAGGTAGAACAATCAAACAGTGGTGTTAATATCACTCCTGCATCTGCAACTTTTTCTATTATCGATCCAACCAGCATTTATTTTAAAGCTCAAATTGATCAAGAAGATGTCACTCGTGTAAAAATCGGTGACAAAACTACTATTGCACTTGATAGTTTTCCAGACAAAAATTTTGAATCAGAAGTTACTTATATTTCATTTACCCCAATTTCTGGTCAAACTTCGACCGTTTATGAAATTAGATTTAAATTAGTTGGCAATGATAATCAAAATATTAATTATCGTTTAGGGATGGATGGTGATGCTGTTATTTCTCTTCGTCAAGTTGAAAACACTCTCACTATTCCAGCAGATGCTGTTCGTCAAGATAAGGATGAATCTTATGTCCTTATTAAATCTGGTGATAATCAAATCTTAACTAAAAAGACGGTAAAAATTGGAATTGAAACTGACACTACTGTTGAAATTTTAGAAGGACTTTCCGAAAATGACCAAGTCGTCATCTCTAAATAATTCTAAAATAATTTTAGAATTAAAAAATATTACCAAAACCTATATTACTGGGGCTAATCAATTTAACGCATTGGATAGTGCTAGTCTAAAAATCCATCAAGGAGAATTTGTTTCAATTACTGGACCATCAGGGTCAGGAAAATCTACCTTAATGCATATTATTGGATTACTTGATAATCCAACTTCTGGTGAAGTTTTATTGGAAGGTCGAGATATCTCTCAACTTAAAGAGCATCAATTGGCCCAAATTAGAAATATAACCTTAGGGTTTGTATTTCAACAATTTAATCTTTTACCCAAAACATCTTCTTTGGAAAATGTTTTATTACCATTGCTCTATTCCGACGTTCCCAAAAAAGATCGTCAAAAAATTGGGGTAGATCTACTTATTAAGGTCGGTTTAGGAGATAAACTTACTAATACTCCGGCTCAACTTTCTGGAGGACAACAACAACGAGTCGCCATTGCTAGAGCCTTAGTCAATAATCCCAAAATTATTTTAGCTGATGAACCTACTGGTAATTTAGACAGTAAATCTGGTGTAGAAATAATGAAATTTTTTCATCAATTAAACGAAAAAGGGGGGAGATCTATCTTTTTTGTCTCTCATGATATGGATTTAGCCAGAAAAGCCAATCGAACTA
>Ga0074198_1001940_pt1 | contig 12085 bp, 10 predicted proteins | sample EPASupsiteSAE323_FD_64527 | JGI IMG/M metagenome (GOLD analysis project Ga0074198, IMG submission 64527) | Bioremediated contaminated groundwater from EPA Superfund site, New Mexico - Sample SAE3-23 | ecosystem: Environmental > Aquatic > Deep subsurface > Groundwater > Contaminated ...
CGAACGCGAGATCAGGTCTGTTTCACCCTGAGAGAACACCCATTAATACTTTAAAACAATGATAAAAAATTCCGTAAAACCTGAAATTCCCGGAACCCGAAGCGGGTATGTTATCCGGTTCACGTGCCCCGAATGCTCTACAGAAAATGCCATTGTCAACAAATCCCCGCGGGATCATTATAAAGCGACACGGGATGCAGCGTGCAAGAATTGCAAGAAGCGTTCCCGGATCATCACCCCCGACATGCATCACACGGCCTATACCTCCGTGTAATCGTTTTTAATGCACGGCATGTGCTTTTTCCGAAAACCAGTCTTATCATCAGATGATAATAGACGGGGTATTTATGCGGACAAAACGAGTTACAACAAAAAAATAAATTAGGTTTGTTATATGGTTATTTTCTTCAGGTGAAAATCCAGCACGCTGTTTTCAAGCGTGACTCTCGCCCCGCGCTTTGTGACAGGTACTGGTAGCGGTATGATATGGTGAAGGGAAATGGATCTCTGCCGGGGGTGGTAATTCCTTAATGGATTCGTTGATTCACCGACATGACAACAGAAAAGAGGATATCGACAGAGTAAAAAAAGATTCGTAATAAAAAAACGTAAAGGGGTTTTTATTGATAACCGGCTCTGTTGAAACTCTCAGTTAAAACTCCGATATGTTGTTCATTAACCCAATTAGGGCAATGTAAAAGATTATCGGGAAGGGTTCAACAGGGCCTAATAATCGGTTACATCCGGTTGCTGGCTTAATACCATGATCTCATGAGTATTTTCCAGCAGTCCGGCAAGATATTTTCCTGCCCATTCTTCCTTTTCATATTCTAAAAAAGGGCGAAATGAACCCTGTATTACCGCATTTTCTTTCTCAAACCGGAGCAATCCGATTGGAGAACCCCCCAGCCTGACAAGTTTATTTAAATCATTTAAGGGATACTTCCCGGAACTGAATACAAACCGGGTCTCTGTGGGAAACCCGACTGCTATTGCGACAAGAAAAGTTTTTTTTGCTTCACTGAGCATCTCATTTACCAGATCGGATGTATTTCTCATAATTTACCTGTCAATGGGTTGCAATTCATGGCATAAATAATTCGTTAAATGCCGTGTCAGGTGTTACATCACAGAATTTTCCGGACTTGAATTTATCATTTCCAAGATACGGTAACACACAGGTCCGTTATGGATACTGAAGTCAATAGATTTTCCGGTAAAAATCTGTAAGTTAATCTAGTACCTCTTCATTAATACCGGTTAATGTCAGACATCCTGCAGATAGCCCGGAAAAAGCGGGATTCTATTGATATTTTATGCTTGTCCGGACGGCTTGATACCAATACTTCCCCAGAAGCAGATGCCGCGCTCAAACAGATTGTTGCAGCGGGCAGCCTCCATATCCTGGTCAATGTTGAAAACCTGGAGTATATCAGCAGTTCGGGTCTTCGCATCATGATCTCTGCCCTGCGGGAAATCAAAAAAATGCAGGGCGACCTGAAAATTTCGTGCCTTAAACCGCGGGTAAAAGAGATCTTCCATATGGCCGGATTTGACCGGTTGTTCTTATTATACGATACTGAAGAGGCAGCCATCCAGAGTTTTTCCTATGTCGCTCTTGAGGAACGGGAGAAACGGATACTCGATGCAATCGCTTCGACGCTCGATATTGAAGAGGACCGGAAACGCACCGAGCGCGACTTGGTACAATCGGAAAACCTGTACCGGGCCATTTTTGAAAACTCCGGCACGGCAATGGCTATCGTGGAGGATGACCTGACGCTCTTTCTGACAAACACTGAATTTGAAAAGATGGTAGGATACAAAAATGAGGAGCTGGCAGAAGTGTTCAGCCTTTTAGCCTTTGTCGTGAGGGACGATCTGGGGATGGTGACCGAATTTCATGATATGGTCCGGAAATGCCCGGAAAAATCCCCCCGTCACTATGAATTCCGGCTCAAGGATCGTGAGGGTAATATAAAAAATGTATACGTTATCCTGGATATGATCAAGGAGACACCACGAAGGGTCTATTCACTCCTTGACATAACAGAACTCAGAAAGATTGAAGAAGATCTCCGCCACGAACTGATCCGGAAAAGAGAATTTATTATCCTTGCGGCTCACGAACTACGCACGCCTCTCCAGCCGGTCCTGGGATACCTGACCCTTGTCCTTGACAATCCGGACTCGTTTGGCCTGAATGAGGAGGCTAAAACAATCCTTGATAAGTGCTTAAAAAATGTTGATAATGTGCGGGATACTCTCGAGCATATCATCAAATTGAGTGACCTGGGATATGGTCCTGAACAGATGCTGCCCCGGTTCAAGCCCCAGTACCGGGAGATATCCCCCCGGCAATTGCTGCTGGCCTATATCACGGTCCTCAAGTGCTCCCGGGACATTATCATTGACATCAATATACCTGAAGACCTGAAACTCGTTACCGATAGCGAATACTTTTACTTAATCATCCAGAGCCTGATGTTCAACCTGATCCGGTATTCTACAACCCCGGCAACAATCGAGATCTCGCACCACCATAGTAACAACAATAATATTTTTACCATTAAAAACAGGAGCATGGTAATTTCTCAGGAGATCATTCCGAATTTGTTCAAACCATTCTATGTAGGCAATGAATCAAAGTTGCTGGACAAATCCGGGTTTATCGGCCTGAGTCTGCCGGTTGCCAAACAGATGTCGGAAAAACTGAATGGCGATATTACTGTTACCTGCCAGCCGGAAACCGGAACCACATTTACTATGGTTCTTCCCAAAGTCAGTTTGTCAGGTTAGCCTGTTGTTTGTTAAGGGAAATACTGACATAAAAAGAGTGTTTTTAAAAAAACACTTCCCTCCCTTTACAGGATCTGCTTACTGATAGAGAGTGATAGAAAGGAGGAAACCCCGTTCTTAGATTCCTTTTACCACCATCAGGGTGATGTCGTCAAACTGGGGCATGTCACCAGTGAATTGCTGTACACTTTCAAGAATTTTTTTCAGGATTTCCTGTGCAGGCAGCCGGGCATGCATGCGGATGATCGAATGCAGCCTCTCTTCACCAAACATCTCTTCCCGGGCATTGATCGATTCAGTGATGCCATCGGTGTACATGACAATGATATCACCCGTCCTGATGTCAAGGGTCCGGGAAAAAAATTCACGGCGCTCGACGGCACCCAGCACAATGCCGGTTGGCATGAGTTCTTCTATGGATCCGTCGCTGCTCCGGTACACCACCGGAGGATTATGCCCCGCATTAACATAGGTCAGGGTCTGGTCTTTTTCGGAAAGGATCCCATAAAACAGGGTAACAAACATCCCTGCCTTGGAATCCTGCGCAATGATATTATTGGCATCAAAGATCGCCCTGGCCGGGTCCCGGTGCCAGAGCGCATTTACTCTAACCACGATACGGGATAATGCCATGAACAGCGCCGCCGGTACTCCTTTCCCGGACACATCGGCGATGATGATCCCAAGCGTTCCTTTCTCAAGCGGGATGATCTCAAACGGGATCACGTCAAAAAAATCGCCGCCCACTTCCTTTGCCATCACGCTTTTTGCCGCGATATCGAACCCGGTGATCTGGGGAATAATTTCGGGGAGGAAGCTCTGCTGGATCTCTGCTGCGATCTGGAGCTCGGCGCTCGAACGGGCAAGGCGCCCTTCCATCTCACGGCGTTCCGTAATATCCCGGATAGTTTCTATCGCACCGGTGATAGTTCCGTAAGGATCATAGAGCGGGCTTGCCTTGGCCCAGAAATACCGTCCCGCTTCTCCCAGTTTCGGGATGAATGTATCCACCACCAGCGTATCGCCTTCCCGCTGTACATGGGTATACCGGCTCTCCACTTCTTCTTCCGGCATGAGAATCAGGTTGGCCAAAATGGGTTTTTTCTCGCCATAAAACGGCAGGGCATACTCGTAATCTCCTTTTCCCACCATGTCCCGGGCAGATACACCTGTCAGTTCTTCCATCGCACGGTTCCAGGTGATAACCACGCCCTCGCGGTTGATCACCAGCGTGGCATCCGGTAAAAAACTGATGATCTCTTCGAGACTCTGGCGGGACCGGGTGATCTCCTGTTCGGCGCGTTTCCGGTCAGAGATGTCCCGTATCGTTTCAATCGCACCGGAAATATTTCCCTGCGGGTCAAAGAGAGGGCTTGCTTTCGCCCAGAAATATACACCCCCGGGACGGAACGTAGGAATGAAAATGTCTACTACAAGCGTATCGCCAATCTTCTCAATCGTATCGTACCGCTTCTCAATCTCCATTTCCGGCATGAAGATAAGATTTGCCAGCATCGGTTTGCGCTCGCCGTAAAACGGGAGGGCATACTCGTAATCGCCTTTACCTATCATGGATTGCGCGGGCACACCGGTAATCACTTCCATTGCCCGGTTCCATGCAATAACTCTCCCATTGAGATCGATGACAAATGTAGCATCCGGTAAAAAATCGATGATCTCAGCCATTCTCTGGCGGATTCGCTCCGTCTCCTGTTCGGCGCGTTTCCGGTCAGTAATATCCCGTATTGTTTCGATAGCCCCGATAATAGTGCCCTGCGAATCAAACAATGGACTTGCCTTGGCCCAAAAATAGGCGCCACCGGGACGGAACGTAGGAATGAAAATGTCTACTACAAGCGTATCGCCAATCTTCTCTATCGTATCGTACCTTTTCTCTATCTCCACTTCCGGCATGAATATGAGATTTGCCAGCATCGGTTTGCGCTCATGGTAAAACGGGAGGGCAGGCTCATAATCCCCTTTGCCGATCATGGATTGAGCGGGTACGCCAGTCAGCACTTCCATAGCACGGTTCCATGCAGTCACCCTCCCTTCGCGATCGATGACAAATGTTGCATCCGGTAAAAAATCGATGATCTCGCTGTGAAACGAATCTGCCTGTGATCCCATGATCCTGCACCCGTGCAAGAATTGACCGTTATCAGGTATGAACATTTTTCCCCGGTCAAAATGTTAATCTCAAAGGTGTTCCAGAGTACTTAATTGCTAGGAGTTGTCATGGGAGTCTTCCGGTACGAGAGTAAATATGCAGCACCGACAAAAGAGCAGCGCGAGCGTTACATGACCGGAGAACGCGAAGAGCACACCTTTGGCCCTGATGATAAGATTCTCCTGATTGCATATGACGAGGCTGTGTATATCAAAGACGATATCGACGAGGTACGTATCCTTTTTACCGGTATCAAGGATAAGCAGAAAGCGTACGATGAGGTGAGGAGACTTATCGAGCACCACCAGCAGAAGAACGAAGAAGAATCACCATTTTCCACAGCAAAGGAATACTGAGGTATCGATCGCGTTATGCCGGTAGCAGCCAGACCGGGAAGCTGCCAGAGAATAATCCCTTTTTGTTATTTGCAAATACTCTCACCATTGCAGAGAGTTATCTCCTCTCTCAATCGAAGGGGAGAACAGATCCGGGAGCGCCTCACCCTGACCCCGTAATGAATTCGCTTTTTTCGGGTTTTTTCCTGACCGGTAATGATAACTTCATCAACGCTCGTAAGTGAGGGGGGGTCAAGCAGGGATATTTCCTCCTGAACAGAACGGAAGATCTGAACAGTTATCATCGTATTTCTCACTGTTGACTGTAGAGATCGGGCCATGATAATACAAATGTCCCTCACTGACCCCCCCAATCACTCTTTGGTTTTTGGTTAAAAAGTTGTTTTTTACACCGTTAATGGGTGTGAAAAATGTGTTGAGGAGATGGAGGGGGTCAGTGAGGGACAAAAAGAATCTGCGGCGATCATGTATCGTAGCGATATCAGAAGGTGCGCGGGAAAATCGTATTGATCCGCTGTGCCTGAGGAAAGTCCGGAGGAGGAAGACCCCCGGAGTGATAGGTTTTTTTCTGTTATCCAACCAGAAACGCAATAGTTCCCCATTAGTTCAGGCAGAGACACAACAGAGTAACAAAAAAGAGGTGAGATAATTCCGGAATATTTTTCTCTCGTTCTACCACAGGATCCTTAAGGACTGGCACTATGTTTACCCCTATCGAGAAAATCCACAATTACGTCAGCGGGGTGCTCGAACCAGCGGGTTCCCACGGTATGGATCACACGGAACGTGTCACCCGCATGTGCATCATCATAGGAAAATACGAGTATGCGGATATGGACATCCTGATCCCAGCAGCCCTGCTCCACGATATTGCCCGGCCTCTTGAAAAAGAGAGGGGATTGCCTCATGAGACAGAAGGGGCCCGGATGGCAGAAGCCTATCTCGCATCGATACACTACAATCCGGCACTCATTCCCGCAATCAGTGCTGCTATCCGTACTCACCGCTTCCGGTCTGATGAAAAACCATCGACTCCCGAAGCGAAAATCCTGTCTGATGCAGACAAACTTGATGCACTCGGAGCAGTCGGTATTGCACGGACATTCATGCGGGCAGCAGAACACGGCGGTGATATCAATGATGCCACATTTCATTTCCGCGATAAACTGCTGAAGTTAAAAGATCTGATGTACACGGACACCGCCCATGATATCGCGGGGGAAAGGCATGCATTTCTCGCTAAATTTCTTGAAACACTTGAACATGAGATGGGAAAATAAAGAGGATTATGTTCTCTTGGGCAATGAGAGTGATATCCAATGTCGCAGGAACTGCGATGCAGTTTTATTCATTTTTTGACTATTGGGCAGATTGGACATAAAAGACAACATTTATCGCGATTATCCAATAAAACACATTTCACCAAATCCGTAAGAATATCCGTTCAGAAATCCAACGTTACCGGTTGTTTCCTGCCGGATAGAGCGCCTAGGAATTCAGATGAAAATCCACTACATAATGTTGATTGGAATCAGTTTGCTCTTATTAGTTCCAACAGCATCTGCGCTGAACGGGAACTGGACAGAGATAAATTCGTCCGCAGAATTTCCGATCCGATACCAGCACACCTCGGTTGTTTACGGGGGATCAATGTGGGTAATTGGGGGAAATGATGGCGGATACATGAACGACACCTGGTATTCTTCAGATGGGAACCGGTGGTACAGGGCCAACGCATCTGCGGAATTTCCGGCGCGTAACTGGCACTCATCAGTTGTCCAAAATAACAGGATATGGGTAATTGGCGGAATCAGTAACGGGAATCTTAAAAATGATACATGGAACTCCGTGGATGGTATCCTTTGGGAACAGGCAAATGAGTCCGCAGAATTTCCCGCCAGGTATGCACACACAGCAGTTGTATTTGACCATAAAATATGGGTGATTGGAGGAACCGTTTCCGGGGGTGGGAACAGGAACGACACCTGGTACTCAACAGATGGGATTGCCTGGGCCATAGCTAACTCATCTTCAGAATTTTCTTCCCGGTTTGGACACACATCGCTGGTTTTTAACAATAAGATATGGGTGATCGGTGGGGATGATGGAGAGGACAAAAATGATGTCTGGTATTCCAGTGACGGGATTGTATGGGTCGAGGCCATCCATAATGCTGCATTCCCGGCCCGGTACAGCCATACGTCAGTGGTCTATGATAACAAGATGTGGGTGATTGGCGGTATAAGCGAGGGTGTTATCAAGAACGATGTCTGGTATTCTTCTGATGGTGTAACGTGGAACCCGGTCACGGTCACTCATGCCGCTCCCTCGCGCCAGGGTCACACATCGGTTGTATCCGGATCAAAAATGTGGATCATCAGCGGGTTCAACAGTGCCAATAAGAACGACACCTGGTCATTCTTGTCCTCCCCGGTCGCAGGTTTTACGGCCAGCCCAAGATCCGGAAATACACCGCTTTCCGTCACATTTTCAGATGCCGCAACGGGATATCCCTCATTATATTCATGGACATTTGGCGATGGTGGCACTGCTTCAATTGCCAATCCTGCACATACCTATCCAACCGCAGGCACGTACACGGTATCCCAAATGGTAACGAACAGTGATGGAACAAGTACCGAAATAAAAACGCAGTATATCCTGGTTACTACCCCGGAACCGATTTCTTTTGGTGATGATGTCCCCTCACCAGAACCACAACTGGCCCCCCTGCTCATGATAAAGGCTGTGAATGTGGGAGGTGATTCAGTGGTGACGCAGGCGATTCTTTCCGGTGAGGATCTTTCAGATCTCATTGTTACCGGCATCGTGCGACCAGGGCCGGATGCGGATATTTCTCTGCCACCGGGCATTGTGTACCAGTACATTGATCTGGTTCCCGCACGATATCTTTCCATTACTGGTTCAGAGATCCATTTTTCAATTCCAGTCCCGTGGCTGGAAGAGCATCATGTAAGCCCTGTTAATGTTAACATGTATCACTATACTGGTACAATGTGGGAAGCACTGCCAACAAAAGTTGTTAACACAAGGGACAGCCGGGTATTTTTCTCGGCACTGGGTTCTGGTTTCTCGCTGTTTGCAATCAGCGGGAAACCCGGTGTAAGCTCGAACGTTTCTCCTACCTACCATGCCCCGTATGCTTCGGGCGATTTCCTCCCAAATTCGGAAAATAAACCTGGAGCAACAAGCCCGGTTATCGCGCAGACAACCGCTCCCCTCCCGGTTCATCCGACCCAGCCAGCCTCTGGTTTTCCATTAATTATCGTTCTCACCGCTATTGGTTGTACCGGACTCCTTGCCGGGGTTATTCTTGTACGGAGATGGTGTATCCGGCGACAGAACCCGGCATTGTTCCGGGAATAAAAATGATAATTGCGATGTCAGGGATTTTTACCATAAGAAACATCCATTACATTCCTCATCGGGTCTGCGTTTTAAAACCCATTGACACCGGTGATATGAGCATCACGGCGAAACATTATCCAGCTGCCAGATGAATACTAGATGGGATCTGAATGGATGACCCGGTAATCGATGACGAGCCCTGTGAGCAGTGCGGCCTCTGCTGCCGGATCTTCGGCCCGGGTATAACGCCAACTTTGCCGAATGTGTACATCTGGATGGAACAGGGACGGACCGATATCCTGCGCTGGTTTTTGGCGTTCAGGGAGAAAAGCACCCCGGTAAACTGTGCGGACCTCAGGGCCGAAGACCTCGGGAATGTAGTATCTATCGAAATGCGCAACCCGGATACCGGGGATTTTGTAACCGTCTGCCCGTTCCTGCGCCGTTTAACAAAAGAACGGTATATCTGCGGGATTCACCTGGTTAAACCTGATATGTGCTGCACCTACCAGCCATGGATCTGGGGCGAGACATACTTTAACCGGTGCAGGAGCTTAGGAAAATCCAACCGGACCGGCAGATGGCCATGCTAATCGGGCAGCTTTCTTTTTCGGGAAATATTTTCATTAGTACCTGATGTTCTCTCGAATTTTTTTTAAAAATCAGGCCAGAAGCCGGAAATTATTTTCACGCTGCATCCGGTTTACACCGGATATGGTAACGTTCTCGTGTATGGGCAGGACTGCTGAGAAATTCTAAGAAAATAAATGGGAGGGGGCATTTCCCAAAAAATCCCTGTCATACATATTCGGTCATTTATGGGTCTCTTCTCCGTTCAGATATTCTGTACGGGAACAAAACTGTTCCCAACGTTCATCACGATGGTTTGGGGCAGCTCGATTCCCAGTGCCTCTTTCAAAACCTCCTCGATCGTTTCTACCGGGACAAATGTCAGTTCGGCTCGTACATCCCCCGGAACATCCAGTAAATCCCGCTCGTTCTCTTTGGGCAGAATGATCTTTTTTATGCCGGCACGGTGAGCGGCAAGGACTTTTTCCTTGATTCCTCCTACCGGCATGACCGCCCCGCTCAGGGTAACCTCGCCGGTCATCGCAAGGTTTGAATCTACGGTCTTTCCGGTAATTAATGATGCGAGGGCCGTAAAGAGCGTAACTCCCGCTGACGGGCCATCCTTGGGAGTTGCTCCCGAAGGTACATGAATGTGGATATCGCTGGTCATGAAATTAAACCCGTTTTGCGTGTTTGCCAGCCGTGACCGTATGAGGCTCAACGATATCATTGCCGACTCCTTCATCACGTCCCCGAGCTGGCCGGTGAGGGTCAGCTTGCCGGTCCCGGGCATGAACGTTCCTTCGATAAAGAGGATTTCTCCTCCGACCGGGGTCCATGCGAGACCGGTGACTACCCCGGGAACCGGTTCTTTCCGGGCTACTTCCTGGCGGATTAATTCCTTTCCTAAAATCCCGTCAAGCTTATCTGTAGTTACTACGAATGGCAACCCGGCGGTCCCGGATACGATCTTCTCGGACACATGCCGTGCAGCCTTTGCGAGCTGTTTGCTGAGCCAGCGGACGCCGGCTTCGCGGGTAAATTTTTCGATCATCACTTTAAGAGCCTCATCATCTACCCGGAATTTATCGGCGTCGAGACCATGCTCTTTAATGATTTCGGGAATAAGGTGGTCCTTTGCAATCGCGAACTTCTCGTTCTTCGTGTAACCCGAGATCTCGATTAGTTCCATCCGGTCGAGTAGCGGGGCCGGGATTGTTGCAAGGGAGTTGGCAGTCGCGATGAACAATACATCGGAAAGATCGTAGGGAACTTCAAGGTAATGGTCCGAGAAAGTGTTGTTCTGTTCCGGGTCAAGGACTTCCAAAAGTGCACTTGCCGGGTCTCCTGCATAGGACTGGGACAGCTTGTCGATCTCGTCAAGGATAAAGACCGGATTTTTGGTGCCGGCTTTATGTATGCCCTGGATGATCCTACCGGGCAGGGCTCCGACATACGTCCTCCGGTGTCCGCGTATCTCAGCTTCGTCCCGTACACCACCAAGACTTATTCTGACGTACTTCCGCCCAAGGGCCTCTGCAATGCTTTTGCCAAGGCTTGTCTTTCCCGTGCCGGGGGGGCCGGTGAAGAGGAGGATCGAGCCCTGCTTCTCGCTTTTAAGTTTCATGACCGCGAGGTGCTGAATGATTCGTTCTTTGACTTTTTCAAGACCCTTGTGATGGCTCTCGAGCACGCGGCGGGCCTCTTTGATGTCGATGCTCTTCTTCTCTTCGGTGACCCACGGGAGGTCAAGCAGGAGATCGAGATAATTCCGGATCACGGAACTTTCATGATTCTGGCTGCCGCCGGTCTCAAGTTTTTTTGCCTCAGCCAGTGCTTTTTTGCGTATATCATCAGGCATCTTTGCATTTTCAATCCGGTCCCGGTACCCCCTGTCACCATCAGCGCCTTCGCTCTCGCCCAGCTCTTCCTGGATTACCTTGAGTTGTTCCCGCAGCATTGCCTCGCGGTTCGATTTGCTCACCCGGTCGGTGACTTTCTTTGCCATCTCGATACGGATATTAATGTCTTCCCGGGTTTTGACAAGAAGCTCTAAGAACGAAATGTACCTTTGCCGGACCGAGACAATCTCAAGGAGCGCCTGCTTCTCGGCAAGATGTACCGGAAGGAAGGGCATGACAAAACCCATGATCCGATCAATGGAGTCCATCTCGTCAATAGGCCGGGTGAACTGTTCGGAGCCGGAAAAACGGCTGCTGATCTCGTGGATAGTGAGCTTGATATCCGAAAGGATTCTTACCCGCAGATCTTCTTCGAGATCCGGTAGATCCGGGACCGGCTCGCAGGCAGCATAGAACCATCCTTCCTTTTCGGACAGGGAGACTACTTTTACTCGTTGCACAACCTGTGCGCAGATCAGGTACCCGTCATCAGCAGGCTGCACATGCGAGATCCGGAACAGGTTGCCGGTCTTATACAGCGATTCAGCGGTAAGTTCCGAGAGCCGGGTTCCGCTCTTCACGGTCAGGCCTATAACATGTGCCCCCCTGGTATCCTTCATTGCATCCAGCAGGAGCTCTCCAGCTGCATGGCTAACCGGAAATTTTGTCCGGCTGTCCGGGTACACGACGATCTCAAAGAGCGGCATCACCAGTTTTTCCTGCATATGATCCTTGTTTTCCTGTTGCATGGTTTCCTCAATCATTTAGTTCGAATTTACCTAACTAAAGTCCCGGACAAAAAAATTACCTGACTTTCTGCAGGATCTCGATTAAAAGTTCCTGCTCGTGTTCATCCAGTGAATGTACCATTCGCTCAATCACCCTGCGCAGTGCGGCCTGTTCTGCCTGTGCGATCATTT
>Ga0074198_1001943_pt1 | contig 12062 bp, 16 predicted proteins | sample EPASupsiteSAE323_FD_64527 | JGI IMG/M metagenome (GOLD analysis project Ga0074198, IMG submission 64527) | Bioremediated contaminated groundwater from EPA Superfund site, New Mexico - Sample SAE3-23 | ecosystem: Environmental > Aquatic > Deep subsurface > Groundwater > Contaminated ...
TTCTTAAGAAACCTAATATAGCAGAAATGCCGAATGTAACCGCTAAAACTATAGACGCTGAAAGAATACTGCTTTGACGACGGTGTAGTAGATTTGATATTTTTTGTCTGATTCCCATATGTGTATTATAAATTCTTGTAAATATTTGGTATATAGGATAGAATACTTTTCATGCCAATCAGTTTATCTGCAAAAAAATCTTTAAGAAAGTCCTTAAAAAATAGAAAGGATAATGTTTCTTTTAAAAATAAGCTAAAAACTACTGTTAAAAAGTTTTTGGCCAAGCCAACTGGCGACAATTTGAAGGAAGTTTATTCTATATTGGATAAGGCAGTGAAAAGAAATCTTTTTCACAAAAATAAAACTGACAGACTTAAATCCCAATACTCTAAAAAAGTTGGGCAAGAAGTTGTCAAAAAAGTTATATCAAAAAAATCTATTGCTAAAAAAGCGGCCGGTAAAAAAGCTGTTAAAAAATCAAGCAAGAAAGTAGCTAAAAAAATGTAATAGCCACAAAGTTTGGATTTATTCCAAATAATGTGGCAAAATCAAAGAGTACTGAAAGGTACTCTTTTTTAGTTGATTAATACTTTAAATTTCAAAATGGATTCAAAAAAATTTTTTATAACAACCCCAATTTACTATATAAACGATGTGCCTCATATTGGCCACACCTGTACCACTGTGGCGGCAGACATTATTGCTCGGCTTCATAAACAGTTTGGCGAAGATGTTTTTTCTTTGACTGGAACTGATGAACATGGTCAAAAAGTGGCCGAATCAGCTGAGCAGCAAAATTTAACTCCAAAAGATTATTGTGACAAAATATCCCCTAGGTTTGAAAATGCCTGGAAAGATTTGAATATTGATTTTGATTTCTTTATCAGGACAACCGATCCAAGACATGAAAAAATTGTGGCTGATTTATTGCAAAAAATTTATGACAATGGTGATGCTTATAAAGATAAATACGAAGGTTGGTATTGTGTTGGCTGTGAAAAATTTTTGACAGAAACAGAATTGGTTGATGGTCACTGCCCTCTTCATCCACCAGAAAAAACAGTTAAAAAATCAGAAGAAAATTGGTTTTTTAGATTGAGTAAATATGTACCAAAATTAATTGAATTAATTGAAAACGATAAAACCAACTATATTTTTCCAGAAGGTAAAAGATCAGAAATTTTAGCTAAATTAAAAGCTGGGGTAAGGGATATTTCATTATCTCGCGAAAATGTAGAGTGGGGAATTAGTGTACCTTGGGATACTAAACAAACTGTCTATGTTTGGTTTGATGCCTTGATCAATTATTATTCGGCAACCCAATTTGTTGATGATAAAAAAGATTTTTGGCCAGCTAATGTTCATTTAATTGGAAAAGAAATTTTGTGGTTTCATACTGTAATTTGGCAAGCAATGTTGTTATCAGCCGGTTTTACTGTCGACCAATTACCAAAAAAAGTTTATATTCATAGTTTTTATATGATTGATGGACAAAAGATGTCCAAATCTCTTGGTAATGTGATTTCACCACAACAATTAGTGGATTTGTTTGGAGTTGATGGAACTCGATATTTAATCGCTAGATCATTTCCTAGTGAAAATGATAGTGATGTTGGAATTAAGCGATTTAAAGAAAAATATAATGCTGATTTAGCCAATAATTTGGGAAATTTAGTATCAAGAATTACTAAGCTAGCTGAAGGATTAGAGACCAATGAGGTAGAGAATAAATTAGATCAAAAATTTATAGAACTTATTGATAATTGTCGATATGACGAAGCTATTGGTTTAGTTTTTGATAAATTTATTAATACTTCAAATGCAAAATTAAATGAAGTAACACCATGGAAATTGGAAAAAACCGATCCAAAAAGAATTGAAGTGTTAAATTATTGTGTTGATAATTTAAAACAAACGGCAAATTATTTAAAACCAGTAATGCCAACCATAGCTGAAAAAATTGAAAAATGTCTTAATGGTGAAGTTAAACCTTTGGAAGCTCCTTTGTTTCCCAGGATTTAGCAATTTCTCGATGAATACATTTTTCATCAAGAGCTTTGCTAATATCAATATTGTGTATTTTGGCGTTAACTAAGACAATACTTATTATGTCGGCAAGTTCATAACCTAACTTTCTTTTGGAGACTTTGTTGGGAACAAACTTACTTTCTCGACATTTTTTTTGATGAATTAACAAAGCTTGAGCAAATTCTCCAACTTCTTCCATTAATTTAACCGCGGCAAATTCTGGAGTAAATTCGATATTATGTCTTTTACCATAAGCAAAAGCACATTTTGTTAGATTTTTTTCTAAAACTTTAAAATTCATATTAATTAAGTTAATATACCACTGTAATTTACTTTTTATAAAGAAACAAGAATCTAATCTACTGAAATATTAACCACATACCATTTTGATGAAATTTGTTGATATCATCACTTGCATTTAGTAGAGAATTAAAATCTCGTTCGACTTTTCTTTGAAAATCTTTGCCGTCATACACCCAAAGCTTATTTTTCTCTTTGAGTAAAACAATATAATGGGGGACAGGAATCCCCTTTTTGTCCAAAATATCTAAACGATTTACATTGACAATAATAGGGTTTTTGTTAATATCACTTTTTTGGATTAACCTATCTTCAAAAATACCGTATTTTTTATATTTTTTTAAAGATTTTAAAAACGATTTATCAGTAATAGTAAGTTTTCCTTCATTAGAAATTAATTTAGTTTTGAAACCTTTTTGTTCAAAAAAAATACCAATTTCAGTGATTAAACTGCCAAAAGTATGTTTTGGTAAATCACTTTTAATCTTATTTTGTGATTCATATTGATTAAAAAATGACAAAACATCTTCGATAGCGATAATGTTGCAAGTATTTAAAATTCTTTGTTTAAAAAACTTCATTTGAGTTTAATAGTTTTAAATATTTATATTTTAGGTTAACATACCACGTATGATTGATACACACGCTCACCTATCAAGTCGTTTTAGTGAAGAGATAAAAATTGCCGGTTTGGACTGGATCATTTTGGCAGCTAGTTCAATCCACGATTCAAAAGATAATTTGGAATTAAACAAAAATAATGAAAAATTATTACCAGCAATTGGGATTCATCCACAAGAAATTGATGAAAATTTTAAGGAACTAGAAAAATTGATTTGCGATAGGGTAGTGGCTATCGGAGAATGTGGACTAGAATTTACGGACGATGTTAGTGAGACTGATAAGAAAAGGCAGATAGAACTTTTTAGAAAACAAATAGTAATGTCGCAAAAAATAAATCGACCATTGATCGTTCATAGTCGTCAAGCGAGTGATGAAATGTTGGAAATCTTAAAAGGTTATAAGGATTTATTTGGAGTAATTCATTGTTATAGTGGTGGTAAAAAAAGAATTAAAAGATTTTTGGAATTGCCAGGAACGTGGTACTTTGGAATTGACGGAAATTTAACTTATGAAATTGGACTTGAAGAAGTAGTAAAAAATATACCCAAAGATAGATTAATTTTAGAAACTGACTGTCCATATTTAACACCAGTCCCCTTTCGTGGAGAGAAAAATTGTCCTGAGTATGTTAAATATGTATATCAAAAAGTATCAGAAATCTGGCAAATGAGTTTGAAAGAAACAGAAAAGATAATTGACGAAAATGCTAAAAGATTATTTAAGATCGTCTAGTTCCCCACCAACGATAAAGATTATTAGAAATCCTAGAATTATTGAGATCAAATAACTCCAAAGTTCATTATTAGGAAAAACAAATAAATCCATAATTCCCCAAATCCCCCACCAAATAGCAATAGCTCCTAATAATTCAATAAGCACACCAAGTTGACTTCTTTTCTTGAGAAACTTTCTAATTCTTTTAAACATTATTTAAGATTCTGAAATTATTTTTTCTAATTCTTTTGGATTAGGATATTTGTCGATTAAGGCGACTTCCCCATCGATTAAAAGAATAGTTTTACCTTGAAGACCCATATTAATTACTCGTGACATATCGTGAATATATTCTGGATCGTAATCAATTTGAAGACGACCACAAACACTTTCTAAATCAGCAAAAAGTTTTTTGCCTTGGGGTGTTCCCCTGTCGTAAAGTTGTATTCGCATATAATGTTATTATAACCATAATTACTAATAATGAACAAATTTATATGAACGAAACTAAAATAAGATCTTGTAAGTTAAGTGATTATGATTTTGTAATAGATTTAGTTAGAAAAACTATTTTTCCTTTAGTTTCGGAATACTATAAAGTTGATGAAAATATTTACAAAGAAAGATTTAAAACTGATTTTAAAGAAAGAAGAATATTGGAAATAAATAAGAAGCCAATTGGTTTTTATCAAATAAAACAAAACGGTGATGAACTAGAAATTAAAGGATTATTTTTAATTGATGAATATAGGAATAAAGGAATTGGTAAATATCTGATGGAAAAATTTGAAAAAATAAAAGGGATAAAAAGTTTAATTCTAAAAGTTTGGGACAATAATAAAGCAGTAGGATTTTATAAGAAGTTAGGATACAAAGTCATTGAAGAAAAAGACCACAAATTTTTGATGAAAAAATATCTTTAAGACTTATCAACAATTCTAATAGGTTTACCGGCGATATAAGACTCGATATTTTGAACAACAAACTCTCGACCATTGGCAGAAGCAAATTTTGATGAAAAAGCTATATGAGGAGTAACTAATATTTTATTATTACTTAAAACTTTTTTGTAAAAATCATTGGTAGTATCAAAAACTCTTTCTGGATCACAATCTATAGCAGCTCCGGCAACGATATTGTTATTGATTGCTTTAATTAAACCATTAATATCATAAGTATAATATCGAACAAAAGAAATAAAATAAGAATCGTTTTTAAGATTCATGAAAAACTTTTCATTAAGTAAATTTTTTGTTGAAGAATTACAACTGAGACTATTTATAACCATATCAGCGTCTTTTGATTTGGCTGATAAATCATCACCTCTTTGAAAATAATCAATTTTTGCATCGAAAGATGTTAATAAATCACCTATTCTAGTTCCAATATTACCTTTTCCAATAATCAATATTTTTTTATTAACCAAACTTTCATGTAATTGAAATTCTGGTTGAATAGTAGTTCTAACTAAAGGAATAAATTGACGGAATAATGATAAAACCATAAATAACACCCATTCAGCAATTGTTTCACGGCTACTACCTTGAGTATTGGCAACTAAAACACCATTTTTCTTTAATTCTTCAGAATCAAAAACACCAAGTTCTATGTATGGGTAAGTTACAAAAACATTTTTTAGTTTAGATAAACTTTCTAAAAGAAAAGAACCATCACTGCAAATTACATCAAAACCATTGGCTTTTTGTATTAGCTCATCACTAGTTGTCGGACTAGATTCATATACTACATCCCCTATTTTTTCTAATCGATTCTTTTGCTCGTCATTAAAATTAACACCAAAAACCATTATTTTTTTCATATATCGTATATTATCAAATTTTTATAAATGTAATTTTATTATGACGATTGTCGTCACCACGAGTTAAAGAAACACCGATAAAACCATCTCTAATTATATTAACCAGACCTTCATCATCGCTAACCAAAATTGTTTTAGTTTCAATAATTGGTAATTTAATAGAGTTGGTAAGTTTTTTTTCCATAATAAAACGATGGATGTTTGGACCATAATGATTAAGTTTATAGTCGACAATAAAATAGCCATTTTTAAAATATGAATAAACACCCCGACCATTAAGAGGATCTACCGTCAAAGCGCATTTATCAAAACCCAATTTTTGTGCTTCAATATCAGCAAGATTAAGAATATATTTGCTAATTCCATGGTCACGATAATTGTGATGAATAATAATAGAATAAATATACATTTCTTTGGTTTCTTTTTTGGATTCGAATTGATAAAAGGCAATTAATTTACTATTGTCAAATAAACCATGAAAAATAAATTCATTATTGGTAATGACATCTCGAAATTCAATATCGGTAAATGGATCAGGGCGATGATCAGTCGGTGTATCAAGATTGTGAGTAAATTCTTCGTCTATATCAAATTGCACGAGACTGTGGATATCAGAAAGTTCTAATTTACGATCTATTAACGCAAAATTGCCAATATTAATTATTCCCATTGAATTTTTTGTAATTATTTTTTACTAATTAGGACGGTGTTGTAAAAAAGTGAGGCGATGGTCATGGGCCCAACCCCTCCTGGAACTGGAGTGATGAAAGAAGTCATATCTTTGACTTCATCAAAATCGAAGTCCCCCGTAGTCTTACCAGTAGTTGGATCAGTAGCATAACCGACATCAATTATAACTGCACCTTCTTTGATAAATTCTCTACCCAAAAACTTAGGTTTACCAATAGCCGAAATTAAAATATCAGCTTTGGAAGTAATTTCTGATAAATTTTTGGTAAAGGAGTGACAAATAGTAATAGTACAATTTTTGTCCATGAGTTGGGCAAAAAGAGGTAAACTAACATCAGGACTACGACCTATAATTACCGCATTTTTGCCGCTTGGATCAATCTTGTATTCCTCTAATAATTTCATGATTCCTAACGAAGTAGCTGAAGCAATTCCGTTAGATTTTTTTTGAAATAAAAGACCAAGATTTATTGGACTTAAGCCATCAGCATCTTTTGAAGGATCAATAGCTAAGAGAACTTGATTAGTATCGATTTGAGAAGGTAGTGGGAGTTGAACCATTAAACCAGTGACTGATGAATCTTGATTTAGTTTTTGAATAAGACTAATTACTTCTTTAGTAGAAGAATCTTGGGGAAGTCGATGAATTTGTCCACCAATTCCAATAGAAGCTGCTTTGGTACTTTTTAATTCAACGTATTTTAGACTGGCAGGATCATCACCTACTAAAATAATATCTAAGTTTGGTTTTAGATTTAATTTAGAAATTTCAGTTTTTAAATTATCAAAAATTTGTTGACTTAATTTTGTACCATCAAAAATTTGCATAGTTTATTTTAATTAATTTTAGTAAGAATTTCGTATCCTGTTTGAGTAATTAAAACAGTGTGTTCGAATTGAGCGGAAAGTGAACTGTCGAGAGTACGAACAGTCCAACCGTCTTGACGATCGATAGTGATTCGATGATCAGTTGAAGCATTAATCATCGGTTCGATAGTAAAAATCATACCAGGTTTTAAAACTACATCGTCTTTTTTGATATCGAAATGAAAAACAAAAGGATCTTCATGAAATTTGACGCCAACACCATGGCCACCAAGTTCACGGACGACACTAAAGCCGTTCTTTTTAGCTAAAGGTTCAATAATTTTACCTACACAATCATTTAAAATTCTACCTGGTTTAAGAGAATTTATAGAAAGATCTAAAGCTTGCTTGGTGACATCGATTAATTTTTGGGCATGAGGATAAATTTTACCAACTGGAAAAGTAGATGAAGTATCACCGTAATATCCATCTAATATAGTGGTTATATCTAGATTGATAATATCTCCTTCTTTTAAAATTTGTTTTTCTGAAGGAATACCATGACAAACTACACTATTAATTGAAGTACAAATACTTTTGGGGAAACCACCATAATTTAGAGGTGCTGGAATAGCCTTATGTTCAATAATATATTTATGAGCAATATCATTTAATTTTTGAGTAGAAATACCGGCTGTGACAAAACCGCTTAGATATTTTAAGACTTTGGCAGCCAATTCACTAGATTTTTTTATCCCTTCGATTTGAGCAGGGGTTTTGATGATAATCACGAGTTAATTATACCGCAAGATAGAGAGATTTGTGTTATTATCAAATTGTGAAGAAATTTAAAGTTGAAAAATTAATCAGAGACAAAATATTAGACAATATTTTGTCTAATAAATTGAATAAAGTTGATTATCGAATTTTAACGAATGATAATCTATTGATTAATTTAAAAAAGAAATTTTTTGAAGAACTAAAAGAGTTAGATTTAAGTGATAAAGAAGATGCTAAAAAAGAATTGGCTGATTTACAATTAATAATTGATACTTGTTTAAAAACTTTGGGGATTAATAAAAAAGAATTTAAAGAAATTGGCAAAAACAAAAATAAAAAGGTTGGTAAATTTGATAAGAAAATTTATGTAAAAACTGTTGAATTAGATGAAAAAGATGAATGGTTTAATTATTATCTGAAGAAATATAAAGAGATAAAATAATTTATGCAAAATACATCTTGGGAAAATTCGAGTAAGTGGTATAAAAAAATTGTCGGTGATGAGGGCCATTATTTTCACCAAAATATAATTTTTCCCAAAATTAAAGAATTAGTTGATTTTAGTAAAATAAAATCAGTATTGGATTTGGCCTCAGGGACAGGAGTTTTTGAAAGACAACTTGATTCAAAAACAATTTATTTAGGAATTGATATTGCTAAAAGTTTTATTGAAGAAGCAAAATCAAAACAAAAAAGTTTAAATCATCAATTCGCGGTTGGTGATGTAAGTAAAGCTTTGCCAATAAAAAAAACTGATTTTGATTTAACCACTATTATATTGGCTTTACAAAATATAAAAGATACTGATGGAGTTTTTAAAAATGCCAATAAATATTTAAAAACAGATGGTAGGTTTTTGATAATTTTAAATCACCCAATTTTTAGAATTCCTCGTCAAACTTCTTGGGGCGAAGATCAATATAGTAAAACTCAATATCGACGAATTGATCGATATATGAGTAGTTTGGAAATTCCAATTGCAACTCATCCTGGACAAATGGAAAAATCAGAAATGACCTGGACTTTTCATCACCCCCTATCAAAATATTCAGAACTACTTAATCAAAACGGCTTTCTGATTGAAAAAATTGAAGAATGGGTATCGGATAAAAAAAGTACTGGCGGAAAAGCGAGAATGGAAAATAGATCACGAGAAGAAATCCCGATGTTTATGACAATTGTGGCAGTAAAAAAGTAATCTATCCTAAACGATTATAGGTATCAATAAACTCTCGAAGAATTTGGGTATTACTTTTTTGACTTTCTGAACGAGCATTTCTTTGATTTAAAAATAAAGTAATTTCGTCCCTTAATTTATTTTGTTCATACTTTCTTTTATTTCTACTAACAAAATATCTTTCGTTTAAATCTAAAATTTGATGATTTGGTCCAAATGAATAAAACGATCTTCTCCAATAAGGAATTTGATCTTCTCTTTTACCTTTGTCTAAATTAAAAAAATAATCCACTAAAGACATAGAAGTGTATTCAACATTTCCATTTTGACGATCTTCAATAGCAACGGTAAAAGTATACTCACCCATATCCAATCTAGAATCAATACTAGATTCAATTAGACTAACTCCATCATAAGTTTCAATTTTACTATCATTGTCAAATTGGGGATAAAATCTTTTTAATTTATGAACTAGTTCTTCTTGAGTACCTGGCCAATTTTTAACAACATCAGTAATATAACCAGGGACACCTTTTTTCCAATCAGAACAAATACTTTCTAAACATGTTTGAATAAGAAGATTTCTTAATTCAAGAGAATCACCTAGCTCAGAAATAGATATGTTTAAACTAATATTTTTAGTTCCGAGATTAATTGAATTTTGAATTGATAGACTATATTCATGACCATCAAATTTTAATTTAATATCTTTATCCAGACCCCCTTGATTTAACTCAGAATGAATACCATTAATATAAGTTGTGTTTATCTTTGGGTATTTTTTTTGTTTTAAAGATTCAAGATTATCTGTAGTTGAAATGTCTAATTTTTCTACAATTCCACTAAAATAAAAATTATTGTCTGAACCTAAATTTAATCTTACTTCCGGTTGACTAAAACCAGGTAAACAATATACCTCATCTTGAACTACTAGCTCACTGGGTTTTATAGATTTATCTTCATATTCGATTTCACCAATACCCAGTTTACTTGAACATTCAGCAATTTTTTTTAGACTACTCAATGATTTTATATAAGGTATTTTTAGCTTTAAAACTTTCTGGTGTTTTTCATCTTCAACCATTCCAAGATTCCCTTTACCAATAATTGTCCCAACTGAAAATTTATCACTAAGTGATCTATCTTCAAAAATTCTATCTATCTTATCTTGATGATGAAAAAGCCTAAAAGTATCAATGAAAGAATGTTCACCATAAGTCGATGCCCAATGTAATTCACTTGGGTATGGAACAGGAAGAATGAATGTTTCATCATTAACAAAATGTATTTCAGTATATAATCTACCTCTTTCCAAATCTCTTTGGAGCGAAGGTTTTTGATCAACCATTTCTAGACATCTGGTAAAAGAAATTTTTGAAGCATCTTTTTGAGGCAAAGATTCGGTACATCTTATTGTTTGAGGAACTTCACTTAGTTCACCGGTCATTGATTGATGATATTTTAAAATAATTATTAAGTAAAGACTTAAGAATTATTTTTCAACGGTTTTGAGTTGTTTACCAAAAGCAACACATTCTTGGATAGCATCAACTAAAGCAAAACCGTCAAATTCCAATGCTTCTTTGATAGTTTGATTTAGAGCGGGAATGTCTTTGCAATCTACCGATTTGACAAAAACTTTTGGATTGACTGATTTTATAAGTTTTACTGGATCTATAGGTAAATTAATATTACCATTTGGAGTAGACTTAGTATGAGCTCCAGCTGGAGTAGTTGGACTAGTTTGACCAGTAGTTAAACTGTATAAAAAATTATTAGAAACTATAACTTTGATGTTTATATTGCCACGAGCAGCAGTAATCAAATGATTGAGACCTTCACCATAGATTCCTCCATCTCCACCAATAACTAAAATATTAAGTTTTGGATTAGCAATTTTTTCACCCATAGCTACGGCAATTGATCGACCATGAAGAGTGTGAGCACCGTAGGTTTTGAGAAAATCTGCCATATTACCAGCACAACCAATGTCGTAGTTAATGACTAAATTTTTTAAATCTAAATTTAAATCGGCAAAATTCTTTTGAAGAGCAGCAAAAACAAGATAATTGTGACAACCAGGACACCAAGTTGGAATTATATTTGATCGATAGTTTTGAGGCATATTATTTGTTTAGAATTTTAATAATGTCTTCTGGAAAAAATGGTCGACCATCGTTTTTGCTAATAACTTCGGTCGGATTGAAATCAAACTGAGATTTTAGAAGAGTAACAAGTTGATTAGTACCATTGTTTTCAATGACAATTATTTTTTTGAAAGCATCAATGATGTTTTTTAGATCTGGATTGATTGGCCAAAGAGTTCTGATTTGCAAGAAAGCAAAATCAGATTTGTTGGGTAAATCTTTTAAGGCTTCCAAAATGGGACCTTTAGTAGAACCAAAAGAAATAATTAGTTTTTTGGCATCTTTTGAACCATAAAAATTAACTTTGGGAGTTAATTTGATAGCTAATTTATTTTTAATATTTCTCTTTTGAAACATCTTTTCTGAAAGAACAGCGTCTTCAATCGAAAAACCAAATTCATCATGTTCGTAGCTATTGGCCAAAAATAAACCATTTTTGGTACCAGGAATACTTCTTGGTGAAATTCCATTTTTAGTAAACTGATATCTTTTAAATCCATCTTCTGGTTTTGATTCAATATCACCCGTTTCAATTTTTACTTTTACTTTTGAAAGGTCTGTATTACTAGCACCTGATTCAGCTAAAAATTTATCAGAAATAACAATGATTGGAGTTTGAAGTTGAGCAGCAAGATTAAGAGAAGTAACACCATCATCAAAAGATTCTTGAATGTCACCTGGAGCCATAACCACTTTAGGAAATTCACCATGACCGGAATAAATAGCATGGAGTAAATCACCTTGGGCTGTCCAAGTAGGAAGTCCAGTGGCTGGACCTGGTCGAGAAACTAGATAAAAAACTAAACCAATTTCAGCAACTCCACAATAACTGACAGCCTCATTCATTAGAGCAAAACCACCACCACTAGTACCAGTACCAGCACGAGCGCCAACAATAGCAGCACCAGCAGCAATGTTGGCTGCACCAATTTCATCTTCGGCATGAACTACTTTTAGGGTATCAATAGAAGTACTT
>Ga0074198_1001945_pt1 | contig 12060 bp, 15 predicted proteins | sample EPASupsiteSAE323_FD_64527 | JGI IMG/M metagenome (GOLD analysis project Ga0074198, IMG submission 64527) | Bioremediated contaminated groundwater from EPA Superfund site, New Mexico - Sample SAE3-23 | ecosystem: Environmental > Aquatic > Deep subsurface > Groundwater > Contaminated ...
TCATCCAGGAAAAGATATTTCACTGGACGGCTTGAAAGCTGGTTCGGGTTGGCTCCCTGAAGATAAATGGTTTGTCGGGAGAGTATCAACTCGGTTTTCTTGAAGTCGAACCGATCGGACGTCTTATACTTTTTCAATGCCGCGCAATCGTTTATCAATGGCATCAGCCGGTTTTCTGAGAATGACCGCGCCATTTCCAGTGAAGGCATAACGAACAATGCCGGGCCTGGGGAATTGGCGATCGTATAAGCGAGAGCCGCCGTCAAGGTTGTGGTCTTCGATGACTGAGCGGACCAACAAAGAACGATCTTTCTGATAGCCGGGTCTGCAAAACATTCAAGAGGTTCCCGGACATAGGGAGTCAAAACGGTTGAATAGGGTCCAGGTTGTGCGGTAATTCGTGAGGAAAATTCTAACTCGGTTTCAGCCCACCGCCACGGGTTGAGGTTCGCTGGCGGTAGCCAATCTTCACCCCATGCCGTTTCAAGTGAGATCATTTGTTGCGAGCTTTGAGAGAGCATTTCTTACCTCCACATCCAGCCGTTTTTGTATTTCGTGCCAAGGTAAACCATCCAGCGCAGGCGCGATCTTCCCCGGAACATTCAAGAGAAAGGCCTTTGCTGATTCAATCTTCTTGTCAAGCCAGGATTTCACCGCATCGACGCTCATCAACCGCTTTTGTTCCTGTGCCACTTTCAGAAAATCAGATTCAACCTTGCGGAGAATTTCGAGGCTATCTTGCCAGTCTTTTAATCTGGTCGATGTCTCGTAACCGCCACCGTCAATCGCTTCGATGAGTCGTGAGTGCAAATGCTCTTCCATTTTCTTAATGCGTGAGAGCGCCGCCTCAAGCCCCAATTCGCCTGTCTTCTTTCTCTGTGTCGGTTTGGTTTCGGGCACAGGGAGAGGGAGACCGGCCGGGTTCAACCCGTCCAAAACCTTCAAAGCATTTTGCCGCGCCTGGGTTCTGTCGGTTCTGCGTTTCGGTCGGCTTGCGATCCAACGGCAAATAGCATAAAGAGGAAAGCCTTTCTTATCCACCCGGCCAGGACAGCCGGCCGTGATGTTCTTTTTGAAATTGGTTGAAGAGATTCCGAGGACTTCGAGCACTCCCTTTTCTTTGAGATATTTTTCTTTCATTGTGGCCCCCTTAATTTTAATAACCCGCTCATGCTGACTGGACGCGGTCTTTGTCACCCTTACTCCGAAAAACTTCTCCAGGAGAACCTGAGACCCTTTCCCCGCGTCACTCTCCGAGGGTTGGCGGTCATGGTGTCTCATGTTCCCATCATCAAAAGCTGTTGGCCCGGTTCGGATGATTTCAAACCCTCCGGTTTCTGAATTGCCGCCATAAGCTCACCGATGACCTTGGCCAGCTTGACGGTATCCAGCGGTTCAGCATGTTCAATCTCATGCGCCTGGTCGAGTAGGTCGGCAATTTTCTTTTGTTCTGGGGAGAAGTCTTTCAATGCCCCGGCATAATTCACGGCCCGTATTGCTACCGCTTCAAGACGGTTAACAAGGGTTTTACCCTCGGAAAATTCAACGAAAGCCCTTTGCCCACAGGGGGGAGATTTATTTCCTGCAAGGTCTTCCTCTTTTCCGTGGGTTTCAGGTTTTTCTATTTCCTGTGTCGCCTGCTTTTCCTCATACAGGAAATTACCCTGCATCAACACAGGTGTTTCCGAATTAAATGTATTTCCTGTATTTCCTGTAGTGTTTTTAGTTTTAAGTAGGTGTGCTAAAGGTCTCATATTATTGAAAGTAGCTTGTAGAGAGAGAGAGAGAGAGAGAAGGTCTAAAATCAACTCTAGCTCTCTTGCAGGAAATACAGGAAATACAGGAAACCCTTTCCAGGTCTCTCTTATATTCCTGTGTAGCGGGTTTCCTAGGCATTGCATTTCCTGTGTGTCGTTTGCAGGAAATACAGGAAATGGGTTTATTCATTCTTCAAACACCTGAAACATGCTTTACAAGAGGGATTCACTTCATATCTGTGCTTTGCTTTCCTCCCCTTGGTTTCCCTTTCCTGTGTTTCTCGGATAATTCCACGTTCTTCCAAAAGCTCAAAAGCCGGTAGAAGATCGTCGAGGCAATCGCCTTTGCTTCGATTATCCACCCAAAAATCGGTAGCAGTGAAAACCGTCTTCCCCTTCGCCGCGATCCAGGAAAGAATATCCCGAGCAAGGTGTGTATCGGCGGTCATGTTCATCAAGCCATAAGCCGCTTTTGCATGTTCGACAAGGTGAATCCGGCCTATCTCATAGGCCCTGCCAAAGGTTGTTACCGATATTTCATCTTGGCCAGGATTCCCCCCGGTTTCAATGATGTGGAGTATCCCGGCTATTCTGGCAATTGCCCCGGCGCACTTTGACGCCCAATCGGTAATACCTTCGAGGTCTCCGCCTGGTGCTTGTCGTTTTTCAAGATCGTTATAAAACTCTTCCCAGATTTCCAGAGCGCCCCCCCGGATATAAAGCCGATGATGTGGGGTTTCGTCGTATTCGTTTTCGGGTTTGGCTTCCGGCTGTTCAAAGATTTTTTTGATTGCCGCCAAGTAGGTATCTTTTACTGCCTGGTCAACTCGCTTGTTTTGGTATAAGCGTTTCCCTACAAGACTTTCGGGAATTGCATACAGGAATCGCCCCAATAAGCCACGGTCTTTAAAGTCTTTCTTTGTGGCAAGGTCTTTTATCACCGCCGGTTGAACTGTGATAGCGATAGTTCCGGCCGGCTTGGGAACTTCAATAGAAGGTTTGTTTTTTCGATGAATACTCAAATCATCGCCAGCGTGCATTTTTAACCAAACATCCATGTTTGATTCGCCTTTGCCGTCGTAACGCCCGGCAATCATGGAAAACAACCCGCCTTCAGTATCCATTATGGCAATGCGCCCCTTTTGCTCTTCCAGGAGAGCCGCCGCCGCTTCCGGTGTTGTGTCTCCGCTGGCAATCAAACGCGGATAAGCCGGAACCTTGATACCGGATTGACCCATCTCTGAATATTCTTCTTCAAGCTCTTCGCGCTTGGCCTGGTTCTTCTCTTTCACTGCCTGGTTAAGAATGTATTCCATCCGCTTTTCATGGATTTTTTGCAATGACTTAGCTTCATCAATGGCTGGTTTCATTGTTGCGGAAAGCCTGCTTTGTTCGATGTAAAGAGGTTTTATCATGTCTTCGTAGGTGTCTGATTTTCGGCTTCCAGGAGGTAGAGCCGATACCGTCCAGAGGTTTAACGGTTCGTTGTGAGATTCTCCGATATAAACGCGGTATTTCCTTGCGCCTGCTGCCGCTCCAACGGCAAGAGCCAGGAGCGCCGGAAGGTCAACCGGAACCTGTCGGCAGTCTGCAACGGCTTCCACGTATCCACGCAAGGCATCAGGTAAACAATCCGAAGGAAATTTCGGGAGAGTGATTTTTTCCAGGAAGCAAATGGTTTTTGACCAGTCTTCCGGCTTTTCTGGGATCCTCGGAAATCCTTCTCCCTGTGGCCTCGCGGTAGGCTCATACTGACCGCCCTTGTAATTACCCAAAAGCCTTCGTATCTCGTATGCGAGGAAATTACATTTCCCGCGCTTCTCATCCCACTTCGCGCGTGTCCGGTTTGTCGATCTCATCAACCGCTCAACCTGCATCGGGTCTTTCGTGTAGAAGAAAAATTGATTGATTAAAGCCGCGTCACCCTCGGAATCACCGCCGCCGTTCATCAGGGTTTGAATCTTTTCACTGTTTTTCGCTTTGCTGGTGATCTTTAAAATGTCATCATCAGAAAGCGGCCCGGATGATTGCATGGCGGGTTGTTGCCCACGGGAGGAGCTTTCATCTTTGGGCTTTGCGATTGTGTAAGTCTTTCGGAACCATGCCAGGTCATCAGAAAATTCTCGGATGGTATTACGGCCCTCGAAAACATTGCCGGTAATGGTCAGGAATCGCGCCGCTGAATAGGCTTCATAATCGCCATGCTTGCCGCCCTGGTCGCCTTCCGGAAGTTTTCCCGCGCCGATGATCCTAATACCTTTTCCCGATGGAGAAGTCTCGGTATAGCTGTTCAGTCGATTGATAATCTCTTGCGCCTGACTGGTCAGGTTTCCGCCCTGGTCAATGCAGGAATCAACATCAACGCCGCTGAAAGGCTCCTTTCCCGTAAACACAAGCCCGATTCCGGCAAGGTTCCCCGGCTTGTTTGCCTTCAGAAATTTGACGGCCTGGTCGAATGAAAGAAAGTTTTTCGGGTCAGTCCATGAAATAGGATTCCCGGTTGTTGGTGACGCCGGAGGTTTGCCCATCTTGCCATTATCGCGAGGCTTGAGGATGTAGCATACCCACTGCTTCAACCCTCTAAGCTCACGAGGAAGGGCGTCAATCTGTGTTTCGGTCATTATTCAACCTCTATGTTTTGAAATAATTACATGGAGGTTGAAAGGTAAAAGGGAACGTGATACAATTTCCCTATTACCAATCAACCCCGTAGTGCCTCTTTGAGCGATCGGCCAAGACAACTCAGAGGGGCATTGTTCTTTTAGCCTGGTCATCATATCACCTCTGGAATCGTACGGGAAGAGGCTTTCTGATATTCTCCCCACGCGTGAAGTAAAAGCCGCTTTGCTGTTCTCTCCCCGGTTTGGCGATTCCCGGCAAAAACAAAACGAACGTTGAAACGGTTTTCCCATGCCGCAATACTTCCGAGAACGCTTTCAGGCTTTACCTTGCTTCGATATTGGCCCCGTTCAATCTGATCTATGGTTCCTTCGATGACAACCCAAAAGCGCCGGAAGTCTGAAGCCCGGTCAAGCTCTCTTAGAAAGCGTTCTCGGTCGAATGTCACGCAATTTATGAAGTCAGAAAGTTCTTTGCGTTCCACTGCCGCCACGGATTCAAGCCCTAAAAGCGAATAATCCCCGGTCTTGAGTGAAGCTATAACCGCCTCACCCTGGAACTGATACGGCTTTTGCTCTCTGCTATCAATTATGAAAACCGGGTTTTGTGTCTGCATGATTAAAACGCCGGTTCTTCGTCGCCAAAAGGAGCCGCGCCACGGTCGGCAATGGCCTTCTGATAGGCTTCAAGAATGATCTTCGTGATAGCATCTTTCGTGTTTTTGTCGGTTATTTCCACGATCTTCACGAACCCAGAACCCTGCTTGACTGATGGTTCCGATACCCACGGCTGTTTTCCATCCTTGCCAGCCATGACAGAAAAACCGTTAATGGTCATCTTTGCCCCGGTTACATCGGCCTTTGCAAGCAATGATGAATTGCTGTCGATGAGTCTGATTGATACCTTGAATGGATTGCTCATGCTTCATCCTCGATCTTTTGTAATTCCGCGCCTATCTCAGGGAAAGTCTCTCCCGCGCGTATCATTAAGCCGGAAAGCTCATCCATAGCAAAAAAGCCTTTTTGTGTCTCAATCGGTGGAAGTAATATCCCGAGGTCGTAAAGCATGATTGCCATTTGTGCGGGAGTTCCTTCAAAGGAAATATCTGTGTGAACCTTTCCGACAAGACCGTATTTATCGCCAGATTGGAAAACTCGAAAATTGCCAACATCGGGAATTTCACAAGAAACACCATCAGAAAGAACTACGGGACTCGTTGCTGATGTGGGGTTGCTCATCAGTTCCCCCCTCGCATCTGGTTCATTGGTAAATGTCCGGCCAGTTCGGGAAAGGCTTTGACGGCATCCATCATAAAGCCCGTGGTTTCCTCTCCGAGAGAATCGGCCCTCGGAGTATTCAAAGTGATGAAGGCGCGAATCATGCCCGTCAACGCTTCAACCACACCCTGGGAGCTTAAATCACCCTCTTGTTTGTTCCCGTCGAAGTCGGTTGTCAGCCTGAATGAATCGCCTTTCTTTTGAAGCATCAAGAATCCGCCGGTCGGAAGTTCGCGTTTGATCTCAAGGTTATTCATTCAATTCACCGCTTCGGAAAACTTCTGATTGCTTCGTTCCGCCGCTGCCAGCTTGACAACACCCATAATAAAACGCTCAAACTCTGGTGCTAATTCCGGGAAAATGGTTTGAGCTTCTCGAATGAAATTGGTGAGAGCCGCAACCAATAGCTTTATATCTTCGCGCTCTGGGTGCTTCGACCCTTCTTCAGCAAAGATCGTGAATAGATAGGTTAAATGCTCTGCAACCTCATCTTTCGGGTAAGAGCAGTTTAGCTCCTTTGTGCCTCGCATGGCCTTTCCCGCAATCTGAAAGGTTCCATCGTTGTTTTTCATAAGCCGGATGGAGCCGCCGCCGATGAAGTCCTGTTTGATTTCGATTTTATTCATGCCGCAACCTTCCCGGCTTCTGCTTTTAAAACCGCTTCGATTCCGGCAATAGCGGCCCGAAGGTGAAAAGGGTTCCCGCTGTCCACGGCAGTATTAGCGATATCATAAAGCCCTGTTGCACCGGGGAAACTGGTAGGGACAGAATGCCGAAGGTCCGAAAGTTTTGTTGTGAGGGTATCAACTTCAGTCTGATTGAATTCAGCCTTCGCTTTCTCTTTTTTCTCTTCTGTTTCGGATTTTGAAAGCATTTCTTCCGAAAAGAGATTGATTGCTTCCACAACGTAGTACCCAAAGTCGGAGAGGCGAGACGCCCCCGGCTGAATCTCTACCGCCAGTCGAGAAAGACCGCCGATGATGAAAGCCAATTCGTGAATAGTTTTTTCACTGTTCATGGCTTCACCGCCTTTGACTTCACCGCGCCGGCATCAACCTCGATCTGTCGAATGAGTTCCTGAAGCTTGGTGTTCTGTTCGTCGTTCGGCTCTGACCGGCCCGCAAGAATGGCCCATGCGCGGGGATATTGAATCCCTAAGCATTTCGCCACTTGGTAGAGAGACACCCCCGCCCGCTTGAAAATGGAGCGGTATGGATGGTCTGAGATTTGAGGAAGAATCATAAAAACCTCCTTAAGGTTTAAACTCTTCTTCCTTTATATCATTTTTGTTACTGAAACACAAGCGTATCAGTTATTTTTTTCTTCTTCCGATACCTGTCTTGCTTTAAAGCCTCTTGGCAAGAGGGAGAGCAAAATATTTGTCTTTGTGTTTTTTTCTCGAATATCTTGAAACATTTCGGACAATTCCCGATAAAAAAAGCGCCGTTTGGGGTCTCCCCGCTCCATGCATCAAACGATTCTCCGATCATCTTCACCATGTAGCCCCGGAATCCCTTTAGCCATGTATTGAATCGGTCTCGTTCAGACATGAGTTTTTTTGAATCGCTTGTAAAATCCCTTCGGTTGTAGGGAAGAAGTTCTATCCTTGTGTGGCCTGCGCTATGCCAGGCTGGCCACGAATACAATCCCTTCATAGCATCTTCTAGCCATGAAATAAGGTCGATATTATTGGTGGGACGTTCGAAAGATCCGTGTTTTTCGTAATAATTGGCCGGAAAATTTACGTGTCCTCCTCCACCCAGCGCCGTGTGTATCATGGCTCGCACCCCTGCGAGAGTGCAAAGAAGGTGTTGAAGAGGAAATTTTTCTTCCCATCCGCAACCCTTCATGCTTCTGATGGTTTGGTCAAGCGTTGCGCCTGAAATCACAGAGAGAGGATTTGCAACCGTTGGCAGAATCACATTAGCAACCGCCAGTAAATCGCAATTGTCGAACACCAATTCGTGAGAGAGCTTTTCAAAATCCAGATTGAAAAAATCCATACAATTATCAATTAAAAACCGTGTGGCCCCGTTTGGAAGGGGCTTTGGTGTTTTGCTCATGACTTCGCCTCTCAATCAAAAAGCTCTGAATGTGAACCAGTTCGTTCCAGAATCAAAACATCATCTTCGACGCGGTATATCAAGAGCCAGTCAGGTTTTATATGAAGTTCTCGATGACCCTTCCAATTCCCGCCTAGTGTGTGATCGGAATATTTTTCCGGCAATGGTTCGCCAGCAATCAGCAAGTCAACAACCTCACGCAATAGAGAGGGTTTCTTTCCCTGCTTTTTTACTCGCTTGTAATCCCGATCAAAAGCCGTTGTGGTTCGGGCTATCATTCGTCTTTGTCCAGATGGTCGAACAATTCTCGAGTGTTCTTGAATGGCCCGGAAAGCCCCTTCCCTTTTGCCGAGGCTTCAAGAGCCTTTCTGGTTTCCGCGTTCGGGATGTTCCCATACTTCCGGCAAAGTTCGCACTCTTCCGGGTTCTCTTTGATTTCCCGATCAACGAAAAACTTTATCAACTTGGCAACGGGAGAATCTTTTAATGCCGCAAGTGCTTTCAGATTCCGATAGGTAACATCGTCCAGGGTTAAATTCATGCGTTTCATATTCCACCTCACCTTTTTGACATTATAGCACGTTTGCCACTTTAAGCACAATTGACACTTTAAGCACATTTAACACGTGCACGTCAAAAGTGTTTTTTGCACTTCTGAAAATGAATCTATTTTGATGAAATGCGGTACCCTCACCTCGTCGAAAATCAATTTTTCTAGGATTCATGCAGCTTTATGTGATATAGTTTACATAATAAACATTTTATGACGTAACACCAAACAAGCATCAATCCTGAAAAGTCGTCTTTTTTCGTGCCCATGAGGTTTATACAACGATTTTATCAACGTCCGAAAACCGAAAAAGATTATCAACCTTCAAATTTGTTCACCTGGTGTCAAAATCCTCCGAAGGTTTCAGCCAGGTTGACCAAATTCTCCACTTCCAACCGGGTTTCAAACTGCCGTTTGAAGTTTCAAACCCCGTTCGAAGCTGCATCAATTCATACCTTCCAGAAAAACACTTCCAACCCATTTCAAACCCGTTGGAACATGCCGATGAATAAAGCATAAACTCACAGAGGGGAGGTTCCAACCCATTTGAAACGGTTCAAAGTCTCTGAGGTAGCAAAACAATTCGGACTATCTACAACCGCAATCTATAAGCATTTGAAGAGGGTTCAAACCCGTTTGAAGGATCATGTTTTCAAAGATGGAGGTTTAACCCTGATATCCGAGGAAGGTGTTAATATCCTTCGAGAATCCATAACCATTCCAACCGTTCCGAGTCGAGAGGTAACGCCAGCCGCCGCCCCGGATAACCGCCTTGATGGAATCGAAAAAGCTGTACTTGCCACGGCAGAACAAATGCGGGTCATGTCTGAGCAAATGAAATCCATGGTTGAGGAAAATCGCTCTCTTCGATCTGAAGTTTCTCTTCTTCGTGGTCTTCTGCCGGCACCTGTCGAAAAGCCGGTCATCAAAGAAAAGGCAATCACCCCCGCGCCGATCCGCGCCGCGATCGTTCAACCGACACAACGAAAAGTATCCTTCTGGGAATCGGTAAGACTCGGTCTTGATGATTGTTGCGGGTTGCTTTTCGGGAGAGGTTAAGGCGAGGTCGTGACATTTTGTCACGGGTTGGATGTTCCCGAAGTTCGTTTCGGGAAGAACACCCGCACTACCACGAAACCAGCCCAAAGTATCCGCTGTAACTTGTTCAGCGGTAGGGCATCAGCCCCGAAGCGGCGCCCGGCTAAAGGTCAATGTCCGACTAATAAGCGATTAGACGGCAAGCGAAACCAGCAAGCCGACTGCGTGAGGGAGCATGGAGGAGACCGAAGGCGGGAGGGTTGCATTTTGGTGAGCGTGTGACCTTTGCTTAGCCGGTTGCCGCGTAGCTTTGGGCGGTCGATTCCTCGATAACCACAGAGAAAGAGAATCCATCCATTCCGATCTTTTGAGAAGGAAGGGGTGAGAGGGTTCGGGAGGAGGGGAAAACAAGAGCTGGTTTCCCCTTCGCCTGAGGCTTTCGAACGGTAACAAGGGGCTTGCGTTAACTGGCCAGGTGAAGCGATTCTTCCCGGTTCAACTCACGTCTTCCTGATTGCCCTGGTGGAAGAGACCCTTCAAAATGGATCCTTTAGCCGTCCAGGTCGAAAACACCCCGCCACACGGCCCCCTGGTTTGACTCACGCTTCCCCGGTTCGCCTGGGGAATGATTCCGAATCCGCGGTATCACTGTTAGCCGCTTGCAATCTACATCACAAGGCGTTTTTCGAGTGACCGCCTGAAATCTCCCTCATGGAAATAGCCGATTTTCACGGCCGCCACTTTCTTAAAAAACAGCCTCATAAGAGGCTCTATACCAAATTCCAGGGTATTTTGATATCAAAAACTTTTTTTAATGCGTCCTAGAGGCTCTAATGAGGATGGGAAAACAGCATCAATAGAAGGTTTCCAGAAAGAGAGTGTGAGCCGGAAACGGCCGCCACTTACTCGCAATCAGCAACCGGACAGCTTGAAAACATGGCCCGCGCCACTGAGAAAAAGACTACCACAATCTTTCGAGGTGCCTTTGCCACCCCTTCAGAATCAGCCATAGAAACGGCTTCACTTCGTTCCGCTCTCTTCTCTGTCTGCTTCTTACGGTGTTTTTTCGATGTGGCGGCCGCTAACCTGCATCAGCACTCATCGGGTAATCTGTGACGAATTTTCCCCGGCAAAGAAGATCGGCCGTCCTGGTCTCGGATGTGAGGTTCCAGAACGGCCGATAATGGAAGGCTATCTCTACCGCCGCCAGCCACCGCCCGTATCATCTCTTTCTCGCCACCAGTCCCCTATTGTGGAAAGGTCGATATTAGATGTCCCCTGGTTCGGGGTTCTGGGTCGTGGTGGTTGTGGTGGTTTAGGCACGTGGATACCTGTAACCTCTTTCCGGTTCTGCAACTGGAGCGATTCAGCCACGGCAAGAGAATAAACCTCACAATCCCATAAATCACGTTTCTTATGCTTGGCACATCTCCATATTCCCTTTTCATCACGGTATTCAGCGGTCATGTGAGAGACATATTCCCCTGAAACATCTTTGTGAAGATGAAACGCGCCCGGTAATTCTGGTAAAAGAGTCAGCTTACCGGCAAGAATATCTTTGTAATACTGCGTGTTCAAGCGAATGAGAGTCAATCCCCCCGGTATCGGGTTGTTCGTGCCTGGGTAAACGTCCAGCTTGGTAGCTTTCCAGGGTGAACCCATTTCCTGTTCCCCTTTGATCGGCGCACACCGCTTATTTCCCCGGCAATAATTGTATACCTCCGCTGTTCGATGACCGCCCGAGTCCATGAAAGCCCGAATAACCATATACTCTTTCCCTGTGGCAGTTTTGAAGCGGGATTGAAAAACAATTCCGGTCAGTGTTTCGAGGGTATCGGCGAAACCTTCAGCAATAAGCCATGACTCAAGATCGGCCCCCCATGCTCTAATGACATAGTAAAAGCCTGTATCCTGGGTATCAATCCCGGCTGTCAATCCGATAACACCCGTTTCTGGGACGGTAAAACGCGGCCGTTCATCACGAAGGATGATGATTTCAGCCGGTTTTCTATCTTCTGATTCTGGCGCAGACCAAATTTCCGATAATGAGGAGTTAATAAAATTATGGAGCGGCCCGAAAAATCCTTTCTTTGCTTCATGGGTCGCCTGAATAAACTTCACCGCCAGCGATCCCCACCGGGTTATCGGTGAGTAGAGCTCATTCAAATGGTATGACCTGGTATCAGGGTTGGCCGATGGGTTGTCAGCTTGCCAGTGTCCAGCGGACAGGAGGCGATTCTTTGACTTTTCTTCAATCCTTCCGGCACAATGTGGACATTCCAACCATGTGTTATTCCTGATCTTTTCGAGGTCTTCAATGTCCGGCCATTTAATCATCTTCCATTCCATCTTGAAGAAAGCCCCGCAAAGATGACACGGCACTTGAAAGAATCTCTGATCCCCGGCAAGAAATTGAATCCAAATCGGGTTGTCTTTCACGGTTGGCGTCGATGTAATGATGATCTTATGATCTCGGTATGATTTCGTTCTTTCAACTGCCAGGGATATCAAATCCGCTTCGCTTTTGCCTTCAGAATATGCGTCAAATTTGTCGGTTTCATCCAGGAAAAGATATTTCACTGGACGGCTTGAAAGCTGGTTCGGGTTGGCTCCCTGAAGATAAATGGTTTGTCGGGAGAGTATCAACTCGGTTTTCTTGAAGTCGAATCGATCGGACGTCTTATACTTTTTCAATGCCGCGCAATCGTTTATCAATGGCATCAGCCGGTTCTCTGAGAAGGACCGCGCCATTTCCA
>Ga0074198_1001952_pt1 | contig 12025 bp, 8 predicted proteins | sample EPASupsiteSAE323_FD_64527 | JGI IMG/M metagenome (GOLD analysis project Ga0074198, IMG submission 64527) | Bioremediated contaminated groundwater from EPA Superfund site, New Mexico - Sample SAE3-23 | ecosystem: Environmental > Aquatic > Deep subsurface > Groundwater > Contaminated ...
CATATACGTTCAGCTTCATATGCGAACTGGCTGGCGCTCACCTATGCCGTCAAAGGCGATATAGTGCCGGATTTTCCGGTTGTAAACAAGAGTTTTAATTTGTGTTATTGTTCGTGGGGACGATAAATAAAAGTCTTTAATTTAAAGAGGCGTAATAATATGATATCGATGCTCAGAAATATTTTGTGTGAAGGCTCCTCCACCGAGGAGCGTATAAAAGGCGAAGGCATTCTCGATCAAGCTCAAACGCAGCTTGTTCGTCTGGATGAAAAAAAATGCGAAGGCTGCACCGTAAAACGCTGCGTTAAAGCTTGCCCTTGCGGAGCGCTAACTCAGAGTGGCGCTAAGATTAATGTGTCTTCGATTAAATGTATCGAGTGCAGGGCATGCTCTGATATATGCCCGGCAGGGGCCGTTACCTTCGCCGATTTTGGAATAGGTTCCGCCGAATTTAACTCGCTTTCAAAAAATCTTGAAAATGAAATAAAAAATGTGTTTTCTAATTCTTTTCATATAAGGCAATTAGATGTAGGTTCCTGTAACGGCTGCGATCATGAAATGGTATCGATAACCAATCCTGTTTTCGATGTAAGCCGTTTCGGAATAGATTTTGTGGCCTCTCCGCGCCATGCCGATTGTTTGCTTGTTACGGGTCCGGTTTCATGGAACCTTCGTGAATCGCTTATAAGAACTTACAATGCGACGCCGGACCCTAAAATAGTAATTGCGCTGGGAACATGCGCCGCAAGCGGCGAGCCGTTCGGCGAAAGTTATGCAAGTTACGCCGGCGTGGATAAGTTCATTCCGGTGGACGTTTACATACCTGGCTGCCCTCCTCACCCATACGCTATAATTGAAGGCCTGTTAAGAGCGGTGCGTGGAATCGGCGCAAAGAAAAGATAAATAAATAAAAAACGCCTTTCGAATTTGTTCAAAAGGCGTTTTTTTATTTTTTATTATTTTTGTGGCATGCCGGGATTTGGAGTGCGGCGCGCCGTGCCCTTACTTTTATTACTTTTCGATGGCTTTAATGCTTCCGATTATTTCAGTAAGCTCTTTGGCGTATTTTCTGTCAGCGTCTTCGCTTCCAAGATAATAACACAGCATATATTTTTTAGCGGGAGTTAGAATTAACATAACCGATACTTTTATAAGCCCGTCTTTCGTTTTATAATCTTCGAGCATCGTCGGCATGCCGTTTAATATTATTTCGCCGGTTTTTTCTGTTATGAGCCCGCCGAGTTCTTTTGTTATTACATTTTCGGCTTTTTCAAGGGCGGCGGAAACATTGTCGTCTTTTAACGTTTCGAGCATGAGATTTATTCCTTCTTCAGGCGATTCGACGACAAGAACGTTATTTTTCAATTCGACCTTCCAGTTATCGAAGATGGTAATCTGGACTTTAGCTTCTTCATTAGGAAAAGTTTTAGCTTCGGATACTCCAAATGCGGCAAATGATAAGATAAGACAGGCAAGCGTCAAACAAAAAAAATTTTTCATTGATTTTCCTCCATGCTTTATGGTATAATGTTCTCATCTACCAATTATAAGGGTTTTTAAAAAAAAGTCAAGTTAAAACAATTATGGCTTGCAAAAAAGGTTCTTGAAAAATAAAAAGAGTGTTTTGAACTTGGCATGCAATTTGCAGTAGCAAATTGCAGAAATGCCCAAGCGGCATAAAAAAATTAAAATTTTAAGAGGAGTGGTTTTTACAATGAAGAAAACCGTATTAGTACTTTCAATCGTTATGGCAATCGTATTCACAATGGGTTATGCATTCGCTCAGGAAGCTCCTAAAGCTCCCGAAGCTCCTAAGGCTCCCGCAGCTGTTGAAGCTCCTAAAGTTGAAGCCCCTGCAGCTGCTGTAGCTACAGAAGAAGTATTAGTTGGCAAAATAGCTGAAAAAGACGGCAAAGTTACCATCGCGGTTGAAGGCAAAGACGCTGTAGCAGTAAAAGTTGACGCTAAAATCGAAGAAGTTAAAAAAGTTGAAAAATTTGCTGAAAAAACATTCGAATTCAAAGGCACATTCGTTACAGAAAAAGTAAAAGAAGGCGACAAAGAAGTTGAACAGAAATTGTTCGTTATCTCTTCATTCGCTGAAAAAGCTGCTGAAGCTCCGAAAACAGAAGCTCCTAAAGTAGAAGGCAAATAGTCCTTTTAAAACCATCCAATAGCAATTAACAATTTGTTAATAGACAAAAACGCCTGACTTTTAATGGTCAGGCGTTTTTTCTCGTTTATTTATTATATATCTGTAGGGGTAAACCCACGTGTTTGCCCTTGATTTTAGGGCGGACACAGGGGTCCGCCCCTGCCACGAAATGCTTGAAAAGTATTTTTTGCGTTAACTTGCTTTAACAGTCGGCATATAGCGATCGAGCTTGCTTAACGATTTTCTGGCATATACTCTCACTATTTCTTCCGAATCGGTAAGGGCCTTTTTTAATGGATCTATAGCTTTTTTATCGCCGATTTCACCAAGAAGTTCGGCCGCGAAAGATCTTGTTATTTTATCGCCTTTTTCTAAAGCGGTGATGTAAAAATCTACGTTTAAATCCAACCCGCCGTTTAAATTGTTTTTCATAAAACAAAACACCTCCGATAATTTATTATTTTAAGTTTACATAATCATATTTTTAAAACTTTAACTGGTTAATTTTTATCATCATCATAATGAAAAATTATTATTCATGCGAGAAAAAATTAAATATCCTGAACGAAAATGAATCATCTTTTAACGAAAAATAAAATTTAAGATATTTTACATATGTGCCTATCAATTCCATGCATATCGCCTCCTGCTATGATTGTTGCTACGACTTTTTCTACATTGAACGATAAAAAACGTTTATCTGGCGCTGCTATATGAAGTGATGCTGGACGCTTTTCCGTGAGGGGTCTTGACTTCTACTTCAACGGCCCGCCGCTCAGCTGAATTTTCCGAATTAAAGGTCATATACATGATTTTATAGTATGTTTTAAAACTCTGTAATACTTTTTTCAGATTGTACTTAAGTTCATAAGGATTTGGTGAAAACTGCGCTACGCCGCCTGTTTTTTCGGCAAGCTCACGTAACGGCTCTTCTAAAACTTCGTATCCTAAACCTATAGTGTAAATTTGCACTCCGCATTTTCTGGCATAATCTATAACTTCATCCAGCGTATGTTTTGAGAATGGCTTTTTACCCGAAGGGCTTTCGTCGCTTCCGTCGCTTATTACAAGTATCGATTTTCCACCGTCTCTGTAATGAAGCATTTCTATGCCTTTATAAAGAGCGTCGTATAAATATGTTCCGCAGTTTGAATTAACTGAAAATATGGCCTTATTTAATTTAAATTGATCGCTTGTAAAATCCTGGAGCATTTTTATGCTCTGCCTGAAACCGAGAATCGCGCACTTGTCGTTTTTATCGAGCATCGAAAGAAACATAAACGCGTCCTGCTTTAATTCTCTTATCATGCGTTTCATTGATCCGGAAATATCAAGGGCGAGAACTAAATTCATGACTTTGGGGTCGGCTTCTACTTTGAGGTGGTCTATTTTAATGCAATTTTCTGATACGCTGAAATAATTTTTATTTAAGTTTCTGTAAATAGCGCCGTCTTCGTCGGTTACATAGGCGAAAACCGAAATGATAGGAAAACTCGATGAATCGATCGCTTTTATATTAAGCGAGAGATTTTCATTATAAAATGGTTTTGATGACCCATATTCGAATGCCAGCGCGTTATTATAAAAATAAACCAGCGGCATAATAAAAACAATCGCAAATATAATAAAACTTACTTTTGAAATGCTATGCTTAATCTTATAGCGATACATGACGCCTCCGGTGAAAAAACTATTTTATTAAAAATAATATCGGCTTATAGATCGATTAATTAATATTATTTTTATCTTTTAATCGAGCTTACCGCTTAACCTTCATCCGCTTTTACTCATATTGCGAATGCAGGATAGCGGCATCGCTTCTATTATATTACCTGTAAATTCCAAGAACCGTTAAATTCGCTTTTATTTGAATCACTTTTTCATCCTGCGGCGCTACCGAAACCGCGTAATTAATGTGATCGACGGCGGTAGTCGTGTTTCCCTGAAGGAAATATAAATAAGCTGCGATTGCATGGGCCTGTCCGTTATTGACTCCATGGTTTAACGCAGGTATGAACGTGAAAAATTTATTTGGCTGATAAACTCCCGTAGAAACCTTTACCGGATCTATTCTTTCAAGAAGCGACACGGCGTTGAGATAATCCTGGTTGGTTTTTGATTTAGACATATAAGCTAAAGCAAGAGCGACTCTTGCGTCGTTTATTTCCTGGTTCGTGTAATCATATAAATCGACGCTCGGTATTTTTTCGAGCATGAATATTACGGAATTGGTATCGGAAACCCCTGCTTCGGAACCGTTTTTAAGCATTGCCCATGCTATTCCGGATAAAGCGTGATTTTTTTCCTTGACCGTATAGGCGCATTCATAAGAGCTTTGAAATGCCGATTGCGCGTTCGAGTAATTGCCGAGATTAAATGCCTCCTGGCCCGCTACGTATTTTTGATATGCCTCTGTTTGCACAGGCGGAAGATAAATGTCGCCCGGCTCCTGCGAAGCTATCGTAGAGCCGCCGCCGCCGCTTCCGCATCCATGAATTAAAATAGAGCCGCAAAGTAAAACTGATAAGATAATGAAAATATTCTTAATTGGCTTAAATTTTTCGATTTCTAATTTAATTTTTTTCATATTCTTCACCTTTGAACAGATAATTTCGCCTGTTTATAATATTCGTTTTCGCCTTTTTTATAAATCAGCTTATAAATATATTGTCCGTTTGAAACGCTCGCGCCGCGAAAATCCGTGAGGTTCCAGGTTATATTCGAATAAGGCGTCGCGCTTTTTTTTATCGGAAGGTTTTCTATATTGGTAACAAACCCGCCGTCCGCCGCGTAAATTTTAATTTTTAATTCATTTACATCGTTTTTAAGCGTGTAATTGAAGCTTACCGAGTTTTGCCCTGTTGCTACCGGGTTTGGCGTGCAGTCTAGAGATTCGATGTCATAGCTTAAGGCTTCGTATTCGCGCGCCACGCTGGTTATTCCTCCGCCGTTGCCGCAGGCGGCCGCGGCGAAAAGAACTGTGAAAATCAAAACTAATTGCAATATTTGATATTTGGATATTTTTATGTTATTTAAATTATCGTTCACAAAACATCAACTCTTTAGCTTAAAGATTTAACCCTTTTAAAATTTATCGCCGCCGTTATTTTAGCACTGCGATTTTACCTGTTTTTTCAACAGTTTCGCCGTTTGACAGCCTGGCTTTTAATTTGTAATGATAAACTCCGTTTGCTACCCTTTCGCCGTCGTCGTTTATAAGGTTCCATCTTATTACATGGGCCGTGTTCGAGGCGTTCACGGGATTGTCGTAAGACGTGAAAACTAAATTAATGGCGCTGTCGTATATTTTAAGGCTTACTTCCGAAGCGCTTTGTGAGAGCAAGTATTGTATGTTAGAGTAAGACTTAGCCGGGTTCGGATAAGCGATTATGCTCTGATAAAGGCTCGTATTCGGAGCCACCTGGTAATTTATTCCGGCGCTTTTAGTCACGTTGCCGCAATTATCCGATATTTCAAAGTTTATGAGGTTGTCTTTGTTAAATGATATTCCGGCGTTTTTAAACGATTCTGGATTGAGTAATATCCTGGTTTCCGAATCGTATTTTTCTATTTTAGCGGGTTTTACATTATACGTTTTTTCACCGCATACGACTTTGACGCCGCTTTCATTAAAACCCGAACCGTTATCTTTTATGCTTATTTCTATATTATTTTTAATCGTTTCGCCGTCGCTATTAATGATTTTAACTTCCGGCTTTTCCATATCGGCGAAAAGCGCATATGTTCCGAGCGAATCGGCATAAGCGAGGTATGCGCCATCTTTGTCGGCGGCGCAATTCGACACGAAATCCCACTTGCCGTTGTTTTGTTTGTATATGGCTATCTTTTCTTCGGATATATTGCTTATATTAGAATTTTTATATTTAAGATATTCCTCCGCTTCGGGGTGTATTTTAAATTTTAAGATCGCCGGGTTTTTAAAACTGATGTCTTCAGGAGCGAATTGATATGCGGCGCTTAATTTAACCAATCCATCAGCGCTTTTGCTTTCAAAATATTGAGGCGCTATGATCAGGGTATTTTCCGAATTGGTCTGTTCCTTTGATTTTATAATTCCGGCAAGTCCGTCGGCGCTTACAAAATTAACATCCGATGAGAAATCGGTTTTATATAGTTTAATAGAATAGATTTTCTTCTGATTGGTTGAATTGCCTGAACCAGCCATAGATTTTGATTTTGGCGATTGCGCGCTTGAAGCCGCGGGAAAACTTTCGCCAGGATCGAGAACGGCCATGTCTATCTGGCTTGAATAATTCTCGTCGATTCTGTATTTATATGTAAATAAGTTCTGACGATGAGTTATTAATTCGTTTTTAGCCCTATAAATCGGGTTTTTTCCAGGCTGTCTTATTCCGAGCTGAAACTGGTTCGTTACGGAGGTAGTCGATAATATGGTAATTAACAGATCGCGCGAATCTATCGGATTAGTAAACGCCGTTACTATAAATCCAGGCGACATGGTTACGTTTTTCTTATACACTTTAGCTATCAAAACGCCGTCCGTATCGTAAAATCCCTTTGCTATGAACGTAAAACTGCTCAAGTAATTGACGTTATCGATAGGCACCCTTGCGTAACCGGTATAATAAGATTTAATAGGTTTTCCAGTCGCATCGGTATCTTGTTTGTTTTCAAATTTAACGAATTGTATTGGAATTTCACTTACAGCCGGAGTGATATTTTCAGGCAGGTAAAAACATTTAGGGCTGGTTGCAGTGGACAATTCCTTATTAAATCTGACGGTGAAATTAATTCTCCAGAAAAATTCCGAATAATCGAGTTTCGTTTGTACGTCTTCGATTCCGACATCTGAAACCACGACGTTGAGCTTATTGTTGTTTGAAGCGTCCCCGTCGGCGTTTCCGTTAATAACGCTCTGTTGATAAGGCGCAAGGAAAGACGATTCGGTGACCGAAACTTCAAATGTCGATCCTGTCGGCGAATTTGCGGTCATAGGCACGTTCATCTTGAATTTAACGATAAATTTCTGGCCCGATACCGATTGATTTAATTTTCCATCACTATATAAGGTTATGTCGAAATTTGCTCCGACCGAATTTTTGCTGTAAGTATAATTTAAATTTTGCAGCAATTTTCGTTCGCCTACATAAATATCTATGGTGTCCTGGGTATAAGAATATCCGCCGCCCGGATGTTTTATAGATATTTTATCGATGCCTTTATTATATGTGGTTATAGTAGGAAGCATGGTAAGCGTAAATTCTTCAGCCTCTGAATTAGCGCCGGCTCTTTTGGGCACCGATGAAGGGTTTATTTCGCCTGTAACCAGCGCCGCCGGTTCGACGACGTATGCCGTAAATACATATAATTGCGATACGTTTCCTGAAAAATCGGTGGCTTTTACTGTAAAAGTTTTAGCGCCGGTTATATATGGGTTGGTCGGAAAAGTCACTATCTTTTTAAACGTAGTGGTAGTGCCGTCGCGTTCTAAATTAACTTCGCCGGACCCTTCAAGAACCGAGCTTAAATCTATTTTAACGTCGCCGTCTTTAAGCGTGTTATCGTCCACTACGACTATTATGGTAAATGTTCCGGTAGTCGGGTTAATCTGGTTATCTACTATGTCGCCGCTTAACTGCGAAGTTAGCTTTCCTACGAGCACTTTTGGCGCAGTGGCATCTATCGAGCCTATATCTACCGGAATATTGGTTAATGCAGGGTTTCCGGCGAGATCCGAAATTTCAGGGTTCGCAGCGGTAATAAAATTAATGTCTATTCCCGAAGGCCTGGATGCGATATCGTTTCCAAGCGAATATACGCCTTTTACCGTTAGCATAGGGTTCGTTCCAAGAGTTATGGCTACTTCTTTAACTCCGCTATATGTAAAAGAAGCGCCGGCGCCGAATGCGTCGTTGGCTACAGGAAGCTTAAACACTGTTCCCGGAGAAAAATTCGGGTCCGGAGATACCATGATCGCCTTATCGAATCCGACATATATGATGTCGCCGTCGGAAAGGCCGCCTTTGCCGGCTGCCGTGTTTTTATCGTAATATTTAGCGTAAGACGTTTTTGGGCCGGTCGAGTCGTTAGAGCCTATATCGACGCCGGGGATCGCCGGAGTAACGATGTTTAAATTTGGAGTGGCCGGGTTTCCAGCGTTATCTACTATTGCCGTCTGGTTGGTAACGACGTTTATGCCTGTCGGTATCGGATTTGCTCCAGTTGGGTCGAAAATTCCGCGTATTATTATCGAAGTGGTCGAAACGTCGCCTAAGGTTATTACTATCTGGTTCGCGTTTCCGGTCGAAAGGCTCGCGCCTCCGCCTATGGTATAACCGCGGCCTGCAGGCAGTAACTTTACTGCGGACGGACTGTTTTTTGCGGCCGACACGCCTTCGTTAAATGTCATAATGATCGTATCGCCCTTATTTAACCCGTCGTTTCCTACATCGTAGTATGTCGAAGATAAAAGGTACGGCGGCGATCCGTCGAGTACGAGATGCGCTATGTTGTCTTTGGAAATTACCTGTGTGGGATAACTTCTCACGTAATTTGACGACGGCAGCATATTTAGAGTGTCGCCGTTTTCGAGAAGCTTGACATAACCGTTTCCGAGTTTAATTTCTATGATATTGTCGTTAGGCGCAGCTCCCGTATCGATAGTCGCTCCGGTGCCGAAAGTCCCGCTGCCTACTATTTGAAATACCGAGTTTACGTCTACCGGCAGCCCGCCTACGGTGAAGGCGCTGTCGTCTATGGGCGTGTCGAAAGTTATTTCGATCGAGTCGTTGGTGTCTATGGTATCGCGGTTATCTCTGAATTTAACCGAAGTTATGCTCGGCCCGCGGTTCTGGATATAAACTTCTATAGAAGTGTCCGCTGACGGGTTGCCGGCCTGGTCTACGGCCGTTATATGAACTCCGTAAGTGCCGTCTTCGACGATCTGGCCAAGCGTGTTTTTACCGTCCCACGATATATTTTGAAGTGTTCCGGTCGGAATTAAAAGTCCCGAACCGAGATTTTTAACTATTGCGCCTATTCTCGTCTTTACGTTTACTTCGGCCGTGCATTGAGCGCGGGCGTCCGCGAGTATGTATTTAATGATAGTTGTTTTATACGCGGCATTTTGCGAATCGGGAGCGAAAGGCGTCGGAGTCGCGCTTAAAATATTTACTGTAGGGCCGCTGTTATCGACTTCGACCGTTTTGACGGCGGTGGTCGAATTAAGCGCCGGGTCGGTCGCTGTTATTTCAAAAGTATAAGTTCCGTCGGCGACGTATGCAGCCGAGTCGTCTTTACCATCCCATGAAATGCTTTTTAAGCCCGAACTCTGCGGTATGCTTGTTAAAAGCGTTCTGATCTGGTTATTCGACGAATCAAGCACGCGTATGCTAACTTCGGCCGATTCTGAAAGCGTATATTTAAGAAGCGTAGCCGTGTATGAACTGTTAGAATTTTTCGGAGAGAAAAATTGAGGCGTAGCCGTGATGCCGATTATGGCGGGCGGAGTGTTATCTACTGCGACCGACAGTGTTGCAGGGTTAGGGCTTCCGAGATTTCCGGCGGCGTCGGTGAGATATATTTCGATTTTGTAATCGCCTTCTCCAACGATATTACCGCTCATATCGTTACCGTCCCATGTTTCCGAATGGGTTCCGAGGGTTTGATAATAAGGGCCGAATTGCCTTACCTGAGGGCCGGTTTTGGAAATTACCAATATTTCGACGGTGCCCGCTTTCGATATCGTATAAGATATCGTCGCGGCGTCGGTTATTCCAGGGCTGATTCCGGGCGATATTGCCAGCGGGCTCACGGAATATGGGGCTATGATCGGGCCCGATTTATCGACTTTTACATTTCCTACATTGGTGTTTTTATTTCCGGCAAGATCTTCCGTTATTATTTCGAATGCATATATAGCGTCGTCTACTATATTTCCGCCGCTGTCGCGCCCGTCCCACGGTATGGTATAAATTTGGGGCGCAATACGTTGCAGCATAGGCGTCGGCGTTTGTAAGTTTCTTTTGATAACGGCGCGCGCCTGGTCTTTTATTATTATCTCGACCGTCGCGTCTTCGCTTAACGAAAAAGTTATGTTGCTGGGGCTTATAGTAGGCGAGAACGGGCTCGGCGATGCGCTGAATGGAGCTATAGCCGTTACGGTTTTATCTATAGTTACGTTGTGGGTTATGCTCGTTTCAAAACCTATAGCGTTTGTCGAAGTTATCGATATAGTATAAATGCCGTCGTTTACGCTGATTCCGGTTGCATCGTCGGTGCCGTCCCATGTTATGAGATATGTTCCGCTATTTTTATTTGTCTTCGGCATTAATGTTTTAGTGATTGCGGCCGGCGTACCCTGCGGATAAACGACTATTTTGACATCGGAAGTGTCGTTTATAATATAGTTTATATCTGTGGAATCCTTAACTGTCGGCGATGCAGGGAGCGGCGAGAACGGATTGTTCGATAGAGCCGGAGAGCCAAAACTTATTGCCGGGAGCGTCGAATTTATTACGACTGCAATGCTGGCATCGTCCGATTGATTGCCGGCCAGATCTTTTGCTCTTACTCTTATAGTGTAAGTGCCGTCGCCGGTCGAACCTGAACCGTCCCACGTGACGTTTTGCGCGCTCGGAGGCACGACGTGGCTTGAATCAGATTCCAGCGTTTTAATAACAGCGCTGGAACTATTTAAAACTTCGATCGTTACAAGCGAAGTTTCAGAAAGCGTATATGAAAGCGTAGTCGATTGCTTTGAAGCGGTTGGCGATGTCGGAGAAAATGTCGGGTTCGATAAAACCATATTTGTTATTGTAGGCTTAGTGAAATCGAGTATGAAGGAGCGGGGCTGGCGCTGGGGCGAGCTGTAGCTCGAGCCGTCCCATGCGTAAACATCCCACCACCATTTGCCTTCTGTAAGAGTTATTGCGTTAAAGCCTTCTAAAACCTGAAAGCTCATAGCGGTCCCCGGAGGGGTCGTTCCGGCCGGATTGGTATCTATAGGGGTCGGAAGCGAAAACATAGGCTTGAAAAGCGCGACTTCCGAGCTTGCGCCGGCCGTTGTGGATGGTATCGATGCCGGCTGGGAATCCGATTTAAAAAATACGACCTTTAATTCGACCGTGTCCTGCTCCGCGTCGGTCGGAATTTGCCATTGAAGCTGAACCGCCGTCGTCGAATTGAAATACGTGCCGCTTGCCGGGGCCACGAAAGGGGGCATTTGCGAAGGCGTTCCCGAAGCGAAAGCCTCCTTCGCTAAAATTGGGGTTATGGCCATTATAATGACCAATATAAGCAATATTCTTTTATAACCAGAATAAAGACTCATTAAAATTCACGTCCTTAAACCTTTTTAATTAAATTTACGTTAAAAATTACTAAAAAAAACTATAAGTTACATAAATTTATCGGCAAAATTGTCATTTAGTTAACATAACGGGTTTTTATTATTTTGGGCGTCCATTAATTTGAATTGATTATATCGTTGATAATATTAGTTAATTTGTGTATAATAAAACATTGTTAAAAGTTAAAATAAAAATATGGGGTGTGATTTTAAATGTTAAAAAAAAATCATTTAATCGCGGTAACGCTGGCGCCGATTTTTATGGCGTCTTCTTTTATTTGCGGCGCTTACGCGATGAGCGTAACTTTAAAAAACGGCGAGGCTTATAAGGCGGAAACCGTTTCTGAACGCGAAAATGCTTTTAAGATAGAAAAGAACGGCACGAAAGAAATAGTGCTGATGTCCGATATCAAAAACATCGATTTTTCAAGTGAAGATTCAAAAACATCGCCGGGCGGTGAAAAAACCGCGTCGGTCGAATTGAGCGGAATAGCTCCCGCTGTTAAGGCGATACTCGATAAGGTTCCCGATAAAAGCAA
>Ga0074198_1001954_pt1 | contig 12015 bp, 10 predicted proteins | sample EPASupsiteSAE323_FD_64527 | JGI IMG/M metagenome (GOLD analysis project Ga0074198, IMG submission 64527) | Bioremediated contaminated groundwater from EPA Superfund site, New Mexico - Sample SAE3-23 | ecosystem: Environmental > Aquatic > Deep subsurface > Groundwater > Contaminated ...
TTCTTAAACATTTCTTCAGATTCACTTCCAGCATGATATTTTCTTTCACAAACAACGCGCTTTATTCCACAATTAATTAGCAACATGGCACAAGTTCTACACGGTGTCATTCGACAATAAACAGTTGCTCCATCGATTGAAACTCCCAATTTTGCTGCCTGACAAATCGCATTTTGCTCAGCATGAACCGTTCTCACACAATGTTCTGAAATTGATCCATCTTCGTTAATCATTTTTTTATATTGATGCCCCACTTCATCACAATGAGGTAACCCCATTGGTGATCCAACATAACCAGTTACTAAAATTTGTTTATTTTTCACAATCACACACCCACTTCTACCTCGATCACAAGTGGCTCTTTTAGATACTGCTTCCATCACCTCCATAAAATAATCATCCCAACTTGGTCTGATATATTTAGATACATTTACAGGATTTTTTTTATCTAATTTTTTCATTTTTTATTAGTGATAATTTGTAATATTTTTTCAATTTTTTCACTTAATTCATCCATTGATCCATTATTATTAATTACAAAATCCGCTCTTTTAATACATTCACTTAAATTTTGTTTATTTGGGTCTATTGATTCCATTTCTCTTTGCTCATCGGCCAAAAACTTCTCAAAACTAATATTATCAGTTGTACTACCCCGAATTGAGATTCTTTCATATCTTATCTTAGGATCGGCATTTATCGCTAATAAAGTAAAACTGCCTTTTTTTCTTAAAATCTCAATTTCTCCTACTGTTCTTAAGCTTTCAATAACAGCACTATCATTAGATTCACAAGCTCTTTTAAATAACTCTTCAGCAATATAACCTGGACCAAATTTTTTTCTTAAATCATTAGCTACCATCACCATGCTGTCACGATTATTTTCCAATCCTCTTTTTTCTATTTCTTCAATTAAAAGACCCCTAGCCGAAAAATGTTTAAAATTTTTATTTTTAACCAAATAATCAACCACAGTACCTTTTCCTGCTCCTAATGTTCCTGTAATGCCAATTATTATCATTCTGGTATCAATTTACCATCAATTTAGCCTCAAAACAATCTATCATTTTTATTTTAATTCCAAAACAATTATTGAAATTAACCCTAAAAATATAATCACTCACTCTCATGTCTTCCATACAAATCTGCCAATCTTTCTATTCTAGGACAGGACCTACCATCTATTTCAACCATTTCATCTTTTGAAACAAATCCCCAGTAATATCTTTTAAAGAAAGGTAAATATTCTTGTCTTTGCCAAAATTGTTCAATATCACTTTTATCTGGATCACCATTATTAAATTCATCCCATCTAGTAGAGATATCCTCAAAATTATCAACTAATATATTTCCAATCGGTAAACTTTCCAAAAAATGACTTCGACGAAACATTATTTCTCCGCCCTGTCCCAAGAAAAAATATTTTCTTCTATCGTCTTGACTCAAAAAACTAACTCTTTTATCTCCATAAACTCTAAATTTATCTTCCGTCAACAAAAAATTGGCTTGTAAACCATCAGTCCCCCCATACCTTATCGTTCCTCCATCAGTTCCATCTGTGTATTCACCTAAATCAAAATTTTGTTCATAAATTTTCCATTGCGAGAAGTCATTATTTTTTAGTCGCCTATATGTCATCCGCATATTACCAGCATTAAGCCAGTTAAAAACTGTATGGTATTCAACACCCATTCCTCTGACTCTTATATCCTCAGTCAAATCTGAAATTCGACTACTTACTTTATCAACAAACTCCTGACTTCTTAAACTTGCTTGAATATTTGGATTAACCGAATCAATTGATAGTCCAATTACATCTACCACACCAGCCAATTGATCTAATTTTTCATCACTTAACAATAATCCATTTGTATGTAAACTAACTCTAATTCCACTAGAATGAAGCCTTTCTGATACTTTAACTACATCAACCGATAATAAAGGTTCGCCGCCAGTTAATGTCACTTTTCTAACTCCACTATCAGCTAATACCTCAGCTATTCTTAAATCAGTTTCACTAAAAGAGGCCTCTCTTTGACATTTTGAAGCTACAGTTTCAAAACAATAATCACATCTCGGGTTAGCATTACAATTCTCCCTCAAATACCAATTAATCTGTTCCACTGCCATAAGCCAAGTATATCATTTTGTGCAGGTTTACCTTGCCGAAGTTTGAAAACGAAGTGCAGGTCCGCCAGGAGTCGAACCTGGAAAAGCAGTTTTGGAGACTGCTGTGATACCATTTCACCACAGACCTAAAGTAAAGAATTTTACCCTAAAAACAAGACTAATTCAAAGTTAAGATTTTTTTAATTCCAATTAAAATATCTTTCGGGGTTTCTGCTACAAAATCCACCCCATTTCTCTCAAGCCTTTCTCTTTCATGTAATCCCCACAACACTCCAATTGCCTTCATTTTTACTTCATGAGCTTCTTTTACATCACCAACACTATCTGTTACTAATAAAGTTTCCTTTGATTTAATTTTGTATTCCTTAAAAACCATTTTAAATTTCTCTACCTTACTAGTATGAGTTTTTCTAGCCATTATTTTAATAAAATATTTTTCCAATTTATACTTTTCTAAATAATTTTTTATTATTTCTTCATCAGCTGAGGAAACAATTATCATTTTAAATTTTTGTTTTATTAAATTTTTAAAAACACTTTCAATTCCTTCAACTGGTATCAGTTCTGTTACTCTTTTAGAATACTGTTCAAAGTAATAAGTCTGGCTTCCACTTCCTTCTTCTTCTCTTAATTTTCTATTATAAACATTCCCTTCTCCCCAATCTTGAATTTCTGAATATTGGATATCACTAAAATATTCTTGATTAATTTCAAAACCCATCTGGCAACTGTTTACAATCACTCCATCAAAATCAAACATTATTATTTTATTTCTCTTCATAAGAATCTATTTTTTCTAACAACTTTTGAATCTTAATCCTATCAAAAAATTTATCTAAAAACACCTTTTCCAAAAATTTTCGTCCTATATCAATTCCAAATCCAACCAAAAATATTGTTACCGTCACCACTAATAAATAAAAACCAAAATAATTTAAATTAGCATAATTTCTAATCTTAAAAATATCAAGCCATAACCAATAACGAATTGGACCATCATGAAATAGATATATTCCCAAAGTCGTTGAGGCTAATAAATTAATCAATTTATTTTCTTTTAATTCCCAATTACGAAACAGTAAAAATAGAGACACTGACCAAATTAACATTAAAATTGAGTTTGGTCTCCAAAAATAATTTGCACTTATATCAATATTAAAAAAATTAATTACAAAAATTGGTAAGAGTATTAAACCAGTAGAAATTAAAAACAAAAACACTGTATTTTTTAATTTAGAAAATATTTTTGGAACAAATTTTCTTATATAAGCTCCCAAAAAAAACATAATTACTCCCCAAATAAATCGATTATAAAATACATATCCTTCAGTCTCATTGGTAAATAGACCCAAAAATGTTGGCCACACAGACCAAACAAACAATGACAATCCCAAAAACATTGTTAATTGTTTTTTTGACAAAACCGATATTGTTTTTTTTAAGATTGGAGAAAATATATAAACCAACACATAAACCGTCAAAAACCAATAAGCTTCTTTTAAAATCGGAAATAATGCTTTTGGTAACCACCAACCTATAGCTATTCCAGTAGAATCTCCAAATATTTTCAAACATAAAATCCCCAATAATATATAAAAACTCGCCTCTAAAGAAATTCTAATTACTTTAATCCACTTAAAATTACTTTCCAATAAAAAATACCCCGAGATCAACATAAAACAATTTACTCCCAATTGACCAAACATATCCAAAAAATCAACCAAAATTTTATTAAAATTAAGGCCTAGATAACCCACTCCACTATGCCAAACTGAATGATACAAAATAATACATGCAATACTTACAATTCTTAACAATTCAAAATTTGATTTTCTAGAATTCATTTTTTTAAGTGGACCCAAGGGGACTCGAACCCCTGACCTTCCCCATGCCATGGGGACGCGCTACCAACTACGCTATGGGCCCAAAAACTGTTCTCTATTGTAACAAATCCTCTACTTCAAAACCACTGGTCATCAACTTGTTGTTTGTGTTACCATGTGTTAAGTCTGTTTGTTAAAAATTTATCTCTAAAGATCTAATAAACTAAAGATCTAAATACTAAATCATGATTAAAAAAGCCGTTATTACTGCTGCTGGTCGAGGAACTCGTTTTTTACCAGTAGTTAAAACCTATCCTAAAGAATTAATTGCCGTTTTAGAAAAACCAAATATTCAATATTTAGTTGAAGAAGCTATTGGTGCTGGTGTTACTGAAATTGCTATCGTTCATCGTTTTGGTGATAATTCCATTGAAAAATATTTCACTCCCGATCCAGATCTTGAAGCTTATCTTATCAAGAATAATAAACTTAATTATCTTGATAGTCTTAAAACTATTTGGTCCAAAGTCAAGCTCACTTTTATTCCTCAAACTCCTGACCTGCCATACGGTAATGGGTCCCCTCTTTTGGCAGCCAAAGAATTTATTGATGGTCAAGATTTTATCTTCATGTTTGGTGACGATCTAACCCTAGAACCAATTCCTGGTCAATTTTTATCAAAAATGGTGGCTACTTTTGAAAAATATCATCCCGCCGAAGTTATTGCTGTCAAAGACGTTGGACCAGAAGAAATTGTTCGTTATGGATCAGCTCAATATATAGAAGATTCGCAATACCCTAATCGTATTTGCGCCATGTTGGAAAAGCTCCCTGCAGATCAAGCCCCTTCAACTTTTGGTCAAGGTGGTCGTTATGTAGTTTCATCAAAAGTTATTTCTATATTAGAATCACAAGGTGTTTCTCGCGACAATGAACTTTGGTTTGCTGATGCTAGTAATACTATGGCCAAAAATGATGTCGTTATGACTCAAGCTTTTGAAGGTGAAGAAGATTGGGTTACCACTGGCGATCCTCTTCGTTGGCTTAAAGCCAATATTTTACTAGCCATAAAATATTCTCCATACAAAGACGATCTCCGTGAGTTTCTCAAAACTCTCTAAGGGATAATTCTTTATTTTCCTCAAAAATAAGGTAAAATACAGCAGTTAATTTAAACCATCCCGCTTGGTTTATCTATACCTTAACAATTTAGTGAATAAAAATTTGAAAGGAAGTTTATTGCTATGTCTACTATTAATGTTTTCCAAAAAAGAAAAAACCTTATTGTCGAAACTATTATTACATTTATTTTCAGCTGTCTGATCTTGCTTTCATTTTATCTCGACTTCAATTACCATTTTGAGATTTTAAAGATCATTACCAGCATCATTATCCCTCTTGGATGGTTTATCATTTATCCTTTCTTCCTCAACCGATATTTTCTCATTACAAATAAAAATCCACCCAAACTAATCAGACTTTGGATAAAACTTGTCGTACATATTCTTCCTCATCAAATTACTGCCATTTTGGCAACAATTTTTGCCATGATTATTTTTGCTTCTACGAGTGGTATGGTTATCAATTTAAGAGAAAAATTTGATCCCAAAATGATTTCTAACTATATCGGTCTACTAATCTACATAATCACTATATGTTTTATGTTTATCTCTGACTATTATTGTCGAACCGAAAAAGACCCACCCAAAGCAATTAAGATTTGTCGTCAATTAATACGTCAACATGCTTTTACTACTTCGATTGTAGTATTAATTGCCATTCCACTAGCTAGTAGTCTTTTTCTTTTAATCACAATTTGACTTTAGATTAATTTCCTTACCCTAAATTATAAAATTCACTAAATCCCTTTTGCCGGGAAATCATCAATTTGATGAACCCGGCATTCTTTTTACTTAGATTACTATCCTATAATCTTGACAAATCACAATTATAATGATATTATATCCATTGAATTAATAAAAAATAAATTTTAAATAAGCTTTAAGATAAATTTTTATTAATGTACTTTAACAGTTTTAGTGAATGAAAAGCTTTTTATAAGCTTGCTACTTGGAAATCATTTATTGGTTTCCAGCTACCAAGCTTATAAAAAATATAATGCTATGGAGAAAAGGAGAAATCATTACAATGGAAAACAATATCAAATACTCGCATGCAAAGTTCTCAACTATCCTCGGATGGACGATCCTGGTATTTCTCATCTTCTTGCTCATCGCCGCCGTTGCCATTGATCTCGGCCTTGACTACGCATCAGGCCATCAAGAGGCCATATTGGCAAGATGGAACAGAGAAGAACCCGAACCGATATTGGTGCATATGGACGAACCGGAAACAATCATTGGAATCGGCTTGGTCATCTACGGCACCATCGCTGCTTGGGTTACTTTGTCGTACTATCGCGGCAAAATCGTGATCAACGAAAATACCAACAAGTTTCAAAGAGGTCTTTTTAAGACCTATATCTCAGGATGGAACATAATGCTTCCGTTGGTTACAGGTATTATTATCATTCTTCTCCATCGCTATGGCAATATTCTCGATTCCCTTCAGTATCCGTAAAATCTGCGCCTGATCATCTAACCATCATTCATTAAACTGCCCTAAAAGGCCGGTAAGTTCGAAGACTGTATTTGTTGACATTTATTTGTCACTCTACTTCTTTGAACCCCGGCTTTTTTCTTATCATTATTCTGTCCTATAATCTTGACAAATCGTCTTTTTTAAGGTAAAATCCCCCGATACTTAAAAAGTATCAAACTTTAACAAAGTGAAACTAAATAAATCAAAAATTGCTTTTGATTAAAAGTTTTATAGCACGTTAAAAATCTGTAGAAGTTATAAAGACTTTATATTAAATTAAAAATGATGCATATCATTTTGGACTTAAATTTTAAGTTCAGTATGATATGTGTCATTAAAATGATAATAGGTTAGTCCTATTTTATAATATAAAGTTTATTTATTTTTAGATGGGAAATGATGAATGCAGGCCCACGGTCTAATGTTGGGAAGCAACATACATAGGCCCACTAAAGGAAAGTGAGGAAAATCAATATGGCAAACACTCGTAGAACTTGTCTCGAATGTGGTAAAGAGACCAGAACCCAGGGAGGATTTTGCCCCAATTGTGGCAAGTCACTGGATTCAACGTCCACCACGACCAAATCCACTATGAAAAAGAAGGAGGAACCCCTCATGAAAGAGACTCAGAAAAATCCCTGGACCGGCCTAATTGCCCTTGCTTTGATTCTGACCGCCGTCGTGATCCTGGTAGGCATGGCAAGTAAATGGCTCGGCCCGGTTGTCAACAACAACGGCGACGTCGTTGCCGCTGCTCCGATCGTTTCCGTTGACACCAACAAGGCCAGTACTACCGGCACAGACACAACCAAAGGCATCGACCAACCTTCAAAAAGTTGGTTTATTGCCAAAAAAGGTTCCATGATCTCCGGCGATGTCGCTATCTTCGATAATGACAACAACAGCAAAAAAACACCGATTTACGACAATATGGAAAATACTGCTGACGTCATTATCCTCGGCGATACTGTTTATATCTGGACCGAGTGGGGTTGCCATTATTGGGAAAACCCAACTCAATCCGATATTGACGGCGCAGTCAGTGACAGGCTGTCGGAAGGTTTCGCAACTGTCAGGTTCTTTGACGACTTGACAAAAACAAACTACAAAACTCCCACAGCGCTTTATACAGCAAAATAACTTCTACTGACCGACCTAAGGGCCGATACGCGTGATGCAATAGCATCTAACACGTATCGGCCATTTCTCTTTCTACACTCATCTTTGCTATCATTATTTAGTGTCAAAATTTAAAAAATTTTTCTTTCCAATATTAATCATTTTAATTACAGTTTTTATCTGTTTTTTAAACTACACTCCTCATACTTTTCTTACCGGTTGGGATACTCTTCATCCAGAATTAAATTTTTCTCTCAATTTTAAAAGATTATTAACTCTTTGGCATTCTGAACAAGGTTTAGGGGCTATCCCCGCTCATGCTCAAATTTCTGATTTACCCAGAGTTTTTATTCTATATTTATTTCATTTTATTCTACCTCTCAATTTTCTTCGTTATTCTTATATTTTTTTATGTTTTATTCTAGGACCTTTAGGTATTTATCTTTTAATCAAAAATTTATTTGAAAAATCAAAAAATAATAGTTTAATTGGATTCATTACTGCCATACTTTACATCTTCAACCTCTCTACTGTTCAACAATTTTATGTACCCTTTGAAATGTTCCCCACTCAATGGGCTTTTTTACCTTGGATTATTTTATTTTCTTTAAAATATCTAAAAAATAATAGTCGTAAAAATCTAATATTGTTTTCAATCATTACTATTTTTGCCACACCACAGGCCTATGCTTCTCAACTCTGGTATGCCTTCTTTTTTATCTACACTTTATTTCTGTTTCTCTATTCTTATTTTTATAAGAGCTTTAAAAATTCTAAAAAATTAATTATTTTTACTCTCTTATTAAATGCTTTTTGGCTAATCCCAAATCTTTTTTATATTTTTACTTCAAGTTCGACTCCAAAATTAAATCGTGATAATCGTCTTTATTCCCAAGAATATCTTTATAAAAATCGTGCCAATGGCTATATCTCTGATTCCACCTTAGTTAAGGGTTTTTATATCGATTGGTCAATCTATAATTTTTCACAAAAATCTTTTACTAAACTCATGCCACAATGGCAGAATCATTTCGACAACCCCATAGTTCCAATCATTGGTTATTTTATCTTTGCAATTAGTCTTCTTGGGTTAATAATTTCTTTCTTTAAAAAAGACAAATTATTTATTTCCCTATCTCCTTTTTTTATTATTCCTTTTATTCTTCTTAGTAATCGTCTACCAATTTTCTCTCAATTTTTCGATTTTTTAATTCAAAATTCTACCATCCGTGAAAGTTTTCGTTTTATTTTTACCAAGTTATCAATTCTCCAAATATTTGGATTTGTCATTTTCTTCTCTTACACCCTAAATTTTATTTTCTCTAAAATTAAAAAACCAAAGACAATTCATTTAATTTCTGTTTTAATTATTTTTTCCAATGTCTTCTATTGTTATCCGATCTTAACTGGCAATTTAATCTCTTCAAAAGTCAGAATTAATATCCCATCAGAATATTTTGATGTTTGGAATTTTATGAATTCTCAAGATAATGGCCGTGTTTTAAGCCTCCCATTAAATCAATCATCTGGTTGGCAATATTATAATTGGGAATACCAAGGTTCCGGATTTTTATGGTTTAATCTTAAACAAAATCTTTTAGACCGAGATTCTGATCGTTGGAACAATCAAAACGAACAGAGTTATAAAGAATTTTTTAATTCTCTTTATAGTCAAAATGATCAGCAATTTTTTCAAAGTTTTCAAAAATATCAAATTAATTATCTAATTTGGGATCAAAATATTATTAATCCATCAGCCAAAAATAATGATCAAATAACTTTTAAGAAAGAAATCAATGATCTTTTAGATCAATTAATATCTCAAAACAAAATCAAACAAATATATCAAAAGGGGTCTTTATCTGTCTATAAAACTGAAATTTCTCAATTTTCATCAAAAACCCAAGAAATTAATAATTTCGTTAAACCTCAATATCAATGGGGTTATTTTGATTCAGCCAATTCTAATAATTATTTAACCGACAATACAAAAGGTACCTTTTATCCCTTTAGGGATATTCTCAATGATACTCAAAAAATTGATACCAATAAAATTGGTATTAAAAACATTAATGATCAATGGCAAGTCATTTTAAATGATAATAATCATCAATCTCTTTTACCATCAATTAAATCAACTGAAATATTAATTCCTGTTAGTGTTTATTTTCAAAGCAATCAAAAATCATCATCAAAAATATTTTTTCAATTCCCCCTACCCCAAGAAATTATTTCTAGTCTTAAAACTGAATTTGAAATATCACCAAAAATAAAATCTATTCAAATAAATGATCAACAATTCTCTTTTGACCAAAAAAATTTTGATCTTCAATATTTAGGTACTGTAAATATTTTTGTAAATCAAGATAATTATTTAGACGATAAAATTATTGATTTTAATTTTCAATCTTCTCCAAGTTTTTATTTAAACCAAATTTCATTTAACCCAAAAAGTTTAGATTTTAATCCCAATAAACAATTTAACACTCTTAATAAAACTGATAGTTATAATTTAAATCTATTAAATTTACCTCATTCTTTCGGTTACATATTAGCTATAAAAAGCCAGTATATTTCTGGTATTCCTCTTCGTCTTTGTCTTCAAAATGAATATTCGTTTTTATGTTCTATTGAAGATGAAGTTAATAAAAATAAAACATCAAATTGGGATTATTTTTTAATTCCTTCAACCGGTGAAAATATTGGTTATAACCTGTCTATTAGTAATGTTTCCTACGGCAATTTTCCCTCCAAATCAACATTAGAACAAATTTCTGTTATTCCAATTCCTTTTAATCTTTTATCTCAAATAAAATCAGAAACACCAAACATCAATACAAATAATAATAGTTGGTTTATTTTAAATCAATCATATAATAAATTTTGGATCGCTTTTTATTTTGACCATTTCAAACCAGTTTTTCTTCAAAATCATATTCTCTACAACAATTGGGCCAACGCCTGGTCTATTCCCTCTTCCTACGATCTATCATCTAAGATCTATATCCTATTTTGGCCTCAAATATTTGAATTTATTGGAATTGGTTTAACTATAACCACATTAATTTGGTCTATTAAAAGAACCAAAAAATAATTAATTCTTTGGATTATCTTTTATATATTGTATGTATCCAAAATATTCTTTTTCATTTCTGATAATTCTTTCATAATAATTCCGTTGCCATAATCGTTTATCAAATTTTGGCCAATTTTTGGTTTTTACATTTTTAATATATTCATTTGTGGTCATGGTTTTAAACCATTGAATTATATTTCCCAATAAAGGGTCGACACATCGGTCGACCCCTACAATTTTATTTAATTGATTTAATATACGGGCGGACCGATGTGTCCGTCCAAAATAATCATTGATAATTAAAATAAAATGAATATGATCGGGCATAATAATATGTTCATCCAAAAACACATTTTTAAAATGATTTGAAATTTCATTCAACCAATATTCGATCATTAATCCAATTCTATTGTATGGGATAATTTGATCTGATTTTATGTACGGGCGGACCGATGTGTCCGCCCTTTTATTATCATTTTTCCAAAACAATTTTAATTTATTCTGAACACATATTGTTACGAAATAAAATCCATTTTCAGAATAATCATATCCTTTTAATCTAATTAATCTTCTGTGATATTTCACACATTAATCATAACATTATTCGCTTATTATTTTTGCCATCCTCTCCCCTAATTCTTCAAATTCTTTTTCTTTCCAACCTTTTGTGGTCATAGCTGGAGTTCCAATCCGAATCCCAGACGGTTTAAAAGGACCAGCTTTATCATGAGGTACAGTATTGGCATTACAAACAATTCCATTTTCTTCCAATTTAACAGCAATGTCTTTACCTTTTCCCTCACCGACATCAACTACCATCAAATGATTTTCGGTTCCAAACACTTTTAAACCATTTTTCTTTAAAGTTTCAGCCAACACCATAGCATTTTTGACCACTTGAATTGAATAATCTTTAAATTCTTGAGTGTCAGCTTCAGCAAAAGCCACTGCCAACGCTGCAATATTATTCTCATGAGGACCACCTTGAAGCCCTGGAAACACTGCTTTATCAATTTTTGAAGATAACTCAGGATCTTTTTTTAATCCTTTTTTTGTAACCCCTATAAAGGCTCCCCGTGGACCTCGTAAACTTTTATGAGTGGTACTCATAATCAAATGGACATGATCTACTGGACTTGGGTGAACTCCACCCACAATTAATCCAATAATATGTGACACATCCGCCACTAACCAAGCTCCAACTTTGTCAGCAATTTCTCCAAATCTTTTAAAATCCAGAATCCAAGGATATGCGGTTGTCCCCGC
>Ga0074198_1001955_pt1 | contig 12014 bp, 19 predicted proteins | sample EPASupsiteSAE323_FD_64527 | JGI IMG/M metagenome (GOLD analysis project Ga0074198, IMG submission 64527) | Bioremediated contaminated groundwater from EPA Superfund site, New Mexico - Sample SAE3-23 | ecosystem: Environmental > Aquatic > Deep subsurface > Groundwater > Contaminated ...
TCTTCGGCCCGAGCTGGAGAGCACTGTGCTTGCCAGGAATGCCAGTATTGCCAGAAGACATGGGTTGAAGCCCGCCAAAAGGCCAGCCACGAAGACGGTGGCAATGGATGATAGAGTTAGGTCCTTGAGGACGTTTTCTGCATCCAGATTGTCCTCCGGGCCATTCCTTCTTTGGACACTTCTGATGTTCTGGCCTTTTAGAGCGGCTCCTATTAGCCTTTTCAGTTCAGTCTCGTTTCCGTCATAATCTCTATAGCCGATAACGGAATCGCCTATGATTATGGACGGGACGTCCTTCGCTTTGTGCTCTTTTATGGTCCTAAGCCCTTCTTCGCTGGAATATATTTGATCCTCGACAGGTGCATTCCCGTAGTCTGTTAGAACTGCAGTCAAGACTCTATCCGCAGCCGCACACTTGGCACATCCGGTAGAGGTGATTAAGATAATCTGAGAATCAGCAATCGCCTGTGTGGGCGGCAAGAATATCGCCAGGGCCAATATGACCATAATCCAGCTGATGCAATACCGGAAAGCCCGATTTCTCGCCGTAATGAGGGGATTTTTGGTGCTCATCACGGTTCAGCTTCCAAAAGGATACAGCTCGATAGAGGGACTCCGGGCATGTCGTTTCTCTTTCTCCTGCAGATCGCATCTAACTAAAAATTAGAATGCTTCATATTGGAGGATCGGTTTTTCATCAGCCGGCCCCTCCCTGGACGCAAAGGCGATAGATGCATCACCATCTGCCACGAGCACCACTGAAAACGGACAGCCTTCGCTACATTCGATAGCTGCCTTTTTTACGAGGTCTGTCGCGTCCCAGGTCTGCCATCCCTTCCCCTGGATTTCAAGTGTGCCCAGTGCATCCGGACTATACTCAGGTTTGTCGGACCAGGTGATTATGTCCATGGCAGCCTGATCATAGAGGTAGATGCTCACCTTGCCGGGCTGCTCAACCTCTTTGACATACATATTCAGGCTGCCAGAGCTGATCTGCTGCGGCAGTGCTTTCATATCTGCAAAAGTCAGATAAGCTATTTGCATTGGCTTTCCGCTTTGCGACGAAACCCAAAGAGTTTCTTCCGATCCAAAGCTCTGTTCGCTATCGCTTGCATCTGCATAGGTATCCATCTCCAGCACCGGAGTGAGCTTTTCTGCACCAGCCGTTCCTACAAATAATATTACGAAAATCAGCATCACATTTCTAATCACAAGATATGCACTCCTACTTGTCCATGGACTGCTCCAGGATCTTACCTGCCTCAGCCAGGTTTGAAATCTGTTTTAGGGCCAAAACATCGATTGCTTTGATGATATCGAATACTTGAGGGTCCTTGATCCAGTAAAGGGTCCTCTTTCCTTCGACCCTGCGATCCAAGATATCCGCCTCATAGAGGATGTTCATATGCTTTGAGATGGCGGATTGGGATCTATCGAATGCAGGGATGATCTCACAGACGCATTTCTCGCCATCGGCTATATACCCCAGTATCTCCAGTCGGAGGGGATCTGATAGGGCATTTAGGATCTTCACTCTCAGATCTGAGACAGATTTTTGATTCATTCTAATATCACCTTAATCGCATACTTGCATATAAGCATATCGTCATAATTTGGTGCTTCCATTCCGGCGTTAATATTTGCTCGGAAGAACATGAATTTTCCGCAATCGGGACATTTTCTATTTCAAGAAGGATTGCTCTCAATCTTCCAGCTCTTTCGGCATGAAGAACTCGGACCAGTCTGCAGCGCGAACTTTTAGTATGGATCTTCCTCCCCGGATTGAATTCTTGGATGATGCATCTTCATTGGGCTACAGTGCGGATTGCAGGGCACATTACGGGTCCGCAGCGAACGGGTAGCTTGCTACTGGATGAACGTTTAAACCTCTGAATCAGGTTCACAACCGTGGCCAATACATAGTGATTCTCATATCGATCAGAAGCAATCAATCCACATTCGCCATGCAGAAAGCGGGTTCCTTGGCATCGGGCATCCGCTCTTGAGATACCATTTTAATAAGCTCTTTCGGATTGACAGATCCAGATAAGGGTTAACCATATCAAAATTCATGGTCACCTGTCGCTCATCCGAAGAACGTGGAAAAGATGAATAAAGCTTCAGAGCGATCCAGTGTTGTAGAAGGGCTGAAAGGAGGCTATTCCATGTCAAGGACTTCAGATCGCTTCAAGGGCAAAACAGTAGTGGTGACTGGCGGAGGCTCCGGAATTGGTCTTCAGACCGCCAGGGACCTGCACTCCGAGGGAGCATTCGTTCATATTATTGGGAGGAATTGGGAGAAGCTGGCCAGGGCCAAAGAGGCCTTAGTAGGCGGACCCAAGGCATTCGTTCACCAATGCGATGTCTCTCAGATCGACCAGGTGGAGGAGACTTTCAGAGCTATAGAAGAGGCATCGGGCAAAGTCTACGGCCTGGTAAACAATGCCGCCATCAATCCATCCAGAAATGATGTCATTCATACCGAGCTAAAAGATTGGAGAGACACCTTAGACGTCAACCTGACCGGCGCATTCAACTGTTCCAAGGAAGCAACCAGGCAGATGCTGGATCTAGGTAAAGGAAGCATTGTCAACGTCTCCTCGGTAGGCGGACTCAATGCGTTTAGAGCGCGCACCTCTTACAACGTGAGCAAGTTCGGCCTAATAGGCTTGACTGAATCTATGGCCATCGATTGCGCTGAGATGAACATCAGAGTGAATGCCGTCTGTCCAGGATACGTCAGCACCGAGCTTACAGCGCCACTCTTCGAGAAGATGGGTCGAGAAAAGTTCCAGGCCCTCGTCAGTGCACATGCCATGAAACGGCTGGGAAAGCCCGAAGAGATATCAAAGGCCATTTTATTCTTGCTCTCCGAGGAGGCCAGCTTCATTACGGGAATTGCCCTTCCTGTGGATGGGGGCTATCTTCTCAAGGGTTGATCCAGCTTGACGAGCATGTCACAGACCACGGATTGTTTGCTTGCAGCCTGCAGACAGTCTTGCTCAACCTGATTCCTAGCGTGCATTTCCGCCACCCAGCTGCATCTACCCAAGGTCCGGTCTACAGGATAGCCCAGCCCGCGAACGGCCACTCGATAATCCCGCTCGACCGCAACGAGAGTCGCTGAGCAGGCAGCCGGCATCCCCGGAGCTGCAAACAAGCAAGTTCGGCCATACTCGCTCGGCCTGCATGCACCATAACAGCTATGTCCTTCGAAGTTAATGAGTTACTGTCGATAATCGATATTGGATAGTGCTGGAAAAAATCGATTTAAAGTCTGAATAAGAGGTTGGGCGATGAAAATGTCAGCTTGCCACAAATGGAATCCGGAGGACTACGAGAGGAATTCGTCAGCCCAGGAGAAGTGGGCGGATGCCCTGATCGCCAGACTTCCGCTTGATGGAACTGAGCGCATCTTGGATATTGGCTGTGGAGACGGAAAGATTACGGCAAAGATTGCAGCACGTGTTCCCCAAGGCCATGTGCTGGGCATAGACAGCTCACGGGATATGATCGATTTCGCCAGAACGAGGTTTCCATCATCTCAAAATGCCAATCTCAAATTCGAACAGAGAGATGCCCTGAGCTTAGATTTCGACAAGGAGTTCGATATAGTGACGTCCTTTGCCTGCCTGCACTGGATCAGGGATCATCTGACGGTACTCCGGAGTGTCCAGCGCAGCCTTAGACCGGGCGGGAGGCTGCTCATCCAGTGCGGCGGTAGGGGCAATGCGAGAGAATTCATGACCCTAACTGAGAATCTAGTCCGGGAGAGCAAATGGTCCAGGTACTTCCAAGGCTTCGAATTTCCTTATTACTTCTATGGCCCTGAGGAATATCATACTTGGCTGGAGCAGGCCGGCCTAGATGAGATTCGGGTAGAGCTAATCTCCAAGGAGATGGCCCAGCAAGGAAAGGCTGGACTTGAGGGATGGGTACGCACGACATGGCATCCTGTCTTTGAGCGCATTCCAGAGGATCTGAAAAAGCAGTTTTTGAGCGAGATGGTTGATAGGTACCTGGAACGCTATCCCCTTGAAAATGGCCTGGCCAAAATTAAGATGATGCGGTTGGAGGTCGAGGCCAAGAGCCTGACAGAAAAGCAATAACCAGGAACAAAGCGGCGGGAAATTATATATTATATCCAGTATCTCATTTATCCCCCGCGAATTTTTTGATCGTCTCCCTTTTGCGCTGCCATCTTTGAGCTTTTCTTTTCTCATCTTCCGATTCGATGAAAGTACTCCCTGCTCTGCCAATCAATTCAACCTTATTCTTCTTAGGTCGTTCCATGCTCAATCACCTATGATATTTCCTCGTACGATTAAATAATAATGTATTTTAAGAGATATAGCTCTATGCAACATCGTATGCTAAATTAAACTAATTATTAAAATAATTCAACGGCAGTATCGGCGCTCAGAATCCTATATGCCACAATTAATGCCGCGCTTCTGCCCAAAACCAGATCCCCTTTCTTCCGCGCCCGGGTCGCCCTCCGCCGCCTGGCCTCACGCTACATGAGGATCCTGCCCATGATCACATCCAGAAAGAACGCAGCCGGCCATTCGCGCTCTTCGCGCCAGCTCGCTCCGCCAGGCGTCTTTAAATCATGTCTTACCTAAATTCATCCTCCAATTGCCTCCATTTTCGACCTCCTACTAGATCATTAAATTCCGACCAGCTAACGCCAATTTTTCCAATTCCCGCGAGGTCCCCATCCTTCAACATCTTCAGAGCATTCGACATTGCTTTTGCAGCCGGATAGACACAGATCATAGGAATCGAGAGATACTTCACACCAATGTCCTGCAGTTCTGAAATTGCAAACAAAGGAGTTTTACCTCCTGGGATCAAGTTAAATGCTAATGGTATTGGAATTCCATCGACAAATTGTTTAACTTCTCCAAGAGATTGTGGGCATTCTACATAAATATAATCAGCACCAGCTTTCGCATAATCAATGCAGCGCTCAATTGTCTTTTCGAAACCTTCAATCGCTCTAGCATCGGTTCTAGCACCAATGACCATATCTGAGCTTTCTTCGTCTCTGCTCCTCACAGCTGCTTGAATCTTATGAACCATTTCTTCCTTCGAGACAATTGATTTGCCGCTCATGTGGCCACATCGCTTGGGCCAAGTTTGATCCTCGATTCTCACTCCAGCTGCATCGATCTTTATGTAATTTTTAACGGTCCAGTAAACATTTAGAGCATTTCCATAACCGGTATCGGCGTCAACATCGACTGGTATCGAAACGCTATTTATTATATTTCTTGTCCTATCAAACAATTCTCCGAAACTTATTAATCCAAGGTCCGGTTGTCCGATTGAAGAAGCAGAAATAGCGTAGCCTGATGTCCCTAGTAAGTTAAATCCTGCACGCTCTATTAAAATGGCTGAAAGGGCATCGTATGCACAAGGTCTTAAAGCCAAACCCGGCTTCTCAAGCAATTGTCTAAAGAGTTTTGATTTGCGCATGTGCTAAACCTCCTTAATAAGTTGTGATGCTTCCTAAAGATATGTGGTTACAATTTTTAATATATATAATCTGCAGTAATTGGCAATGGAGGACAGCATATGTCCATAAATGCATTCCACACATTTAGGGGCGTATCGAACGACTCCGAGATACACTACTACCCATAGGTATGATTAGCCTGGCGGGGCGAAAGTAATATCGAGGACGAGAACGGCTGAGGCGGCTTGGTATCTGAAGTCAATCCTGCGCATAAAATCAGAAAACCTGCAAATGTCGTCCTATCTAAATGCTTTGTTATACTCGGTTTTGTATGTTTCAAGGGCATACACTAGAGTATTTATTCAATGAAGTATCATTAAATTGTGGTGGATAATTATGAAATTAAAATTGAATTCCGCGTTTTTCGTTCTGCTGGCTCTTATCATGCTCTCATCCAGCGGACAGGGATTGCGCACTTATTCGGGAGATTCCGTCCTGATCGATACGCCTGTAGATGATGATATCTTCGCTGCGGGCAGCGTGATGAATATCAACGCACCCGTAAAGTCTATCACGGCTGTCGGTGGAACGATTAACATCAATGAACCGGTTAAGGGAGATGTCTTCGTTGCCGGGGGCCAAATCCATGTCAATTCCGATGTGGGCGGCAAGCTGGTGGTGGCTGGCGGAAATGTCTTGATCGGCGGAAATGTGGGCACTAATTTGGTGGCTGCTGGCGCCCAAGTAGACATTCTTCCCGGCAAAATCATCAATCAAGACGCGCTAATAGCTGGGAAAAGAGTGACCAATGCCGGCAAGATTAACGGCAGCTTGACTGTCAGTTCCAACCTGTTCAGCAATACTGGATCTGCTCGCAAAGTGGTCTATAAGAAGGTAGAGGATCGAAAAGAAGAGCGAAACGAGAATCGAGAGATGTTCAATGCCTTCGGGCTCCTCACCATGCTCGGCTACTTTGTCCTGGGATTGATCCTGGTCCGATATCTGCCTGGCCTCTTCATAGCAGTGGACCGCGAGGTCAGAGATTCTCCCGTATTGAAGATGCTTATCGGCTTCGTTTTGATCATTGCCTCCTTCATCGCCATCCTGTTGGTGGCCTTAACAATAGTCGGCTTGCCCATTGCTCTTATCTCTGCATTGCTGTTTGCTGCGGCTTTGATGCTTACAGGGATATTCATGTCCTACAGCTTGGGCAAATGGATCGGCGAGCGTCTGAAGCTAAAATATGGGGTTTTGGCCCTCTTCGTTGTGGGCTTTGTAGTTCTTAACATCTTGTTCATGCTGCCGTTTGTGGGCGGTCTGATCTCCACTGTCTCCATGAGCCTCGGTTTCGCTGCTTTTCTTTATGCAGCACGCCGCCAGCCTGCGTTCGAAGCAATTAAGGCCGTCTGATGCGTTACTTGGCAGCATCGATCGAAAGTTTTCTCGCGGGTGAGAATGCCTTGACACATGGGTACTCTGGCTCCTCCTACCGCGGTTCCATGACCATTTTTTTTTAAAACGCCGATAAAATATAATTGAATGCGATTACTTTCGCCCCGCGCGGCTAAGCTACTCATACCTGCGAGTAGTAGTATAGCTCGGAGCCGCCCGATACCCCTAAGTCTTTTGCTACTCCCGACGGGCGGATTCATTCCTTTAATGCAAATCTATCACAGCTGGATCTTGCACACGAAATTTCATTCGCAGCCCAACAAGTACTGGAATTATCTGGATTAAGACCAGAGTACGTATATTCCTATGCTCCAATGTGCTTTCATGAAGCGCACGAGCATCAGCCTTTCGGACGAGCATGCCGCTCTGATTGAGGCTACCGGCAAAGGTGCCTCTGAGATCATTGAAGAAGCACTGAGCCTCTATTTTCAGCAAGATCGCAAACCTCTGACGCGCGAGGAGGTACTTATGCTCATTAGTGCCGCGACCTCTGCACATGAGGCACAGCATCACAATAAGCAGTCTACTAACGTGCCGTACCGTGTGACAGTCAAGAGGTACGAATCTCCTGATTTCGTCGCGCAGAATGAAGCACAAAGAGACACAGAGGAGGCAGAAGCACGTTGGGAAGCCTTTAAGGGCACAACGATAGGTGACTCTGCGCTACAAGAGCAAGCAATATCTGATACAAGCATGCTGCCAGAGAAGACCACGGCACGCAAGGTCAAAGCCCCAACCTTAATTCCAGATGTTTTAAAGAGTGCTCTGGCCTTCATCCTCTCCGAGTTCGAAGCGAGCCGCGAACCAACGCAGGAGCAAGTATCAAAAGCAGTGGGCATGGATAGCAGGCGGTTGGGAAAAGCCCTTTCCGGGCTGGAAATCGAGGCTAAGTCCATCCATCGGAGAGGCAAGAGCGTTAAAATCTATTCACTTGCCTCGAAGGCAAGGGTATGGGAGCTGGCCGCACTTGATGCGGAGGGTTTGCAGAAAATGGCAGAGGCGAGGGCCAGAGCGATGAAGAACGATCGAGAATGTGATCGAGAACATCTTACTGTATTTGATTAGGTTAACTTTCTAATAACTGATCTATCGGAACTCATTATGAGGAAAGATTCGCGGGCGAGAATGTCTGAGCCTACGGGTGCTTTAGCGTCTCTTGCAAACGGTTCTATGCCATTTTTCAATGCATCTGACAAAATGTCATAGAAAACATTCCCTCTAAATTCCAACCTATATCGATCCGCAACCAGCTTCGCTGATTATCTACTTTTATCGCTCGTTACAAAGGAATTGGCAGATCACATCGACTTGATAGGATTTGACCATCAGGTGTCATGAAATATATATTGACAACGGCATAGTTGGCACCCGTAATACTCAAATGATTAAACTGTGAATTCGAAATCGGGCCAAAGCTATAGTATCGGATACCTGAAATGCTTCCTTTGAAGTCAGCCTTTTTCACATCACGAGTTTGATTGAATAAAACTGTAGGCCTTCCCTTATAGCTAATGTATGGGGTTTGGATAATTTCAATAATGATCTTCCCATCAGATATCGTATCAGCCATGTCTTTATCGCAAAGTGAAAAATCAACTACAAAACTGTCTGGACCTTCGCGGATTGTTTGCACGTCTTTGATAAAAGCCGGAGTGTTATCGCTCTGTCCTTTTGCAGCTCCCATGCAACTCATTAAGAGCACAATGAAGAGCAGCAGAAAGCATGAATGAACTTTTTTTGTCATTTATGTGGTCTATGCTCTCGATTCAGATATAAAATTTTGGGGATAACTTGCACAGGAAATCCCCACTAAACCCCCAGCTGCGGTATATGTGTCATGTATTCCTTGCGCACATCCTCCGGATCAATGTGATAGTAGATATCAACAGCTTCCTTGATCGTGTCGCCCCGGAGCCATTTCACGTACTCACGCCTCATTCCAGCTCTGAGAAGATGAGTGGTGAACCAGTGTCTGCAGCAGTGAGGCCCGAACCTGTCGGCGAGCTTGCTCGATTCGGGATCATGCAGTCCGATTACTTCGGCATGCTTGGCGACCAATCTCTCGATCTGGTTCTTGCACATGCGCAAGCCTATTCTTGATAGGAACAGAGCTGGATGTTTATGCCCTTTTCTCAGGGCCCGGATGGTCAGCCAGTGGCTCAGGACATTAGCCGTTTCATGATCAAAATAAAGCAATTTGTTTGAGCGCTTTGCGGTTTCTTTCAGTGTAAGGCTGAGCCCACGTAAGTTCACGTCCGAAACGTCCAAAGAGGCCAGCTCACCCAGTCGCATCCCTGTTTTCAAGAAAAGCAAAATCATTGCCTGGTCTCTCGTCTCCAAGGTCGCGCTCACCAGCTTTGCAGCGTCTTCAATGCCGATTATCTGGCGCTGTTCCGAGTCTGAGTCGTTTTTATATACGCTCAGATAGCGCTTCATAAAAGGCGGAATCGGATTGGTGGCGATCAACTCTTCTTCCTCCAGGTATGAATAAAAGCAATTAATTGCGGTAAATCCGCGCTGAATTGATTTGAACTTTAAGCTGCGCTCTTCCTGCAAATAGTAGAGATAATCCTTGAGATCATTTTTTGAGATCACAGTAACGTCTATATTTCGCTCATTTAGCCAGAGGCAGAACCGGTGTATTGTTTGAGCATATCCTTCCGCAGTGGCAAACTTACGCAACTCACAATCTTTTCGGAAAGCCATGATTAAGCTGTCGGAGCTTCGTTGACTTGGGCTCAATGGAGCCCGGCAGGAAGACTTCATCGTCTCGTTCATTTAATCCACTTCCAGCCCTGGCAATCTTCCTTCACCAGCCCATAGCGCTGCAGGGCTTCTAATTGATTCCTGACCAGGCGAGTTGTAGTTAGATCACCGGGGTCTATCTTTAACGCATCCAAAAGGGCTTTGCTGTCCAGAGTCTTTTTGTTTGATTTCAGGAGGTTGATGAGGTTAAGATCATAGCTACGCATGCCTTCGCCCGCCGGCGTAAGTTCCTTGAAGCCGGCATGCTGCACCCGATACAGCTCGGATTCATATTTCTCGATGAGGTTGGCCTGCAGCCGGATCTCTCGCTCGGTCTTAGCGATCTTTTCCTTCAGGGACTCATTCTCTTTTAGCAGATCTGGCCGGGGATTGCTATCAATTTTCACCCTCAAGGCTTCAAGGCCTTCGAACACCAGCTTGCTAAGGGTCGTGCCATGCTCCTTGGCCTTCTCTTCCCAGAAAGTCTTCTCTTCGCGCGTATCAAAATAAACCGAGATATAGCGACCTACAAACTCTTTCGGTGGCATGTTTTTTTCTCTGAATAATCAGCTATTTAATCCAACCGTAGTTTTGCTAACGCTTCCAAAGGGGCCTTTGGGAGAGAGGTGGCAGTATGTGGATCTTCGACTCTTACTACAAAGGCTGCGTGAAGCTGTGTGGCCGGGGGCGCCGCCTCACCAGGTCTGCCTTATGGACTTCCCATTCCCGATCCAGGGGCGCATTGAAGTCACCGGAGAGCATTTCGCACGGACTCCAGAGCGTCAGGATATGGCCTCAAGGCTGCCACAATCTTGGCTTTGAGTTCGATCCATTCAGGATTAAGGATGATACTAACCTGCGGCGGATTGTCGGCCAGCTTCTTCTCGAGCTCGGCCCAGAGCCGGATCTGCTCACGCAGCTCCCTCAAGAACGTGCCGGCTGCCTTGAGGTCCTCGCTCTCTTCCGCCTTGTCGAGGAGATCTGCAGCTGTGCGCCTGACCTCTCGAAGCTGCTCCAGGAAGTTGGCAGCATTCTCCAGCCTCGCAGCCATGCCGGTCTGAACCCCTTTCTTGAATTCTTCCATGGCCTTCTTGGTCTCGTGGGCCCGGACTTCCGCCTCAGCTTTTCGTCGAGCCTCTTCCCTCGCTGCTTTGACCGTGGCGAGGTCAACAGTGAGATGATTGGCCAGGTGCCTTCTAAGCGCTATCTCCGAATAGCCGAAATCCGACGATATGCGACGAAACGATTCGCCGCTTATCTCCTTATTCAATAGCCTGCGATCAATTTCGTTTCGTCGCTTATCGTCGCATGGTCCACAGTGTCTAGGCATTTGAATCGTCTCCTTTGACTGCCTTCTTCCAGCCGTGCCTGACCTTTCGACCTGGAATAGAAATCTCGGCTTTCTCGACCAGGCCCAGCTCCTCCATGTCGGCCAGGACGCGCCTGACGTTTGCTTCTGTGCGCTTGAGGATCATGCAGAGGTCCCAAGATGGCGTGGGACCGCCCGGGAGCTTCTGCAGGACTTCAGCCATGAGCTTCGAGCTGTTCATGGAGCCGGCTCTCCTCTGCTTCTGCAGCTCCCCAGCTTTGGCCACGGTTCCTCGGAGCTGTGGCCGTCATAGTCCCGCTGGACGTATCTTGCGGCTTTCTTCAGCTCCCGGATCCTGGCCCGGCTGCAGGCCATCCTCATTTGCAAATCTCGTCTCAATCCTTTCTTCATGGCGTCATCAGCTCCTCAATGGGCCGCCCGGAATAATTTCCGTCTGGATTGAGATTCACTGTTTTGAGAAATTCTGCAAGCTGTACCTTGTTTGGCCGATAGTCCACAAGGATGTTCAGGTCTGCATGCCCTAAATTGATCATCAGGCCGAAATTCTTCATGGTCACGAAGGGCCACGAATGATAGGCGGCATACGTTTGAGCTTTGCCGAATTCGTCCAGGCTCTCCAGCTCGATCACGTCGTTGCTGCTTTCGGACTTGCGATAGACTATGAATAACCTCAATCCCTTCATGCTCTCCAGTGGCCGGAGGCGAGGCAGCCTGCTCTCATGACAGTCCTGAATACGGAAGGAAACCTTCCGGCCTTTCTCTGGATGAGTCGTATCCATTATCAATTTTGCATATTTGTCGTAAGATAAAAATTTCATACGTTGGCCTCCGCAGGCTTGGCTGCACTGCGTTTAATCCATATGGCGATGCGTCCCAGGAAATTCTCGAAAAAGAATCGGGAGCCTCCTGCTGCACACTGCTTGAACGTCATGCTTCGGCCCTCCCCACAGGTTCAGCGATGTGCCGTTCGATCAGATCTTTCGCTTTCCAGTGCTGGATCTCCACGATCTCGCCGGCTGAATAGAG
>Ga0074198_1001956_pt1 | contig 12011 bp, 16 predicted proteins | sample EPASupsiteSAE323_FD_64527 | JGI IMG/M metagenome (GOLD analysis project Ga0074198, IMG submission 64527) | Bioremediated contaminated groundwater from EPA Superfund site, New Mexico - Sample SAE3-23 | ecosystem: Environmental > Aquatic > Deep subsurface > Groundwater > Contaminated ...
TGTTGGAATGTTATATGATAAGTTAAATAAGGAATACCCCTATTTTGAACCATTAGATGCTGCAGAGTTGCCTGATGAAATGGCAGCACACATCGTCCAAAATAGGTTTAGAGTTGCAGAAGATCAATGGCCGGTAGTCCAAATTGGTCCCGGAATTATAACAGTCAATGATACTCAAAATTACAAATGGGAAGATTTCGAGAAAAAAATTCTTAATGTTTTGAGAATATTAATTGATATTTATCCTAATCGTGAAAATTTAGTATTTAATAGTATATTGTTACGATATATTAATGTTATTGAAGAATTTGAGGGGGATGGAGACACATTTGCATTTTTAAAAGAAAATATGCATACAGAAATTAATTTAGATGAAAAATTATTTGAGGAAACGGGAGTAAAAAACTTACCTTTATCATTTGAGTTCAATATTTCATTTGGTTCAACAAAACCTAAAGGAGCAGTTATTCTAAGACTTGCCAAAGGTAAAATTGATAATCGTCCACGATTAGGTTTAGAAACTATGGTACTTTCATTAAAAAAAGATGTTCCTAATAGTACAGAAGATATACATAAATGGATAAAGGAAGCACATAATTTAACTGACGATTGGTTTTTTAAACTAATTGAAGGGGATTTGAAAAGGAGGTTTGAATAAATGTCAACTAAAGCCGAAATGGTACAACTTGGGTTGAAACCAAACAATGCAAGTTCAAAGTTCTCAAATGACCCGGTTCTTCTGAAGCCTCGATTTAAAGGGTCATTTGCTGCTGCTGCAAGTTGGAATGATAGTGGTGTTTCTTCATTATCTATACAACCCCTTATAAGTGCTCTCAGTGTCATTATTGGACACAATGAATCAGTGGTCGAAAAAACAAACAAAAAAATTCTCCCAGATATTTTAATAGATTCTTTTGTTCACACTCCACCTAAAAGTAAAAGCATAGTACACTTGAAAATAAAACCTAGAACTCAAAGGATTCATTATATCTCTGAAGAAGTCCTTTTTGATCCGGAGGATTGTTAATTGACAACATGTTCAGAGGGTGTGGCTCCTGAAAGAGAAGGAGATGACTCTCAAGGGGGCTGTTCTTGGTATGATATTATTGATGAAGACGTTAATGTCACTCAGGGGGACATTATTTTAAATTGTCCCGTAATTTTCCCCCCCTCTGAAATATCTAATAATCCTGACGAGATTATTGCTTCGCCTCAAGAATATCATGATGTCATTGTGATGACTCAGGCCTGTGATATTGAACAGGGCAAAGTTGAATCAGTTGTTGTATGCCCAATAGTAAATTTAGATATAATTCTTGCAGAATACAGCTTTAATAATAGAAAAGAAAAAATTAATTTTAAAAATAAAATTCGAAAAGGATTTGTATTACATTATTATTTGTTAAATGAATGTGAATTAGAAAATGATAAGTTTGAATATTCTGTTGTTAATTTAGGGGATATACATATTGTTAGTTTAGAACTTATTAATAGAATCGTTAAAGAACAAACCCACAGAATCCGTTTGAAACCACTTTATAGGGAAGAATTGTCTCAAACATTTGCAAAAACATTTATGAGAATTGGTTTACCTCGTACAATCCCAGAATTCAAAAAATAGAAATTTTATTCTGATATTGGATTAACAATTTTTTTAAGATAGTAGAATCCTCATGACACCAGCTGCAATCCCATTAGGGGAATGGTAATGAACAGTTTGTTTTTTGCAGCATCCCAAGTATTGATAATGAGGATCCGTAAGAATTATTTTAATATTATTAATATATAAATGTTTATTATTTATGTTTAACAAATACACTACCAATTCAATCCACAAAATCCATGAAAAAGGGTGAAAATAGGGGTCTTTAAAGATTAGAGTTTTAAGTAGACTGTAGTTGTTAAGGACACGTATTTATATCAAGGTGACCTATTGTTAGATAGGAGATCATCTAATGCCTGTAAATTTCACCTTCGAAGATATTGAGAACGATCCAACATTCAAAAAATTTGTTGTAAAAAAGAAAGGAAGAACAGCTGGAACTCTAAAAAACTACGTATTTACTCTTAAACTCTTCTGCAGTTTCATTGGGAAAAGTCCGACTGAACTCCATGACATACACCGTGAAGATCTACGCAATAGGGCTGCAGAGTTTGACATGAGACTAACAGAATATTTAGATAATTATGTTTCATACCTCATAGAAGACCAGCAAAGGTCTTATCTCACTATCAAAGCGAATATAGGTAGAATACAATCATTTTTACATGCATTTAAACTAAGACCCACACCAGAAATTGAAATCCCTAAAAAAAAGGTTTTAGAAGATGCCAAATATGCTTTAAAAGTTGATGACATTAGAAAGGCCATCAAACATTCTACTCCTGTTTATCAAGTAGTCTTTATAACTCAGGCTCAAACTGGCTTATCTATCAGCGATGTTTTACTTTTAGATGTTGAAGATTTCATTTACGCAGTTAGTGAGCGTGGGGAAAACTTGTCTATAACAGAAGATTTAACTATTAAACAGGCAATCCACCGGGCAAAAACTGGAAACAATTTAATTGGATGCTTTGATTTACGTAGAAAAAAAACAAATGGTGAATTCTATACTTTTGCAGGACCTGAAGTTCTCAGAAATATCGCATTACTTTTAGAATCTAGGGAAGATGAGCTATTACAATTGAAAGCCCCAATTTTCATTAAAGAAACCTCACGTTTAGTTAAAAAAGAAAGAAAAACGCTTAGTTTGGAAGAAAGAAGATTATCCCCTGATATGGTTAAAAGTTTCATGGTTAGGATGCATAATAAAAAGAAAATCTTCCCAAAAATTGAAGTAGATGGGAAAAAACGGAATTATTTCCGTACACATAAATTAAGGAAATGGTTCTCAAACCAGTTAAGATTTAATGCAGGATTTAATGCAGAAGATACTAAATATCTAATGGGACAAAAAACAGGGGATGTACTGGAACATTACATCGATCCTAATAATTATATGGCTCTCAAAGCTAATTACCGTAAGGCTTTACCTTTTTTGGCTATTAATGATAACATAACAATGGAAGAAAACCAAGAAGCTATAGAACAATTAAAAAAGGAATCTGAAATTAAAGATGAAAAAATAGCTAGACTAGAAAAGAAAATGGAAGAAGGGGATAAAAAGAGAGATAAAAAAATAGAGAAATTAGAAGCAATGGTGAAGGCCATGGTGGAAAAACAAACAAATGGTGAATAAAATCATTTTTCGAGTTTTTCTAATTTTTCCTTATCAATAAAAAGCTGTTTGGTGTGCTTAATATATTGTTCTTTTATCAGAAGATCTTCTTTGACTTTTCTTAGTTCATCATAGCTAACTGTTTTCGGATTTTCAGATACGATTCCTAAAACATTGTTCAGTCTTTCAGGGTAATTTATGGAGCTCATCTTTTTAAAAAATTCAGCAAAGATGTTAATAGAACCCAGTTCATCACTTAGTCCCTTAGCTAAAATACTCATTAAAATTTTCTTTTCTTCATCAGGATATGTAGATATAATGTCTATCATGTTCTCAAAATGAAAATCAGGATTTTTTATTCGTTTTTCCGTATATTTAAATCCTTTATGACATAAAAACTCTGTTTTATCCTTCCATGAACGACATAAGTTTAATTTCATAAATAAGATCTCGTCCATTCTACTTTTACTTGGAAATGTAGCATTTTTTATTGAAGCTTCAATATCAGAATAATCCTTTATTTCTTCCCAAAAACTATCATTGAAATTTTCTGGATAAGAATTAGTTAGGAACACTTTTGTGAATTCGCTTGTTGTAGGGCCGTAATTATCAATTACAATCCACCTTCCCACTATAAGGAAAAGAAGTTCCTCCAACTCAAAAGCTAAATCTTCATCAATACTTTCATTAGTAATTCCCTCGATATTTTCATCAATAATTTTATCTATTTCTTCATCACTGATTTTACCGTTATTCTCGTTAATTGTCTCATTTACAAACTCATCGATGTTTGATTCAATAATTTCTTTTTCTATATTCGTCTTTAATTCATCAACTAATGCCAATACTTCATCTGCAATGTTATCACTCACGTTATGGTCCCCATAATACCAATTAGTGTAATCCTTTTTTAGTTGTGATGGCATGTCTTGCACAAGCTCTTCAGCATAAATGGAACTATGAAAACTAGATAAATAGTTCTTAAATTCAATTAAAGAAACTTCAACGGTCTCTTTTTTTAGAAGATTCCATCTACTTTTATGAAATTGATATAGGTCTCCTACTCGTTCTCTGAATTTATCTCTTATTGTTTTATATGCCTCATTATCATCTGCCATTTTATTTAATAAGTTTTGAATCTCAGGGCGAGTTTTTCTTTCATTCCATTTTAATAGAATATGATCTGGAATAAAGCTTTGTTCTTTCTTCCTATTTTCATCAACAACATATCCTGTTATTTCTATTTCACCAGAATTTAAAAACCCATTTAAATGTCTTATAAAACTATATTTATACTTGCTATAATCTAAATCTTTGAAATATTCATTTTTAATTGAATCATATAATTCCTTATATGTTAATTCGGTTATTGTGTTATCATTTAATTTATTTTTAATTTTTTCATTTATTTCATGGCCTTTTCTTCCCATTTTAAATCCTCTGAAACTAAGTTTTTGATATTATCAATTAAAATTCTATTTTAGTATATTCATTTTTGAGGATATAACAGTTACTATAAAAACAGTCATTGGAGGTACATGAGTCATGAAAATTGCTAAAACTGTAACCCTTGACCTTGAAGTCTTGGTTGAGATAGATGATAAAGTCAAAAATGGAGAATTTGAAAGTGTATCAGAATTTGTTCAAAAAGCGGTGAAAAACGAACTAGAAGGTAATAACGATGTCAGAGGAGTTTAACACTGTTTTAAAAAATGCTTATAATCAATTCCGGGACCATCCTGATCCACCTATACCCTTGGAATTGATTAAGGATTTCTTACACGATGAGGGGATCCATGTGGGTAGTGAACCTGGAAGAGTTGAACAATGTGGGCTTGATTCTATCCCACCCTTGGAGAAAAAAGCTGCAGTTAATATGTATAAGGATAATGAGGGAAGTGGCCATTAAAAAAGGTGATGCTATTGATTTATGAAAAAGAAAAGAAGGGGTTTGAGCGGGCCCCTGTAATAATAGATTGGTTATTGTCACATAAACAATTTTGGAAAACATTCACTGAAGTGGTCCTAACTCTCTTTGCAAAAAACTTTAACACATTTTTGTGTGTGCAGGGATGTTTTGCAAAAATGCGTACAAGAGAACATCATGCCAAAACTGAAAAAACGGAGGAAATAGCCTATTTTTACTATTACCATATTCTTTACTACACTACTTACTACTTACTACTTAACTTACTTACTTACTACTTACTTACTATTACAAAGATCTGTGAAACTTCTGTGAAACTTCTGACAAACTTCTCTGTAAACCTACAAAAATGTGTTAAACTTTTTTGTAATTTGAGGGGGGCCTATGACTAAACAGGAACCTTTCAAAGTCCATGAAAAGGACACCAAAACAAAGCAAAAAACACAATTTAGTACCCGTATGCCCTCATCAGAAGTAGTTAATGACTTTAAAAAGTTTGTTAAAGCGAAATATGATGGTCATTACTATAGTTACTCGGGTTTAGAGTTAGACATTGCAATAAAAAAACACCTTCGAGATAACAAGGTGGAAGGCTATGTTAACCAGGACCTGGATAGTTTTTATGGATCTTCGGCTGCACACACAAATCTTAAATCACCAGATTATTTTTTAATTGAACATTTGAAAATGAGTTATTCTGAAGGAGATATTGTTTATTTTAGGGATCTTGCTGATGTGATGAGAAAAGAATCCAATCTAAAAGATCCAAGAACTCATAAGAGTCATGTTGATAATTTAGAAGCCATTAGTAATTTAATAAGAGTTGATGACGTCCGATATGACACTTATTACTATAAAAAGGCCCCTGAAATGACCATTACTGAATTAAAGAATAAAAAAGCAGAGGAAAATAAAATTTACTCATTATTACTTAAACAAAACTACCCTGGCAGAAAAATCTCAATTAGTCAATTCGAAAAAATAACTCGCTTAAAAGGCCAAGATATTGAAAATGCCCTTGTTAACTTAGAAAGCCTGAATCTAATTGAGTATATAAGCCCAGGCGTATGGTATGTAAACGACATGAATGAAACTCCTATTGAAAAAGTTCCACCAAAGCTTAATATTCCTATTAATGATTCTAATGATTATTTGTCCCGATTAAGTAATGCAAAAACCCCGGGAGAAAATAAAGGAGTCATCAAGAGAAATTGAGGTTTATATCTAAAATAGATGGATAAGCTTTCCACGCTTATGCTAAAACTGAAGGAGGAATGAGCTAAATGAAAACTGTAAAGTTAGAAAATAAGTCATTTAAACAAGGTGAAAGCTATGGGATCTGATGGATTAAGTATCAACATTTTTAATATCATTGATGCGTCTCAACACCCTGGAAGAGATGGATATGTAGAACCCAATGTAGAAGATGCCAGGAATAGGAAGTATGTGAAGGTATTTGGCCCCAATCACATTATTATGGATACAGGATGGTATCAGCCAAACTCATTCTTAGGGCTTCATGAAATGAGTGTAAGATGGTACACTGACAGCCTAGTAGAGTATGGGGCCGTTATAGAATACTGGAAACGTGACCAAGCTGGGAATCAAACATTATCTCATAAAATAGACCTCCATTTTATGAATGATATATCAGATGAATTTGGAAATAAAGCCGGTGTTGCCTACTTCCATGAAAACATGGAGTATAAGATCATTATCAAATCACACCCCTCGGTGGCCCATGATGAATATGTGGCTGTTGATTACATGTCCATGTTGCCTGTAGATAAACAGAAAGTCTTATCTCCGATAGTTCATGCAGGTGTGGATGGTGTTCCAGCTATAGCAACAGAACGGGATTTTTGGATCTCTATTCAAGGGGATGGATCAAACTACAAATATAGTTATACCTATTATTTCCCAGAGCCCATTGTTAGCTATTTTTATCCTGTTGCCACGGCCTGGGGTGGTGGGGATTACTATGTTGCATTTCATAATTGGAATGCTGATTCAATAACCATGTGGGGAGTCCATAGAGGGGGAAATAATTGGAGTGGATCCCTAACAGTAACAGGCCGTATTGTTGTATATGAATCCGTTATTAGCTTATAGGAGGATTTAAACATGGTAACGATTGATGAAATTAAATACAATGCAGATGCTATCCTGGCAGATGATGAGAAAATGAAAGAAGTAATCCAAGACCCAAAACTTGTTATTCAGTTACTGGAAACTAAAAAAGTGTATAATTTAAAAATTACTGTGGATGGGGAGGATTTTGGTCTGGTAAGATCAATTGAACCCCCTATTTGAATATAAAACAAATATAAATTTGATAGAAACCTCTTTTATCACCTAATTATGGCCAATAACATCTGAACAGGATCTGAGTGTAATTAAAGCATGTGTTAACCATGATAAAAACTTTCACATAACTTTCACTTTTCACTCCAAAACTTAGACAAAACTATCACTTTAACACAGAGATCTACACAAAACTTTCCAAAATGTTTCATTTTCTTTAAAAAAATCCTAGAATTAACACGTAAAAACCAACTTTTGTAGAGAAAACAAAAAAGCAGTTAAATGACTCCATTGAGTGAAATAAGTATTTTTTACAGTTAGTTCAATATTTAGATCATAGAAAACTTCGGAAAAAGTACGGTAAAACTGAGTAGAAGTGCACAAAATATTGGATGGTGCGTTAAAAAAATAAAACGTTAAATTATGAGGAGGGATTTATAATGGGAAATTCTAATTTAGAAGAGCTTATGAGAGCAAAAACCCAACTAAACAGGCTGGTACAATATATAAATAACAAAAAAATTGGCTATGAACCTAAATGTAAAATTTGTAATAGTAAATACCAAAATGAAGTAGAAAGATCTAGGGAGAAAGGACACACTTTGGAGGAGATAAAGGAATTTTTAGATGAAAAGGGAGAAAATGTCAGTATTATGAGTATTTCCAGGCATTTTGATAGACACTATCCTGCACGCCGCACATACTTAAAAGAATTGGATGAAGAAAAAGCAAATACTATTTTAGAAGGTGAAAAAACTATAGAACAGGACCTTAAATATGATCCTGAGTTTAAGGAAGAGTTGGATTTTAAATATGAGTTCTGTGATTATGATAAACCTATTTATGATGATGATGGGAATTGTATAGACTTTGAAAATTACTATAAAACGGGCCGGGACATATACATCTTTGATCATGGCTATTGTTACACAGGGGATAAATTTTGTGAGTTAGTTCCTAGGCTTCAGAGATACGAAGGTAATGACGTTACTTATCATTTAGAACTAGAGATCAGTAAAATAAATGATGGGGGGATTAAGGATTTCACGGGAGAGAAAAAAATCAAACTATTAGAGGACTCTCTCAAGTGTACCCAATGCCAAGTTCTCCATAATGAATGGATTACCGAAGCTCTTTTAAACTTATTTCTTAAGGAAATTTATGGAATGGAAATGAATCCTGATAAATTTAAAAAGATTTTATGGGATGTTGATTTCATTAATGAGGAGTTAGATAAAGAGCTTAGGAAATATGCAGCTAAAAACGAATAGCATAGTATTGAAAGATTAGTGGCCATGTACTCGAATTGGTCCAATTTAGGGGGTTTCAATAGGACATAATAGTTAGTCTATTTGAACTAACTATTATCTATAACTAGGTTTTTCGGATAGCATCTGAAAAAACCAGGGGTGGCCGTGCTGGAACCTTTACAAAAATGAAATATGTTTAACGTAAAAAACTCACTTTATTCAGTCTAAAAAAAACTGTTATGGTACCCTTATGTTGTGTTTAACTGTTGGAAATAGCTTATTAAATTAAATTCAATATTTTGTTAAATTTAACAATCCTCAACACTTTAATCCTTTACAACCTTTACGAAAAGTACCAATGAACCCTTAACACTACAATCTATACTCAAATTCATAAAACAATTTATTAGATCCAAGTACAGAATATTCATATGTTTTAGGGGGGGATGATACTTGAAAAAAGATCTAATGGCAATTTCAGGACTTTTGTTTATTCTAATATTTATTGTGGCTGTTTCAGGATGCACTAGCACAGATAATTCAACCAAACATTATGATAATGGAAATATTTCCTTTGATTATCCTACGAGCATGTCTGTTAAACAAGAAAATACCAGTGTGCCATTTCATCTGAATATACATAATAATCAATGGAGTTCAGGTGTCCAAATAACCCCTAGTAATTCTAACCCTAATCATCGTATGACAACAATTGGGGAAAGATTAAATGCATCTGTAAACGGCAGTGGTGGCACAACAGGACAATTTACTCAATTAACAATTGATGGTAAACTTGCTTACAATATTACACACAAAAACCAGGATGGTACAACCTCTTATACTACACTGATAGATCTAGGAACAATTTTTTTAACTATCCAACCAACTACCGAAACTAGTATAAAAGACCAGACTACTTCGAATTCCTACAAAGCATATGAATTAATTGTTAAAACCATGAAAATTAACTAAGGTTTTGGTTTTATGATGATGAATGCAAAATAATTCAAGGAGATCCCGACCTGAAAAGATACCCCTCCTCTGAACTCACCATACTATCAATAAAATTAACAGCTGAGTGAATACCAATAAGGGCATGATAAAGATGTTGATGGGGCCACCTCATGATTATAGCCGGGTGGTACAATTAAAATATAGAACTGGCCAGTACTCTACGTAAAATAGTGGCACATGTAATTTAATAAACTCAGTTCTCATTAGCATGGGAAGTTCACTCAGGAATTACAATTTTTTCATATACTATCACAGCTCACAAAGCAATAAACTAAGTGGTGAGTTTATGGTGGTCTAAAAACAAGATATAACAGTGTTTTCTACATTATTTTTTTCATTACATTTAGGAAGACCAAAGGCCACCAAATTTCCTATAGTTTTCCCCCCACATGTCAGAAATCAAAACTTTTTCCTAAATAACTCCCTATGAATAGACACAACACTACCAGATGGGACTTTTACAATACGGTTTTTATAGTTTCTTACACGAAAAATAGTTTATTCCATGAAATAAGACCTCCTAGAAAATTACAAATAATTAAGTCACCAAAAAACATGAAAACAAAAAAACATTAATATATTACTAATATAGATTATCTTTATATTTTAGTGGGGTGTTTAATTTTGAAAAAAAAGGGAATGGCAGTTTTAGGACTTATTTCTATTTTATTAGCTGTAGTAATGGTTTCAGGGTGTACATCAAGCGGTAATTCAACATCAACAAACACACCTCAGAAAGACTTGTATGTTGTTGGTGGAGAACTCAGTGTTACTCATAACAAGGCAGGAACAGATGAATGGCTTGTAACTGGAAACATAGAACCTCGGTCAAAAACTAAATATTCAGATGCTATAATTCAATTCAACGCAATGGATGCTCAAAACAACACTATAGGGAGTAAAACTCTAACATTGAACTTTAATCAAAATACTAATGGAGCTTATGTTCAAATTATCATCATTGCTCCAGGTGCTGTTGACCATGTTTCCATGAATGTGTTAAATGCCACCAAATTATAATGCATTTTCTTTTTTCATAAGTTGATAGATACACTGAAATTATGAAGGGACTTAGGATAAATGTATCCTATTAATTTGAATACTAGTATTGATAATTAAGGATTTATTTAGCTTATTGTTAATGCGAAGTAAAATTACAATAATAATTGTTCATAGGACCTTTTTCACGAAATAAAGCAATCATTACCATTATCTGCAATGTGGCCGTACTTCGTTAAACCTGTATATTACGAAGTAAAACCATGATACTTATAAATGTCTTAGTTTTTAAAAGTTTATTTAAGTTTATAATGGTTTTTATCTAAACTAATATATACTAATCAAACCAAAAACACTACTGGAGGCCATGGCTATGGAAAATGAATACTACACATCAACAATACAACGCAAAGGAAAACAAGTCTATATACCGGAAACATTATTAGAAGTAGCTGGTGTAGAACAAGGAGATTATTTAGAAGTAACTATTAGAAAATTAAAAAAAGAATGAATTGCACCTAAATACTAGGACTTATTGTTCTGTTGATTATACCACTGAACTAGACAGGATTTAAATGCTAATTTAGTGTATATCACTTATCTAAAACTGCTAATGAATTTACTTTTCATTTTTTGCTAACCATAGTTCTAGAGCTTCAATAGTAGCCTTCTTAAGGTACCCATGTTGACGGCCATGAACAAGCCTGGCAGTGTCACTAAAACGATTTTTTAATTCCTCTGGTATTTGAACATTTAATGGCTTCAGATTTTCTTTTTGGATTTTTTCTCCCATAATGTTGTTTTGTTGGTTAATATTATTTATTCTTTTGTTAGATTGTTGTGTTGTAGTAAATTATATATAATAATTCAACAATACAACAATTCAACAAATAAGGGGTGAATTATATGGGTAAAAACAAGATTGAGAAAAAAAAGGTTTGTTGTCAGATTCCATTGGAATTATATGATGAATTTGAAAAAATAGCTATAAGGGAACCTGGACCCCCGCAGGGAGTGCGAAGCCGTGGATTGAATGCTGCAATTAAACTTTATGTTAATCAGCAGGGGGGTGGGCTGTATGCCAAAAAGTAAAGTTGTTCGGAAAAATAAAAACTTCACTATTTCTATACCTGAAGAAGTCATATTTATGTCTCTAAGCCATGAATTATATATTAAACATTCCATGGGGCCTAAAGATGCCATAAAAACTCTTGCATTGGAATATGCATATAATCCGAAGGCTAGACCATTGATTGATCAAGTCTTAGAAAACCGCCTAGATGAAAAGGAGTATATGCG
>Ga0074198_1001959_pt1 | contig 11992 bp, 4 predicted proteins | sample EPASupsiteSAE323_FD_64527 | JGI IMG/M metagenome (GOLD analysis project Ga0074198, IMG submission 64527) | Bioremediated contaminated groundwater from EPA Superfund site, New Mexico - Sample SAE3-23 | ecosystem: Environmental > Aquatic > Deep subsurface > Groundwater > Contaminated ...
GCGAGTCTTGCGGCTATGCTGGTGCCGCTGATCGCATTGCAGCGATGAATATCGCTTTTAGGGCAGCCGTCAACCTGCCTATTGTAGCGGGGAAACATCTTAACCTCAGTTACAAGCCCACGACTTCAGTCGTGGGTAGTTGACAATCCGCAGGGCCAGAAGATACGGCCTGAAGCCGACGTTCTGACGCCTGGTAAGAGTGAAACGTCCACGCTCAAAGGCCCAAGATCTTAAATTATGTATATATTATAATTTCACTAATTAAAAATAAATGGCTGATCGTTCGATTTATGTACCCAAATTCTAATTTTAGTCGCGAATCATTTGATCTAATTGGTTCAAATATGTATTGATTGACCGCTAAATGTGCCAGCTGATGGATGTTTGGTTCCTGCAATATAGTTTGAAAGTCAATCACATTATCTAACAACATCCCTGCAAGAGCTATCGCAATTTTGCATTTAGAGTATTCGAAAACCTTCAAGTGTATCATATAATTATTTATATAAATAAATTAAATACTTTAAATAATTAACTATAATCTGGATATATGATTCGCATGTTTTATTAGGCTTGCCCGATCTGAGCAATATTGCTTATATCAAAATAGCTTTGAAAGCAGCCATAATATCAAAAAAAAGGAGGGAGAACAATCACATATAGAAGCAGACATGAGATAATCTCACAAATATTAAATGTATGCAAAAATGGAGCCTCCAAAACCAGGATTATATATCAGGCAAACCTTAACTTCAACACAGTGAATCCGTATCTTGACTTGCTTATTAAGAACAAGTTGATAGAGAAAAAGACTGGACAGAGCATTTTTTATGAAACCACAGAAAGAGGGAATGATCTTTCTGAGAGTCTAAAGCAAATAAATATAGATTTAGCATAAAAAAATACTTAATTATTCCAAATTTTCTTTTAAATTCAAACAGCCTAGGTTCAACTTTCAATAGATCCTTCGAAGTTGAGATGTCAAAGAGGATGGCTCAATAGGTCGAGGGCTTTTTGAAGGATATGAGGCAAAACAGGGCAGAGCCAGAGTAATCATGGGCAGGGGAATTATGGAGAACGTCTTCAAAGTGCAGTTGAGAATAGAATAAGTATGGGCTAGCATATCATTAGCTAGCCCTGTATGGGGTAAATCGGAGCAAGCTGGTATTTGCTCTAAAGGCCCGATTTATGCAATGATAGATTGGAGTTTCTACTATTTAAATTTAATTAATGTATTAATCAACATTTTCTTATTCCATATTACCGATGCATAATTTTAATTAATGTTCCGCATTAATATTATTGAGACAAAAACGGGAAGCTGCCGGAAAAAAGCGAGAAGCTGCGGCTCTGTCTTTTGTAGATTGACAAAGGGAGGACCTAGATGGGCGCGAGCAATGCATCCTTCGCGTACATCGCCTGCATGTCAGTTGAGAATTCCAGATAAAGATGGTGGGGCAAAGCAGTTGATATGAAGGGCAAAATACAGGGCTTTCCTCCAAGAAAATAAAACTATTGGAAGGATATATAAATGTTATGCGAATATAAGATAGCGCTGATAGTGTCAGAACCAGTCAGGCAATATTTATCAATGGCTGGCTTAAGAAGGAAGCTTCTTCAGATCCGTAATAATGATATCATGTCCTGAATTTATCTCTGAACTTCCAGCATATGAAGATATTTTATTCTAATAAATATATTTAATACAGAATTACCAGATTATGCTTAATTACATATAAATTTTTTTTAAAATCACTGATATTTCACACTACGAAATATTTATAAATTAGAAAAAAACGATAATATGTCAACGACCTTAAATGACTCGCATCTTTCCCAAATACAACAAGATTTTTATTGAAATGAATGCAGGCGCAGCTTATAGAGAAAATGAGGAGATTTCTTTGCAAGATATACATCCAGATGATTTAGATAATTATGGATTACTTGTCCTGGATCGCATAAAAAAAGATAGAGTATTATCAGATATCATACATAATAATCCTTTGGGAATAATATGTCTTGAGAGAGATAACACTATCAGCTATATAAATCAAAAGTTTACCGAAACTTTTGGCTATGATCTGCACGATGTACTCCGCAACGGAAAGTGGCTAAACGATACGATTTTTGATACTTCTTGCAAGAATTCTGCAACTACTTGCTCAGGAAGCCGGCAAATTGAAGATGCCGATGAACGAGAAACAAGAATACTCAGTATTCTCTGCAAGGACGGTTCGAAGAAGAGAGCTGAGCTAACCGTTCTTCGCCAGAAATGTGGTGGCCGTATTATTTTCCTTCAAGAGCTTGCATCATATCCAGGGGCATGGAATTGCCCATTTTCTAGTTTCAATCCTCAATGCTATGAAGTGGTTCCGGGCTCAACCTCTTGGAGAGAGCTTGCCGAGAACAGCCGAGACATACTCTACTTGATTGATGATAAGGGATATTTTGCGTATCTGAGCCCAGCGGCAAAGAACATCTTGGGATATGATCCTTCGGAAGTTATCGATAGAAGCCTATTCAAATTTGTAATTGAAGAGGATTTGCAGGCATTGCAGAAGGATATTCAGAGTGCGCTCACAGGCGAGATACGTAATTCAGAGTTTAGAGCATTTAAAAATTCTGGCGAAGTCATATGGCTGCAAGCTTTGTTTCAGCCCATTTTCAAAGATGAACGGATTGTAGGTATACAGGGATCTGCAAGGAGCATCAATGATAGGAAAATGGCAGAGAAAGCTCTCGATACTTCAGAGGAGAAATACCGGGATCTCGTGGAGAGTATTTATGACGCAATTTATTCCCTCGACGATAAGGGATATTTTACATACGTGAGTCCTGGTGTTAAGAATGTTGCTGGTTGGAATCCGTCCGAAGTAATCGGCAAGAGCTTTGCAGAATTTGTTTTTGCAGAGGATTTGATGACATTGCTCGATGAGTGTCAAATAACACTCTCAGGAGACACAGGCATAGAAGAACTGAGAGTCCGGGCAAAATCGGGCGAAGCCGTTTGGGTACAGGGATCAGGTCGTCCCATTGTCAAGGATGGAAGAGTGGTTGGCATTCATGGAATAGTCCGGAATATCGACAAGATGAAGAAAGCCGAAAACGCCTTGAGAATCAGCGAGGCCAGGTTCAAAGGCATATATGAATCCTCACCAATCGGGATAATGCTATTCAGTTCTGATTTTGATTTGATCCATGCAAATAGAGCCGCCCTGGATATTTTTGGCATCGGATCTCTTGATGACATCCTAGGGATCAACCTATTTGACGATCCCAATATGCCCAACGATTCAAGGGAAGAATTGCCTAAGGGCTCCACTATAAGACATGAAAAAACATATGATTTCGAAAGGACCAAGTGCCTAAGCTCAATTCAGACTTCGAAGTCCGGCAAAATCGAGATTTATGCGATAGCCTCTCCGATGTATCTGAATGGATCAACGAATCCCAGCAACTACATTATACAGGTCCAGGATATAACTGAAACAAAGAGAGCAAAGGCGCAAATCATAGCCTCAGAGAATAGGTTCGCCGAGATATTCCATATAAGCCCGGATCCGCTGGCCCTTACGGAGCTAGGCTCTGGTAGAATCATTGATATCAATAGATCTTTTGAAGAACTGACCGGCTATTCGAGGAAAGAGCTGCTTAAACACACCTCCCTTGAATTGAAAATCTGGGCCAAACCCGAAGAAAGGGAACATCTCCTTGTGATTCTTCGTGATGAGAACAAAGTCCAAGATATGCCATTAAAATTGAGACGGAAAGATGGCGTCATCAGGGATGCGATCATTTCAGCACGCAATTTTCTGTTTGGAGATGAATGGCATCTCCTGACGCAAGCTCGGGATGTTACGGAAATCAATCTGGCTGCGGAAGAACTTCGCAGGGGCAAAGCCAAGTATAAAGCTATTGTTCAGGATATGCCCTGCATGCTCTGCAGGTTCGACCAGGAGGGAATGCTGACCTACGTCAATGACGAATATTGCAGTTATTTCGGCGAGAATAGGGAAGCGCTCGTAGGAAGATCTATCCTCGTCCATATATCCGAAGAAGACCATAAAAGAATCATAAATTGCCTGAATGACCTCTGTGCTGAAAAGCCGGTGGCCTCCTATGAGCTTAAAGCCATCGATACTAAAGGAGAAACTCGTTGGATTCGCTGGACGACTCGCGCACTCTTTGATGATCAGGGGAAAGTTGCAGAGTACCAGTCTATAGGTGATGACATCACTGAAGGCATGCTTGCAGGAGAGGCTCTGATCAAAGCCAAGGAAGCTGCAGAAGCTGCAGCTCAGGCTAAATCAATGTTCCTGGCAAATATGAGCCATGAGATCAGAACCCCCCTCAATGCCATTATCGGTATGACCAATATCCTCCTGGACACTCAAATGAACTCCGAGCAAGAAGAGGCTGTGAAGATTCTCCGTCACAGCAGCAATGCCCTGATGGCAACGATCAGTGACATTCTCGACTTCTCCAAAATAGAGGCAGGCAAAAGGGAGCTGGAGATGATGCCCTTTTCCTTGAAGCGCTGCCTGCAAGACTCATTGGAGCTCATAGGAGGAATGGCCAAAAAGAAAGGAATAGCTTTGAATCTATTAATAGAAGAGGACATTCCCGAGAATGTAATAGGAGAAATCACATGCATGAGGCAGGTTTTGTTGAATTTGCTCAGCAACGCCATCAAGTTCACCGATAGTGGTCATGTGATGATGTCTGTCTGTGCCAGGAATCAGCCTGATGGATTGGAGATTGAGTTTTCTGTGAAGGACACTGGAGTTGGCATCTCTGATGACAATATGCAAAGGCTCTTCAAGCCATTCAGTCAGGCCGATGCCTCATTGACTCGAAGATATGGAGGGACTGGCCTGGGCCTGGCCATATGCAAAAGGCTCGTGGAGCTAATGGGCGGCAGGATCTGGGCGGAGAGCGAGCCCGGCAAAGGTTCACTATTTTGTTTTACCATGAAGACAAAGCCTGCTCCAGCGGTGAAGGCTGCGAAAAATATGGAGATCGAAACCTATGCTTCAAAACTGCTCAGTGACCTTCGGATTATACTGGCCGAGGACAGCCTGGTCAACCAGAAGGTAATGCTCCATATGCTCAAGAAGATTGGAATCCGTGCGGATTCCGCTGCCAACGGTCTCGAACTGCTCCAGGCTCTTGACAATAAATGCTATGATATAGTGCTCATGGATGTGGCTATGCCGGAAATGGACGGCCTTGAAGCTGCCAGGATCATCCGACAAAGCCGGCTTGATCGGCCATATATCATTGCAGTAACGGCCCATTCTTTGGACAATGACAAGGATAAATGCTTGGCTTGTGGAATGAATGACTATCTTGCCAAGCCCGTGCAAATGGAGGAACTCATTTTTGCCTTGAATCGATATATTGACATCAATCAGATAGCTGACAGGCCCGCACAATAAGACTCTGGCAAAAGTTCCATCGCATCTTGTTGCGGCTGCCCAACAAAAACGATGTCCATCAAAGCGCAGAATGCCATTTGGCAGCATGATTTAGCATAAATGCACCCTGGCAGGACATTGTTGAGGATCTCACCAGATTCTGCATTATATATGGTCCAGCCATTTTTCGATCTCGCGAGCTGATGTTTCCCGAGCTCTGCTCCATGTTACCTAAGATTCGTGGTTCTGTCCGTCGCAGACATGATGCATAAGTTATCATCTTTTTTCCAGTAGAAATAATGGGGTTTTAAAAATTACACTGTAATCATAATATCTCTTCAAGCAGTCCTTCGTTGAGCGATGACGATGATTAGATGCGGGCTGAATCAAATCTGAGTGATTGATCCGCTAGCTCTATAGATATAAATCATTTTTAAAAAAACAATTTCTGTAACGTCAATCTAATAATTGCTGTTAGGGTATATCCTTTATTCGCTATCTCTCCGCGATCAATTAATGTATTTGAATATTATAGGTATTGACAAATCCGATTACGAATTTCTGTTATCTGGACCTGAAGACTGAGCCTTATCGACGAGTAGAAGGCTGTGAGTAATAATTTTAATTAAAATTATTTTTTATTGCTAATTAAGTATCTTGGATATCGACAAATCGCGACTATTAGGATAGATATTCTATAATTAAATTGCAATTTCAGTATGATATTTCCAAGAAATGATATAATATTAAAATTTTTCTAGATCTTTGCAGCTATAAAGACATATCATTATTGATATAGTATGTGTGAAATATTTTATATAGTAATAGTGAGTTGTGTATACCCATGATGGACGCAATGACCTATCGCCGCAAGAGCACCGATGGTGATTGGCAAGATGATTATTCCTGTGCATGTTTTGCCTCTGAAGCAGTCGTCCATCTCATTGATAAGGACGGATTCTCATCCGCCGAGGTTCGGGAGCTTTTCCAGATTCGAGGCGGCTTCATGTCCAGGCTGCATCAAGATAAAGAAGATCCTTCGATCGATGACATTCGACTTCTTGGTGCGATTCTTAGCAAGCTCGCGCAAAGAGGAAGACCGGCTCCATGCAGCCTGATGGTTGAGCACCATATTCTTAAAAAAGCCCAGGATGCCGGCCTGCTGATTTTTGAAGAGTCTATTGAATGCGGCAGGATCAAGTTTTCTTGCATGCCCTTGATGAAGGATCTTGATCTCATGCTGAAGATATGCTGTTTGCCGGAACTGTTGATTGAGGATAGCGAGATTGACTCTATTCTGCAGGACTATGAGGCCCTAATGGAGGAGACCGGGACGAGGAGACCATTCTATAAAAAGCTAATTAGCGCGTTGCCGGATAGACGCCTGGCCCTTTTCGTTGTTCCCGGCGAGTCTTTGGGGCAGGACCCGGGGAACGGAACTTCTAAATTCGAAGATCGGGTAGATTTTTTCATTCAGATCCCGAATCTGAAAAGAAAAAAAATTCTGCGAATTGCCATCCAGCTGGAAGAAAGCTCCGACTATTTTGAAAAAGATGATGGATGGACTGTAAAACGATTCGGGCGCATTTTGCCGCAATACTGGGAGAGCGAAATCAGAAAGCTTGCCGACCAGATCTCTCACTCCATTCCTGAGGACATACTAACAGCTGCAAGGCAATTAAGGGAGATGCCGCTGGAAAAGAAGTCGCCAATTCAAGATCTGATCTCGCTGCCCATCGCTGAAGCTCAATTGACCCAGGCTATAGCTTGTTTGATCCACATGGGCGAAAAAAAAGAGATAATTATCGGTAATCCCCAGAAGCTTGATCTGGCTGTGGTCGCAGAAGCAGTGCGAGAAACAATCTGTGCATTATCTTCTCTCTACAGCATCCCCTATTCAATTAAGTTGAACCTGGCAGATGATAGTGTTGAGCCAGATCTAAGGTATTACTCCATTCCAACAGGGGCGGATGTTTCATGTAGCGGCATAATTTCCCGACCCATATGCTCAATTCGCGGCCCAATTAAGCTTGATGCAATTCCCCGATCGATTAATCGGGGCGATTTAAAGGTCAACATCAGGAAAAGCCTGAAATCTGTTTTAAATAATATATTTAGGATTCAGGAATTTAAAGAGGATCAAATAGAACTGATCGAACAGATGCTATCTTTGCAGGGATCTATCGGTCTCCTTAAGCCCGGAGGCGGCAAGACTCTTGCTTACCAATTTGCATCGATTCTTCAGCCCGGCAATACCCTGGTAATTGTTCCGACCAGGCATATGGCCATTAACCAGGAATTTGATCTCATTGAAGCAGGAATACATGATAGTAAAGTCATTTTCAAGCTTGAAAACGATGGTGAGCAAAACACATGGGACTCGAAGGATTGGCATGAATCCAGCATCCTCATTCTGGCTGTGGATGCACTTCAGGGTCCGGATTGGAGAACTCGACTGAATGATATTTTCTCTAACCGCATAAGCTTCTTGGTCTTTGACGAGATTCAAGCGCTGAGCGAATGGAGCAATGGATTTCGGCCAGGATATCTGAATGCGGTTCGCTGGGCGAGAGATAATTGCGCCATTAGGGGCTCCAAGCCCTGCTCAATAGCATTGACTTCCAGCGGTTCGAGGTTGTTGCTCCTCGACATAATCAAGGAATTGGAACTGGACGATCTCGGCTGCATTATTGAATCGACATCATATGATCACGAGAATCTGCAATACGAAATCTATAGGGTGAATGCCAAAAAACGTATGCCTGTTCTGATTTCTGCGCTCAAGGCAGCTCTGCGGGAAAATGTCGGAGGGGATAAAAATCTGAGGGTCTCGGTCGCTTGCGGCCTCGTCATTTGTGCTCATGAAGACGATGAGGAAATGGGTCTAATAAGCATCTCTAAATCACTCACGTCATACTTGAATATGCCAGTCGGCGTCTGCTCTCTCAAGCCCCCTAAGAAGTTCCTCCGCCTGGGCGGATTAAAAGAGGAATGGATGAGAGCCAGCTGCAAAGCGCTGCTGCAGTTCAAGAGAAATGAATTGCCGATTTTGGTGTGCTCCACGGATATTGCGATCGAGTTGAGTAAAAAGGATATCAGGTTTACTCTTCATGCAGATTTGCCCGCCTCTCTTGACGAATTCTATCGGCAGAGCAGTCGAGCGGGATATGATGACGTGAGGTCATCTTGCATTATACTGTCGTCTGATGGTAGTGATTCTTCTGAGATTGAAGATGTCTCGGATAAATGGAATAGCGGCATCCGAAATAGCGTACCATTGGCCGAGGAATATCCAGGAAAAGTAATGGAAAAGCGAATTCTTGGGTGGGTGGTTTCTAAGCTTCGTTCGTCATCATCCGGCCATGCTATTGGAGAAAAGGTTGATATTGATATATTTATTTCGTCACTACCATTCTTTACCAAAGACGGCTTGAAATTGTCTTCTGAATTGAAGCAGGTACTCCTGGAAAAGGCCCTATATAGGTTGCTCATTTTGGGTGCTATTGAAAGCTATGCATTGAAAACAGGATCTTTTGGCGTGACTGCAATAATCACCGATCCAGCTTATATTTATAAAAATTATAAAAATTATATTGGCAGATACGAAACAGAAAGCCTAACTGCTCTCTATATTCCAAAAGAGAACTCTTCGCTCTATCCGAATTCGATTCTGAAATGCGGATGCAGATTGATCGACTACGCATATCATGAGATACGGGCGAGAAAAGAGAGCGATTCAGCAAGAATGCACAAGGCCATTGAAGAAGGCCAGAAATCCCTCCAGAATTTCCTAGATTGCATGCATGACTTAGTTGAGCAATCTGAAATCGAGGGCAAATTGACTCAATTAGATCAGGAGTCCCAGTGGAGAGTTCTTGAGGATATAAAGGGATTGGAGAATCTGTTGGGGCTTTATCTTGCCTGCCAAAAGAAGATCAAATCACAACCATGCACTCCCGTACATCGCATGATCGCTGGATTCTGTGTCTCGGCGATCTTCAATAAATGGCAAATGAACGGCGATTTCCCAGAAGGCTTTGGAAGTTTCAGAGATTCCACTGCGGAAGCATCTAGGGCCGATATGTGCCGGCTGATTTTCACCTATGCAGAATTGTTGATGCCTTCTCAAAAGGAAGCAATCCTGAAAAGCATTTGGCAGATGGACCCTTCTTTGAAGATATCGAGACTTTGTTATGAAAAATCTGAAAGTTCGAGCGAAGTCAGCTATTCGTCATTATTTAAGTTGGTGAATGGAATATTGGGGACTTTAGAGGCGGAAGGTGTTCTTCAATGAATGAAGAGGAAAGAAGACTCGAGATCCTGAAAGCTGAGGCGGCCATACGTGAGCTGGCTCAGCGAATGGCAGAAGCCGGTGAGCGCACCAAGCAAGCCGACATGGCGAGAAGCACATTGGAGTCAGCATTAAGATCCATTAAAGAATTAAATCTCGATCTTCAAGCATTTTTGGAATCTGAGAAGCAAGCGACAAAAGAAAAGAGCGAATCGTTGAAGCAAGCAAGTGAATCGCTGGGCTTGGGTGCAGAAGAGATCCAAAAGGCTGAAAAAAAACTGGAGGAAAAGGCTGATCATTTGGAGACCTCAATGGATGAAAGAAGCCAGGAGCTCCAGGAATCTGTCAGTGGCAAATTATCCATTCTATCACAAGATATCAATGCGGCTCAGGAACAGTTATCCGCGAAAGCAGATCACCTGGAAACCTCAATTAATGAAAGCCAGGAACTCCAGAAGTCAGTTGATGGCAAATTATCCATTCTATCACAAGATCTCAATGCGGCCCAGGAACAGTTATCCGCGAAAGCAGATCACCTGGAAACCTCAATTAATGAAAGCCAGGAACTCCAGAAGTCAGTTGATGGCAAATTGTGCAATCTATCACAAGACATCAATACGGCTCAGGAATCCGTTGATTCAAAGCTGAATATTTTATTACAGAATATTGGCGCAATCTCCAATAAACTCTTATTCATTATGGACCAAAATGAAGCTTCAAACAAGAGAATTCTTGCGTTAGAACGGGCTATCAAGGATCTGTCTGATAAATTTCCGGATCTAAATAATCACATGATTGGCAATAATGAAGAGATGCAAGAGTTGAAAACTCAAGCACTTGACTTTAATGAGCCGCTCTCGTCTACTGAGCAAGCATCCGTAGCGAAGACATCACGTCTCTACAGTCGCCTGCGATCTGCCATAATCGGAGGGTTGGGAGCTGTCATGGTCTTCATGTTCTTGAGACTGGTTTGACCAGACTGCAGCGGGCTGAGATGCAGCATATCTTACTCAGATCTCGTCAGGCACTGAGAGAAGAATGCATCTCACTCGTTCTTAACAAAAAAATAACTCATCCAAAAAATATAAATATTATGATGGACCGTAGATGATTATACTTAGAATGTATGGGGTGAGACTATCGAGAAAATGAACGTATTTATGGTTCTGGCTATGGCCTTCCTTTTCGCACCGGCTATGGCCGAGAATGCTATTGGTGGAGATAGTGTGGACATCTTGCATAACGGAATCTTCGCGTCTGATGGGAATGCATTTTCCTTCCCAGTGGATTTCCAGAATACAAACTATGGCTCTGTTACTGCAGGAGATGATGTTGCATCCTCTTTCGGAATGGGAAGCAGCTTCCCCTTCGGATACAAGAATGGGCCCGCCAATGCTCAGAATAACTTGGAGATAATCAAGAATCAGGATGCAGGCCCGAGGGTGAATGAAACTGGCACATTTGACACATCCATAAAGCTCAACATCGACCAGATCAAGGTGGGCAACAGGATGGCCCAGGCATTCGGTTATGCAACAGCCAACAACAATGTAAAGATTGTATCAAACCAGGAGTAAATCGGGGTCTTATCCAAAATAAGACCCTTGAACTTCACGAGTGTTGATCCTGACGCTTGGGACGATGGATCTGTTCAAGGAACATTAGTGGTTTAGCGATGCATCCTTGTCGATTCTGGCTTACGATTGCCCAAAAATTTTTCTTTGCATAAATCTACGTGGTCAACCGGAGAGTTGGAGCCATCTCTCCCTCTTGAATTTCACTTAAAATACTTCGAGGATGATTACGAACTTAAACTCATCTTTGTTGCCGTGAGCAGGGTTTCGGGAAGATTGAGCAAAGCAAATTCAAGGATCCCAAGAAAAGTGCTTGAACCATCGGATGGATCCGGCCTCGCGAAAGCCCATGAAGAATGGGGTGAATCTGCACAATCTTGCCAAAATCGTCTCTTTTTTGCACCGTCTGCCGTTATTCATTCATCCCGGTAAATGAAGGGTAGAGGATATATTCCATTATTGCGCCTCTGCCGTCCTGGCTTTGTGATCAAATGAATGCTCCTAGAAAATGCTCCTCTATTTAACTCGTAGGATTGCGAAGGACGAAGCGGGAAGTCCCCGGCCTTTAGGCCGTGGGATGAAAGCGGAGTCCTTTGCTCATATTACTTTCGCCCTGCACTCAAATTATATAAGAAGGGATAGAGGCATTATACGTCAGAGATGATCAGCTACAAGTATCCGATATTTCCCGACAAGATAACTCAGCA
>Ga0074198_1001961_pt1 | contig 11979 bp, 11 predicted proteins | sample EPASupsiteSAE323_FD_64527 | JGI IMG/M metagenome (GOLD analysis project Ga0074198, IMG submission 64527) | Bioremediated contaminated groundwater from EPA Superfund site, New Mexico - Sample SAE3-23 | ecosystem: Environmental > Aquatic > Deep subsurface > Groundwater > Contaminated ...
TGTATGACATTGTAAAAGCCGGCGCGGGAAGGCATAATTCATTGCTCTGGTTCCGGCCGTTGTTTAAGATTATTTTGAGCCGCGCGTTGATTCTTTCGTTAGAAGTGGCTACGACGGCTCCGCCTCCGCAATTTAAAATCGACGACGAGTCGAAGTTGAACAGCGAAATATGGCCGCGGTTTCCGCACTTGACGCCCTTGTGAACCGCTCCGAGCGCCGTCGAAACGTCTTCTATCACGAAAAATTTATATATTTCCGACGCTTCCATTATCGCGTCTATCGAGCATGGCGTTCCGAACATGTGAGAGGCTATTACCGCCTTTAGATTGTTAGTCGTCATAAGCTCGAGATGCGACATGTTCAAATTGTAAGTCGAAAGATCGATATCGATAAAAACAGGCTTGCAGCCGAAAAATTCTATCGCGCCGGGAATTTCGGCGAAGTTAAAGGCCGAGAGAGCGACCTGTGAGTTGAAGCCGAGATTCAACGTGTAAAATGCGACCAGCAGCGCAGCCGAAAACGACGAAACCGGGTAGGCGTATTTTGCGCCGACGTAGCGGCACAGTTCTTCGGAGAGCAATTCGAGCTGTTCCGGGCCTGCGGGCGAATCGAATATCGTGTTGATTTTTTTTAACGGGTTTTCGTGTATTTTTGAGCCGTAAATATTTTTTTCGCGCATTATATCAATTCTCCAGATGATTTTACCGCGTTTTTGCGCTTATGAAGCGCGGGATATTTTACTTAATATATCCGGGCATATTTTATTGATGTCGCGTGCGCCCATTACAAGCACGATATAAGGGTTTTCCGGATTTTTCCTGATCGTTTCCGTGATGTGGTTCGTTGTCGCTTCGAGCGTTTCGCAATATCTTACGTTGTCTATTTTATGTTTGCTTGAAATTTCTTCGACTATTTCGCGCGATGAGATATTTTTATCGACGGTACCGCCGGCGTAATAAATTTCGTTTATTATGAGCCGGTCGCCGTTTTTGATATCTGAAAAAGCGTCGCACAATTCGTTTCTTGTAAGCGATGTAGGCCCGTAACCGTGGGGCTGATATACCGCGATGAGAGGCCTTTTAAATATTTGTACGGCGTTTATGGCGGTTTTTATTTCGTGAGGGTTATGGGCGTAATCGTCTATTACGACGACCTGCTTATGCGTCCCTATCACTTCGAGGCGGCGCGCGACCCCGCTATAGTCTTTTATGGCGTGAGCTATGTTGAAAAGGTCCGCGCCGGCAATGTTTGCGGCGGTTATGGACATCGCGAAATTTTCGACGTTATGGCGTCCGATGAGTCCGGTTTCGAAGCGGACCCCGTTAATTTTAAACGATGATCCGCCCGGCATGAGCGAAACGTCCGTAACTGAAAAGTCGCCTATTATGCGTTTAAAATTATTAGAATATTCGAAATTGATGGTTTTATAAGCCGGCCCGCCGGAATTGTCCTTTACTTTTTCGTAAAGCTTCGCCGCGTTTTCGCACGAAACATTTATAAGGGCCGCCCCGTCTTTTTTTATGTTGGATATGAATTTTTCGAATAACGTGAAAAGTTCGTCGAGCTCTTTATGTTCCCTGGATATATTGGTCAAAAGACCTATTTGCGGCTGATATTTTACGATAGTTCCGTCGGATTCGTCCGATTCGATTACGAAATAATCCGAGCCGCAATATCTGGAAGACGCCTTGAAATTTCTTGAAATTCCGCCTATGACAAACGACGGCGAAAGGCTGCATGCGTCGAGAAGATAAGCCAGCATCGTCGAAACCGACGTTTTTCCGGCGGTGCCGGCGACCGCGATCGACTGCTTTTTCACGTTGAAAAATTCGGCGAGAAGATCGGAACGATGGATTTCTAAAATCCCGTTTTTTCTGGCTTCGACTATATCTGAAACGCTGTCTTCTATGGCGGTAGATTTTACTATAGTGATGGTTTTGACTTCGATCGAGCGGTCTGCGGCGAATTTCGCTATGCCGGAGCCGTCCTGCTTATAAACTCCGATTCCCGAACTGATGAATTCTTCGGCTATCGGCCCGGAAACATTCCTGTCGGATCCGCCGACTGCATGACCCATCTGGTGGGCGATACGGGCCAGCGCCGACATGCCGGAACCGAGTATGCCGATAAAATAATAATTTTTCATAAAATACGTTCACCCCGATAAAAAAATTATTTTTGGATACTTTTATTTGAATACTATATTACGATTAGTAATATCGGCATTATTTTTTATTGCTTTATAATGTTTTTGAATATGTATAAGAAAATATCGGAATCGAGGTCTTCTTCTTTTTTCTTGCTGATCTGGATTTTTCCGCTCGATGTTATTTTGATGGTGCGTATTCCGAAAGGTGTATTGAGAACGCCTTTTATGCTTTTGATGCATGAGGTGTAGTTGTGAAATGGTGAGATGTCGGATAACGATTCGATTTTTCCGTCGAAACGCAGTTTTTTTATTGTGGGATGTTCCATTTTATCGAAATCCATGGTTTTTATAAAAGCCATTTGATCGGATATTTTGAATATTTTTTCCGGCGTTATGAAAACCGGCTTTGGCTCCACTTTCGTGAATTTGAATATAAGCATGAGCCCCGATTTAACGGCCGAATTTTTTCCGAAGGCGACCAGAAGATCTTTGAATATTACGAAATGGCCTTCTTCGACTACAAGCAGTTTTTGAGTCTGGATCTTGCCGTCTTCGAGGGCGTCGACTTCGTTTGTGACTATTTCTTTAAAACTTACGGCCATAACTCCGTCTGAAATGATTTCGTTGAAAAAGCCGGGTTGGGTTTCATCGAGGGCGCACTGGTTTTCTTTGAGCCCGACGAATTTAAATATATTTTTAATTTCCGGGTAGGAAAATTCGAACAATTGAAATGAATTGCTTTTTGACGATATCGAAAGGCCGCTTACGGCCTGAGCTTGATTGACCATTTAGAAACCCCGCAAATAAAAAATGAGCCGTAAAGGACTCGAACCTTTAACCTAGTGATTAAGAGTCACTTGCTCTACCAATTGAGCTAACGGCCCACTAAGATTTTTTAATTGTTTCGATTATACAATAAAAAAAAGGAGAATGCAAGAAAAATTTTAAAAAATCTTGTAGAGCGCCGGTCCTTTATGTTAAAATTTACGGCGGTTATCGAAGATATTGATGCGGTAATTTTAAGGGCATCCGTCATAATTTGAATCGAAATGGATGGAAATTAAGTGGCCGTGCATGACAAAAACATATTATTTTATCCGAGCGGGCATGGTTTCGGCCACGCCGTTCGCCAGAGCGAAGTAATCAAGGAAATTTTCCGTTTGAATTTTGAAACGGGTTCCCGTCATAAAGTGTTTGTAAGAACGGACGCGCCTTTATGGATAATAAAAAATTCGCTTGATTTTTATTTTGAAAAACTTTATCCCGAAAGAGCTAAAGAATTATCAGGCTGGCTCGAATATCATAAGATCGCAAACGACGTCGGGACCTATCAAAAAGACAGCCTCACCATGGATATAGAGCGCACTTACCGCGAAGCTTCTGAGTTTTACGGCGCACTTGACGCCAGGGCGTCCTTCGAGGCCGAATTTATAAAGTCGCGAAAGATCGATGCGGTCGTCGGCGACATACCGCCTCTTGCCTTCGAAGCGGCGAATCGCGCGAACGTCGTTTCGATAGGCATTTCGAATTTTTCATGGGATTACATATACGAAGAGTTTGTCGAAAAAATAAATGGCTTTTCAAAGATAATCGATATCATAAAAAAATCTTATTCGAAATGCTCCAGATTTTTAAGATTGCCGTTCGCCTGTCCGCTCGATGCGTTCGGGCGGGTTTCGGATACCGGCTTAATAGCGAGAAAGCCTTATTTAACGAAAGAAGAAGTATTAAAAAAATTAAACATCGATCCGCTCTGGTTTTCGGGTAAAAAAACCGTTATGATAAGTTTCGGCGGTTTTGTCACCGAAGGCTTTCAACACGCCAATCTGGCTAAAATCGGCGGTTATAATTTTTTTACGACGATAGGGCCTGCCGCCGGCGAAATTTATCCCGAAAACGTCAAATATATCGATACGAGAACGGCCGGAATATCGTTCGAAAACCTCTTTAAAATTTTCGACGTCATTGCGACGAAGCCCGGCTACGGCGTCGTCGGCGATATAATCGGCGCGGGTTCAGCGTGCCTTTATACCGACCGCGGCCCGTTCCGCGAATATCCTTATCTTGTCGGGGCCCTTGAAAGGCATGCCGGCGCTTCGGAATATATCACGCATATCGAGCTTTTGAACTGCGATTTCGCGGAAAAATTATCGGCTCTCGAAAGAAACGCCCGCTCTGGCGAACCGATAAGCCTAATGGGCGCCGCGGAATGCGCGAACGCGATACTCGGGGCTTAAGTAAAAATTGATTGAATATTTTTTTTAACTGTCCGTGGTTTCTATTTAATGGTTAAAACTATTTAACTTGCTATAAAATAACGATTTAAGACTGATAATGAATGGCGAAAAGTTTTGCCCAAAGGAGTTATACTTGGGTACTATGGCGAGGCATTATTCACAGGGATGGATGCCGTTCTCGATGAAATTAACGAGGCCATAGATAAAAATCCAAATATTTCTGATGCCGGGATATGTCAAAAGTGGCGCGAAGCTAACGAACGCTATGCAAAATTTAATCAACAGGTATCAACACATCGTTGCGCATATATAAGGCCTTCACGTAATAAAGGTAAAAGTTTTTATTATCAAGGAGAAGCAATACAACATGACCAAGGAACTTGGATGCTTTCCAGTACAGTAAACGAGACGGAATTTTAGAAGGAGATATCAAAATGAAAAAAAAGTTTTTTTTATTCAGTATTTTAATAATATTGTTTTCCTTTATAACCAAAGCCCATGCTCAATCAACTTATGAAGTGCAATTTAAAACAATGCGAAGCATTGTTGATGAAAGCTTAGCGGAACAGTATTTTGATTTTTTCGATTATTCAGTTGAAATAATTAATAATAGGGCCGATTCTGCTGATATAAGTTATGCGGCTAATTTATTAGTGCAAATCATTACCAATAAAACTTGCGAACAGACAAAATTAATGCTGAAATTTCTTGAAAACAAAAATTCGCTGCCGATTAGCGATTATGAAACCGGCCTTGAAGAAAAACTAATATACTCGATTTTATTATTTCACACATGCGACCAATATAATAATCAAGGATTAGAACGTGAAACTGTCGCCAAAGAAATATTAAAAAATATTATCGATAAAAGTTCCAAAAAAAATTATGTTATGGCAGCCTTATTAATAATTGCGAAGCTCGATTATGAAAATTATCGGCAATACTATAATATGTTAAGAGAAAAATTCCCTGAACATAAAGCCTGGCCTTATATAGAATGGGATGAAGTAATGGTTAAATGTTATTATGTAGAAAAAGATTACAATAAAGGCGTCGCAGAAACACTAAAATTAGCCGAAAAATATAAAAACCTCAGAACGCCGCTTGGCGAAAAATATTATATAGATTGTTATTCGAGTGTGGCATGCACTTATGCTTATGGCCTTGGCAATTATAAAAAGGCCGAAGAATACCTTGCAATAATCGAAAGAGATTCGCCGAATTACATTGTGCTTGACTGGCTTAGAAAAATAGTGAGGCCGAAGGCAAAGTAGTGAAATAAGGATGGATGCCTTGAAAAAAGTGTTTTTGCCGTTAAATATTTTAATAATTTTGCTGTTATTTACAAGCCGGATTGAAGCTCAATCGATTTATGAAGTGCAATTAAAAACCATACGTAAAATAGATAAGGAAAATCTTGAACGGCAATATCCTATCATACTTGACTATTCAGTTGCGTTGCTGAACCAAAACACTGATTCAGCCGATATATATTACGTTGTTAAAGCTTTAATTGGACTTATACCCAAAAAAAACACTGAACAAACGCAATTAATATTTAAGTATCTCAAAGATAAATATCCACTGCCCATCAGCGACTATGAAAACGATCTTGGCGAAAAACTAATATATTCGATTTTATTGTTTCATACGGCCGATCAAGATAATAGTCCGCAATTAGAACAGGAGACTGCCGCCGAAGAAATATTGAAAAATATCATCGATAAAAGTTCTGAAAAAAATTATGTTATGGCGGCATTATTATTAATGACGAGACTGGATTATGAAAATTATCAACAATATTTTAATACGTTAAAAGAAAAATTTCCAACTCATAAAGCCTGGCCTTACCTTGAATGGAATAACGCTATAGTTAGATATGGTTATGTAGAAAAGGATCAGAATAAGTACATCGTAGAAACGCTCAAATTAGCCGAAAAATATAAAAACCTCATAACGCCGTTCGGCGAAAAATATTATATAGAATGTTATTCAAGCGTAGCATTCGAATATGCCATTTCTTTTGGCAATTATAAAAAGGCAGAAGAATACCTTGCAATCATCGAAAGAGATTCGCCGAATTATATTGCGCTTGACTGGCTTAGAAAAATAGTGAGGCCGAAGGCAAAGTAGTGACAATTGGATGTTTGAATCATTCGCAGTAGGGGTAAACCACTGTGTTTACCCTGTTCCATGTTCGGGGCGGACACAGGGATCCGCCCCTACACGATCAATTATTATTATTATTCCATGAATATGATTCGGCATGACGATATATTCATCGATTTTTAAAAAAATCTTGCAAAAAGTTTCATTTTGTGATAAAATTAAAGGCAATTCACACACTGCCCGATTTTTGTAAAGGTGCCCGCAAATCATGAGGGCCGGGGAGCCGGCGTTCGTTGAAGCGGGTTTTACGATAAGCGGACGGCAGTGGCGGAATAAAACCATAAGGAGGATTTACTCAAATGTCAGTAGTATCAATGAAAAGTTTGCTCGAGGCCGGCGTGCATTTCGGTCATCAGACGCGCCGCTGGAATCCGAAAATGGCGAGATTCATCTTCGCCGAAAGAAATGGGATCTATATAATCGATCTTCAAAAGACGGTTAAAAAGATTCAGGAAGCTTACAATTTCGTTAAAACCGTAGCTGCGGCAAAAGGCTCGATCCTTTTCGTAGGAACCAAAAAACAGGCGCAGGAAACGATCAAAGAAGAAGCTAACCGCGCTGGAATGCATTTTATCAATCAGCGCTGGCTCGGCGGCACGCTCACTAATTTCGAAACCATCCAGAAAAGAATCGATTACCTTAAAAAGCTCGAATCGATGAAAGAAGACGGAACATACGATCTTCTTCCGAAGCGCGAAGTATCCGCTCTTGAAAAAGAACGCGTTAAACTCGAAAAATACCTCGGCGGAATCAAAAATATGCGCAAACTCCCGCAAGCCCTTTTTATAATCGATCCTAAAAAAGAACACATCGCCGTTTCCGAAGCCCGCAAGCTCGGAATCCCTACAGTCGGCATAGTAGACACAAACTGCGATCCCGATGAAATCGATTACGTAATTCCGGGTAACGACGACGCTATCCGCGCAATAAAACTTCTCACGCAGACGATCGCTAACGCGGTAATCGAAAGCCACGAAGGCCATAGCGAAGAAACCGCGGCTCCTGCGGCGGCAGCTTCATCCGATGAAACCGATATGCCCGATACCACCACGATGGAAGATGAATACACTACCGAAAGCGAAAAGAAAGCTATCGAAGAAGTTATCGACGACGAAAGCGAACGCAAAAAAGTTGAAAAAATAGGCGAAACGAAACGCAAACTCGGCGGACGCGAAGCTTAATCTTATTAATAAGGCAACGATAAAAACATGCATGTAATAAACATGCATGTTTTTAATAAAGCCGCTCCTTAATAAATTTAAATTAAAACCAAAAAAACGCGATGCGCCGGGCTTTTTATTTTTATATAATTTGAGCGCGCACCGGGCTGAATATCGAATAAAATTCTACGCATAGAGAGGGATATAAAATTATGGAAATTACTGCAAGCATGGTAAAAGAATTACGCGAAAAAACCGATTGCCCTATGATGGACTGCAAAAAAGCGCTTACCGAAAACGGCGGCGACTTAGAAAAAGCCATAGATTATCTTCGCAAAAAAGGCCTCGCTACGGCGAAAGCTAAAGCCGAACGCGCCGCCAACGAAGGCGTTGTTTACGCCATTCTTTCTTCCGATAATAAGAGCGGCGTTCTTGTCGAAGTAAACTGCGAAACCGATTTCGTAGCTCGCACCGCGCCTTTTCAGACGCTGGCAAAAGACATCGCCGAACATATAATGGCGGCATCGCCGAAGTATCTCAACGCCGCTGAACTTCCGGCCGGGTCTTCCGATAAGGCCGAAGCGGTTTGCCTTCTCGATCAGCCGTATTCGAAGAACAAATCGGTTAAAATGAGCGATTTCATCGCCGAAAAAGTAGCCTCCATAAAAGAAAATCTTGGCGTTAAACGCTTCGCAAGCTTCAATTCGGGCCTCATTCAGTCGTATATTCACATGGGAGCCAAGCTCGGCGTTTTAATCGAACTCGAAGCCGGCGCATCTATCGCTTCGAATCCTGAATTTCAGGAGCTTTCGAAAGACATCGCCATGCAGATAGCCGCCGCTAATCCGCAATACGTCGAACGTACAGCCGTCCCCGCCGAAAAAGTCGAAAAGGAAAAAGAAGTATATCGCGCCCAGATGGCCGAACAGAAAAAGCCGGCCAACGTTATCGAAAAGATAATAGACGGCAAGCTCAATAAATTTTATGAAGATATATGCCTTCTCGATCAGCCTTTCATTAAAGAACCTGAAAAGAAAGTCAGACAGCACATAGATGAAAAAGTTAAAAGTTTAGGTTCCGCCGTTACGATTAAAAAGTTCGTAAGGTTCGAAATCGGCAAGTAATATAAACAAGGTCTTAGCGGCGCGATACCGGGCGCTTTGTTTCGCGTTCGCGCCGCTTATTTATTAAAAAGGCTCTTTTAGGGCCTTTTTAATAAATAAGAAACAAAAAAATATAGCGTTAGTTTATGATTGTCGAGGGATAAATTGATAGCGAAATATAAACGCGTGTTATTGAAATTATCGGGCGAAACGCTCGGCGGCGAAGCCGGAACTGGTTACGATGCGGCTACTCTCGCGAGAATATCGAGCGAAATACGCCAGGTGTGCGATCTTGGGGTCGAGCTTGCGATCGTCGTCGGCGGAGGGAATATTTTCCGCGGCATTTACGCTAAAAATCTCGGCATAGAAAGATGCGCCGCCGATTATATGGGAATGCTCGCGACCGTCATGAACGCTATAGCGCTTCAGGACGCCATAGAAAAAACCGGTATTACGACGCGCGTACAATCGGCGCTCGAAGTCGAATCGGTCGTCGAACCTTTCGTTTTAAGAAGAGGCCTTCACCATCTCGAAAAAAAAAGGGTGCTTATTCTGGCCGCCGGATCGGGCAATCCGTTGTTTACGACGGACACTCCCGCCGCTCTCAGGGCCGTCGAATTGCGTGCTAACGTGCTTATGAAGGCCACCAAGGTGGACGGCATATATTCAAAAGACCCTAAAAAATTCGATGACGCCGTCAAATACGACGAGCTCACTTACGAAGAGGCCCTCGAGAAACGCCTTAACGTAATGGATATGACCGCTTTTACGCTGTGCATGGAAAACGACATGCCCATAATAGTTTTTAATATCCGAAGCGAAGGGAATATATTAAAAGCCGTTACCGGCGAAAAGGTCGGCTCCATAGTTCGAACGGATAAATAATTATCGGAAGTCTCATCGAGTAAACCGCCTATATCGGGCGAAACGATGTTTGAAATAACAGGGAGGGGGATTTAAATTGTTAGAAAAAATTTACGCTCAGTTAACCGACAAGATGGAAAAAACCGTCATTGCGATGAAGGAAGAATATGCCACTTATCGCACCGGAAGAGCCAACGCGAGCATTCTTAATAAAGTGAAAGTTGAATATTACGGCTCGCTTTCCCCGCTTACGCAGGTGGCTACCGTTTCAGTTCCGGACCCGAAACAGATAATAATCACGCCTTTCGATAAAACCGCCATAAGCGAAATTTCGAAAGCGATTCAAAAATCAGATATCGGAATAAACCCTCAGGTAGACGGTCAGATTATAAGGCTCAACGTTCCTCCGCTTACCGGCGAGCGCCGTCAGGAACTCGTTAAGATAGTCAAGAAAAAATCCGAAGAATATAAAATCGCGGTCAGAAACCATCGCCGCGATATAATGGAAAACGTTAAAAAGCACAAAAACGATTCCGATATAACCGAAGACGAGTTTAAAAAAGCCAACGATAAAATCCAGAAAATAATCGATCAGTACATAGTCAAGATCGATGAAGTAACCGAAGCTAAAAACAAGGATATATTGAGCGCGTAAAAGGCTCGAATTTTTTTGTGAGTGGAGACGGGTGCAAGCGCCCGTCTCTGCCGTTTAATGAAATATTAAAGACGGAATATATACTAAAAATGGAATATAAGATTTCGATCGAAGAATTAAAGAAAATGCCGAAACCCTCCCATATAGCGATAATTATGGACGGCAATGGCCGCTGGGCTAAAAAACAAGGCCAACAGCGTACTTTTGGGCATATGAAGGGCGTCGCGGTCGTCGAGAAGATAACCGAGTTTTGCGCCGCGATAGGCGTAAACATCCTTACGCTGTATTCGTTTTCGACCGAAAACTGGAAGAGGCCGGCCGAAGAAGTCAATTTTTTAATGTCGATTTTTTGCGAGTACATGAAAAATAAGCTTCATAAGTTTCTTTCGAACGGCATTAAATTTAATGTTATGGGACGCCTTGACGGCCTTTCCACTAGCGTTATCGAAACCATAAAAGAAACCGAGAATGCCACGAAACATTGCGGCGGAATGATTTTAAACCTCGCGGTTAATTATTCGGGCAGGGCCGAGATCGTCGATGCGCTCAAAAAGGCCGTAGCCGATTATGAATTAAATAAAAAAAAATCGTTATCGGACGCAAGCTGCCCGCCGGCGAACGAAGCCGGCCTGATTTCAAAGCTCGCTTATATCGACGAAAATTATATTAAGAAATTATTGTATGAGCCGGAATTTTCCGACCCCGATTTATTGATAAGAACTTCCAACGAATTTCGCGTGTCGAATTTTTTATTGTGGCAGATAGCCTATACCGAATTTTTTATAACTCCAAAGTTCTGGCCCGATTTTGACGAAAACGACGTGATAGACGCAATTTGCGATTATAACTCCCGCGAACGGCGCTTCGGCGGGCTAAACGCCGCTCAATAAGCCTTGATTCAGGCTTATGTCCGCGATTTTATCGAAGCGTGAAAATAAAATGCATGTTTTAGGATAATTTTTAAAATGCTTACACGTATTATTTCATCTGTAATTTTAATACCGCTTGCCGTTTACTGCCTTTACGCAGGAGGCGTACCGCTTGCGACGCTGCTTTTGATCGTAAGCCTTTTCGGCTTGAACGAATTTTTCAACCTGTGCGCCCATAAGGCGGTGAATTGCTTTACAGTACCGGCTTATGTTATAACGGTAATTTATTATATTAACATTCATTTTTCATTTTTAAACGATAAGGTCCATCGTTTCGAGTTTTCGCCCATATTGGTCCTCGGTTTCGTTTTTTTGATACTCTGGCTTCAATTTTATAAGCGCATACATAACTCGATACTCGACGTTTCGGCGACCGCGTTCGCTTATCTTTACATTCCGGTTTTTTTAAGCTTCGCGATGTATATTAGAAATTTAGAATATGGCAGAAACCTTCTGTTTACGTCTATGTTACTTATATGGGCGGCCGACACTTTCGCTTATTTCGGTGGAATGGCGTTCGGGCGCTTTTCCAGGAGGCTTTCGCCCGATATTTCGCCGAAAAAGTCGGTGGTCGGGGTTTACTCCGGTCTCATGGCGTCTTCGTTTTTCGCCGTAATGGCTTTTCGATATTTGAACGTGCCGTCCATACCTTTCTGGGGTTATATAGCGTACGCGTTCATATTGAATTCGTTTTCGGTGATAGGCGATCTTAT
>Ga0074198_1001966_pt1 | contig 11967 bp, 9 predicted proteins | sample EPASupsiteSAE323_FD_64527 | JGI IMG/M metagenome (GOLD analysis project Ga0074198, IMG submission 64527) | Bioremediated contaminated groundwater from EPA Superfund site, New Mexico - Sample SAE3-23 | ecosystem: Environmental > Aquatic > Deep subsurface > Groundwater > Contaminated ...
AAGAAATTGTTGACCAAATCATTTATTGGAATCAAAAAATATATCCAACCTTTATCGGTCGTGTTGTTTTTATGGGAATGGGGGAGCCATTTTTAAATTGGGATAATTTGGTTGAAGCTCTAAAAATTATCAATTCTCCTGACGGTCTAAATATTGGTGCTCGCAAAATTAGTATTTCAACTGCTGGTGTTACTGATAAAATTATCGACTTTACCAATTTAGATACCCAAATCAACCTTGCTATTTCCCTTCATTCAGCCGACCAAAAGTTTAGGGAGACTATCATGCCCATTGCTCGTAAATTTGATTTAATTGAGCTAAAAAAGGCATGTCTTTACTATGTTAATCATACTAACCGTCAACTATTTTTTGAATATGCTCTAATGAAACAAAACACTAGTCAACGTGATGCCAAATTATTAGCTGATTTTATTCATTCTCATCATCTTTTCTTTTTAAATTTAATTCCTCTAAATCCCGTTCCTGGAGGTATGGACCCCGCCAGCAAAGATCAACAACAAATGTTTATCAACTATTTAGAAGATTACCGAGTAGATTTTTCTCTTCGCCGATCCTTTGGTCAAAATTTTTCCGCTGCTTGTGGTCAACTCGCCACTGAGTCAAAATAAACATTTATTGGACAAATTCGGTTTTTTTCTGATATACTGACAAACTCATTTATATCCGCCTTAGGCGGAAACTGATAAACTAAATTATGCTTATTGATGAAGTTCAAATCCTAATTAAAGCTGGAGATGGCGGCAATGGTATTGTCCACTTCTATGCTGACGCTTGGCGCCCCAAGGGTGGTCCAGACGGTGGTAATGGTGGCCATGGTGGTTCTGTTTTTTTTGAAGCTGTTTCTGATATTAGTAAACTCAATCAATTTCGACATGCCAAAGTTTATGCTGCTCAAAATGGTAATCCTGGTGATCGTAATAATCGCACTGGTAGAAATGGTGACGATTTAGTTATCTTAGTTCCAATTGGCACAGTAGTTAATTATGACAATGGTAGTTCTGTTGAACTTACTGAACTTGGTCAAAAGGTTCTCATGGCTCGTGGTGGTAAAGGTGGCCGTGGTAATTATGTATTTCGTTCTTCCACCAACCAAACTCCACAAGAGTCAGAACCAGGTTTCAAATGTCAACCAAAAAAACTTTTTCTTCAACTAAAACTTATTGCCCAAGTTGGTTTAATTGGTTTACCCAATGCTGGCAAGACTAGTCTTTTAAATGAACTAACTCCAGCCAATGCTAGAGTTGCCAATTATGCTTTTACTACACTAGAACCAAATTTGGGAGTTACTAAAGGTGGTTTAATTATTGCTGACATTCCAGGTCTTATCGAGGGTGCTGCTGATGGTAAAGGTTTAGGTGTCAAATTTTTAAAACATGTTGAACGTACCAGTCTTTTAATTCATTGTGTTTCAGCTGAGAGCCAAGATCCTTTAAAAGATTACAAAACTGTTCGTCAAGAACTTTCTAATTACAGTTCAGTTTTAGAAAAAAAACCAGAAATAATTGTCTTAACTAAAACTGATACCAGGAATCCATTAGAAATCAAAAAACTTCAAACAAAAATCAGAGCCGATGTTTCAACTTCAATCATCGACTCTGACAGTATCAAAAAACTTAACGACTTAATTACAAAAGCTTTAAAATAAAGCCTTTTTGACTTTGATCCAATCTTTCTTTAAATAAGAAATCATTTTTCGAGCCCCATCTTTAGTCTCTTTAAAATCATCCTTAAATTCTTTCACCACATCTTCCACCACAATTCCGTATTTTTCTTTATCAATTTCTTTTCCAGCCGTTTTAACTTCAGCAACTTTTGTCATAACCGCTGATTTTACTTCTTTATATTTATTTACAGTTGCATCACTCACTTGTCCAAAAACATCTTCAACTTTTTCTTTAGTATCTTTAACTGTTCCTTGAACTTCTTTAGTTAGTCTAGCTATTATTTTTCTGATCTCTTCTCTAGTTTCTTTGCCAGATTGTGGAGCCAATAATAAACCACCAACAGCGCCAGCAACAGCGCCAAACATTGTTGCTAAAAAGAATTTTCCTGTTTTTGCCATATTTATATATTAAAAACTGTTAACATATTCAGTCTAAAGTAAATCAGAATCTCTGTCAATTAAATACGTCTGATTTTGTGACTCTCTTAGATCAAATCCAAAAGCTCTTCTACTAACAGCAATTATTGGTGGTGCTTGAATTCTTTTAAAATAACTCAATTTAAATAATTTCCATTTTTCCTCTAGGTCTTTTTTAAATTCATCTCTATCTTTGAAATATTTTTTAATTAATCCATCTTCTAGTCTCATTTCAGTTTCTATAATTTTTTGATCATACCATTCCAAAATTTCTTTCGGATCTTTTCTGAACTCAACAAATGCTCTTATTAATTTATCATGATATGGATAAATTATCGGATCACCTAAGCCTTTTGTAATATCTTGTTTATCACTTAATTCTGCCGAAGGTACTATCTCAAAAATTTCTTTTGGAATAATCTTTTGTTTATTAATTTCGTTAATGTATTTTGCCAATCTATAAATTTCCCATTTATATAAATCAGCAATTGGACATAATGCTCCATTTAAATCACCATAAAGAGTTGTATAACCTAAAGCCATTTCTGTTTTATTAGAATTATTAATTATCACTCCACCTACACAAGCGGCCACTCCAGCCAAAATCCTACTACCTCGATCTCTTGATTGAATATTTTCTTTTGTTACGTCACTAATCTCAAAATTATTTTCCCTTAATTGTTTTATAGTTAAATCAACCCCATCTTGTATTGGTATTATTTTATATTCTATCTTTAGATTTTTTGACAACTTACCGGCTAAATTTTTAGTTACTATTGAATTAAATTTAGACGGCATATTTATTCCTAATACTTTTTCTTTTCCCAATGCTGCCACCAATAAGCTAGATGAAACGGCTGAATCAATTCCTCCACTAATTCCTATCACTGCTTTTTTAATTCTAGTTTGTTCAAAAAACTTTTTGATTCCGTAAACTAAACCTTCATAAAGTTCTTGAGTATCTCTTTCTTCAGATACTAGTTCGTAATCATTTTCTATATTACCTAATTTATTTTTTTTATTTATTAAATTTATTTCTAATGTTTCTTCTTGATATGGTTTGGCTACTGCCATTATTTTTCCGTTAGAATCATAAACAGTTGAGCTACCGTCAAACAAAAAAATATTTTTACCGTTGTTTTGAATGCCTACATTATTACAATAAATGAAATTTACTGGGTTATTTTTTAATAAATTTCTAACTATTTTATGGCGTTTTATATTTTTTCTCCAAGTCCATGGTGATGCCGAAATATTAATTATCAAATCAGCTCCATTTTTTAACAATATTTCTGTTGGGTTAATCAAATAACCTTCACACCACATATCCTCACATAAAGTTAGACCCAAATTCATTTCACCATTTTTAGTCTTTATTTTAAATGGTTTTAATAGTTCATCTATTTTTATATCTTTTTCATTTGCCAATTTTTGCATTGAGAAAAAATGTCTTTCATCATCAAATTCTCTATATTTTGGTAATAAAGTCTTAATTGAGTATCCATTTAAAATATTATTACTGACCCATTTTTTATTTGAAGCTATAAAAATTGCATTATATTTTCTGATTCTTTCGTCTTCACCTTTTTTATCAAAATCTGCCATCACATTTCCCCAGATTACTGTTATTCCTTCACTACTTTCTCTAATACTTTCATTAATTTCCATTAATTTTTTTATTAAGCTTTCGTTTTCCCATTCATCACCAAGCAGATACCCAGCTACTGCCATTTCCGGAAAAATTACCAAATCATTTTTTTTCTTTTTGGCTTCTTGGATTGCTTGAACAATTTTATTTACGTTTATATCAGGTTTACCAGAAACAACCTCCATCTGTACTACTGCTATTTTAATTCCGTTCATTAGCCAATTATATCGTGTTTATTTTTCTATTTCTCTTTCTGGCCAGTGTTTATCGACTTCTACTGTTAACTCCAAAAATATTTTTCTTTGAGACATTAATTCTAATTCTTTCCTGGCATTATATCCAATTTCTTTAATTTTCTTTCCAAATCTACCGATTATCATTTTTTTATATCTATCAGCAGTGGTAAAAATTGTTGCTTTAATCAAAATAATTTTTCGCTTATCTTTAACTTCATTGACTACCACTGTCATGGAATAGGGAACCTCTTCTCTCAAAAAAAGATATGCTTTTTCTCGGATAATTTCACCAATATATTCTTTTGAGTTCATCCCCATCTTTGGTTTATTACCTTCGGTCATCAATTCAATGTTATATTTTAATTCTTGATCTTCACCATCAGGTAACAATTCAAATATATCGTTAAGCAATGATTTAATATTTTTTTCTTTAATTGCACTAATAGTAATTACTTTGTCAAATTCTTCTTCTAAATAATTATATTCAGCCAAATGATCTTTTGGACCAAAAGCCACATCCATTTTGTTATAAACCAAAATCTTTTTGGCTTTTGATTTTCTTACTAATCCAATTACTTTATTTTCTTCCTCATTTTTTGGTCTAGAAATATCTACCAAACACAAAATTACATCTGCCTTTTCTAATTCTTTTGGTGCTTCTCGATTTATCCTTTTTCCCACCAAATCGTTAATTTTTCCAATTATTCCAGGTGTATCAGAAAAAATTATACTTCCTCGTTCATCTTCAAATACCACTCGACTATTCTTTCGAGTTGTTTGTGGTAATGGGGAAGTAATGGCTACCTTTTGGGACATAATCGCATTTAACATTGTCGATTTACCCGTATTAGGTCTGCCTAATATCACCACCTTACCTATTTTTTTTATTATTGGACTTTTATTTTTCACTGATGTATTTTACACTATATAACCATTTATTAGTTGACACTTAGCAATACGGGTGTTAGACTGCTAATTACTATGTCAGAAAACATAAACGAAAGCTCTGCGCTTCAACCAATTCGAAAGATATTACCTCTGATTCCACTTCGTAATATTGTTCTTTTTCCATCAGTTGAAACTTCACTTTTTTTTGGTCGAAAAGAATCAATGAATTCTTTACTTCATGCTTATGATAATACTAACAAGTTAGTTTTAATTGTTACTCAACAAAATCCTAAAACCGAAAATCCTAAACTTGAAGATTTATATTCTGTCGGAGTTTTGGCTAAAATTGAACACGTACTCCAAACAGATGGCAGTTTACATGCCATTGTTAAAGGTATTTCTCGGGTTAATATCGTCAATATTTTAAAAACTGATCCACTATTTTTAGCTGAATATGTTGATTTACCTATAGTTCCAGAGCCTCTCACTGAAGTTCAACGATCAGCTGAAGCCTTATTAAGTCAATTAAAAAAAGCTTTTGCTGTTGGTCGACAATTTGATCTCCCTGCCATGATGCAACTTTCTACCGGTGTCTCTAGTAGTGATTTAGCTGATCAGGTTTCTTTCTCTGTTGATGCCAAATTACCTGAAAAACAATCTTTACTTGAAACCCTTATTGTTAGTCAAAGATTAAAAGTCGTTACTGAACTATTAGTACAAGAAATGAAAATAGCTGAATTAGAACGATCTATTGAAGAAAAAACTCAGGAAAAATTTAACACTGGTATTAAAAGGAATGTTTTAGAAGAACGAAAACGACAAATTGAAAAAGAATTAAAAAAACTCGGGGAGTCAAATGGTGAATTTGATGAACTTGAGAAAAAAATAAAAAAACTCAAAGTTGATCGTGAAATCAAAAAGAAACTCATAAAAGAATTAAATCGACTTATAGAAATGGGCCCAATGGCCCCAGAATCAAGTTATATTAAAACTTATTTGGAAACTATTGTAGAAATGCCCTTTGGTAAATACAAAAGTTCCGATAATACTATCAAACAAGCCGCTAAAATTTTAGATCAAGATCATTACGGTATTAAAGATGTTAAAGAAAGAATTTTAGAATATTTAGCTGTTCTTAGTTTAAAAAATAAAGATAAATCATCTGATACTAATATTGCCAATATTCTTTGTTTTATTGGTCCTCCTGGTGTCGGTAAAACTTCGATTGGTAAATCTATCGCTACTTCTTTAGGTCGAGAATTTGTCCGAGCCTCTCTTGGTGGAATTAGAGATGAAGCTGAAATTAGAGGTCATCGTCGTACCTATGTTGGTGCTATGCCTGGTCGAATTATCAAAGGCTTAAAAGATGCCAAGTCTATGAATCCAGTTTTTATGTTGGATGAAGTTGATAAAATTGGTAATGACTTTCGTGGTGATCCTTCGTCGGCTTTATTAGAAACTCTAGATCCAGAACAAAATAAAGAATTTTCAGATCATTATATTGATTTTCCTGTTGATCTTTCTAAAGTATTCTTTATATTGACAGGTAACGATATATCCACTATTCCTGTAGCCCTTCGTGATCGTCTCGAAATTATCAGTTTTTCTGGCTACACTATCGACGAAAAATTTCATATCGCCAAAAAATATTTAATTAAAAAACAACTTTTAGCTAATGGTCTTAAATCAGATAATATCATTGATCTTAAAGATGATACTTTAAAATATATTATTGAAAAATATACTAAAGAATCTGGTGTTCGAGGTCTTGAAAGAGTTATTGCTTCACTTTTTAGAAAAGTTGCCAAAAAAATAGTTAGTTCAAAAGTTAAAAAAGTTGATTTGAATGATTTTAGTACTATTAAAAAATTTTTAGGACCAGAAAAGTTTTCACCCACACTTAAGGGTAAAAAAGATGAAATTGGGGTTTCTACTGGTTTAGCTTGGACTAGTGTTGGTGGTGATATTCTTTTTATTGAAGTCAATATAATGCCAGGAAAAGGACAACTTATTTTAACCGGCAAACTTGGATCAGTTATGAAAGAATCTTGTCAGGCCGCTCTTTCTTTTGTTAGATCTCAAGCCAAAGATTTTGGTATCAAACAAGATTTTCATAAAATTGATATTCATATCCATGTTCCCGAAGGTGCTACTCCTAAAGACGGTCCTAGCGCTGGTGGTGCAATTACTACTGCTTTAGTATCAGCCTTAAAAAATACTTCAATTCCAAAAGAAGTTGGTATGACTGGAGAAATTACTTTAAGAGGTAATATTCTAGAAATTGGGGGATTAAAAGAAAAATCAATTGCTGCTCACCGAGCTGGTCTCAAAACTATTTTTATACCAAAAGATAATCAAAAAAATCTTATTGATATACCGGCAGAAGTCAAAAAGGATATTAAATTTATTCCAGTTTCTCACTATTCTGAAATCTATCAAAAACTTTTTGATCAAAAATAAAGTGGTCTCAAATCTTTCCAATTTTGTTCTGGATACTTACCTACCAAAGTTGGAATTAAATTGTTTGCATCCGCTGGAGATCGGACAATAATTTCTTCAGGAGTATAATTAGTTCTTATAACTACATCTGGTTCATTAAAAGACACTCTCATATAGTGTCCATAATATCTATTGTATTTTCCAACAACACAATCACTTGCTATTAGTAAGAAATCATTTTTTTCATCACCCAAAATTTCAGAAGGAACAAGATCACCTCGTAAAAATTCACATACCTCTGGTTTGACAATTAAATCTTTAAAAGTTTCCAAAGTTGCCCTTAGAGTTGAATTTTGTACCTCTTCTATATTATCCGTTTTCACTACAAATCCTTTAATTTCAATCATCTTAAGCAGAGGATATCACATTTTTTCCACAGTTTCGATCCCCAAAAGATCTAATCCAGTTTCAATAATGCTTGTTGTTGTTTTGGTTAAAAAGATTCTAAAAACTTCTTGTTCCTGGTCAATTATCCTGTTTTTGGCATAAAATTCGTTATATTTTCTAGCTACCCCCAAAATATACTCAGCAATTACTGATGGTGAAAATCTATTTGCCGCTTCTGTAATTTTTTCTTCGAATCGATAAAATTCCTTAATCAACGCCATTTCATCTTCATTAATATCAGTAGGAATTTTGTTAATATTTTTTTGTTCCTTTATCTTAGTTTTGTTCAAAACACTTTTTCCTCGAGCATAAGTGTATTGTAAATAAGGCCCACTATCTCCATCCAAACTCATAATTTTATCCCAATCAAAAATTACATCTTTTCGTGGATCAGATGCTAAGTCGCTAAATTTTATGGCTCCAATAGCTACTGCTTTTATCATCTCTTCTTTTTCAGTAGCGGTTAGTTCTTTATTGACACTAGTTTTATCAGCTATTTTTTTTGCCTCATCAGTGGCTTTTTCAATCACATCTGACAAATGAATTGTGTCACCTTTTCGAGTAGAAAATTTTCCTGTTGGCCATCTTATTAATCCATGTGCCACATGGACCATCCCATTCTTTGGCCACCAACCCATCAATTTTGCCGTTTCAAAAACTTGTCTAAAATGTAATTGTTGGTCAACTCCAACTTCGTAAACAATCAGATCAGGTTTCCAAGTTTCTAATCTATATTTAATTGTTGCCATATCACGGGTAAAATATGTCGTTGTTTCATTTGATTTAGTCAACATCGCCGGTGGCATATTTTCCAACTCTAAAATTGTTGCCCCTTCACTTTTTTTAGTAATTCCTTTGTCGATTATTTCTTTAGTCACCTCAGGTAACATCTTTTCATAAAAACTTTCACCATGAATAAAATCAATATGGACCCCCAACATTCGATAGACTCTTTCAAATTCGAGTAAGGAAATATCAATACATTTTTGCCAAATTTGTCTTGCTTCTTCATCTCCATTCTCAAGTTTTAAAAACCAATTTCTCCCTTCTTCAATCAAACTTTCATCGGTTTCTGCTTCTTTATGAAATTTTACATAAAGTTTTTCTAAATCATCAATTGTCATTTTATCCAAATTTTTTTCAGCCCATTTTTTAATGGCCACCATAAGCTTTCCATACTGAGTTCCCCAATCACCTATATGATTATCACCAATACAACTCCAGCCTAAAATTTTATATATATTATAAATTGCTTGACCAATATTGGTTGATCTTAAGTGACCAATACCAAAAGGTTTAGCTATATTTGGCGCCGAGTAATCAATCACCATCGTTTTATTTTTACCGTGTTCACTTAGCTTATTACGAAATTCAATCTCATAATTAATATTTTCGGCTTCTTTAATTAAATACTCTGGTTTTAGATAAAAATTAATAAATCCTGCCCCTGCCACTTCTACTTTTTCTACAAAGTCACTTTTTTCAATTTCATTTTTTATTTTTTCAGCCAAATCTTTTGGATTAGATTTTATTTCTTTGGCCAACATTAAAGCGATATTTGTTGAATAATCACCAAAATTTACATCACTGGGATGATCAACTTTAATTTCATCTTCAATAACCGGTAATCCTAATTTTTCTCCAGCTTCTAAAATTATTTTTTTTAAATCATTTACGATTTTCATATTAAAAAACTTTTGATCCAACTGGTAAGTCTTGATCAAGTAATAACATACTCATATTTTCTCCATTTTCATCCTCGGCTCCGAATATCATTGCTTGCGATTCTTCACCCATAATTTTTCGAGGAATTATATTGGTTACAAATACTGTTTTTTTACCCACAATATCTTCTGGTTTATACCATTTTTTAATCCCCGAAAATACTGTTCTTAAATTTTCTTCACCAAAGTCAACTTGCAATTTTAAAAGTTTTTCTGACCCTTCTACCTCTACAGCTTCTTTTATTTCTCCAATCAAAAATTCTACTTTAGCAAAATCTACATATTTTATTTGATCCATATGGGTATTTTAGCAAAATTTATCTATTTTGAGTTTAATGTTATTATTAGCTTACTATGACAAACTTCCAAACTGATCTCATAGACAAATTAAACAATTTGTCTCGTGTTCCAAATGGTATTGTTCTTGGTGATTCAGATATTCATGGTCGCAAATTTATTCCAGATAATCGTTTTTATTCCCAAGATGGCCAGTTTGGTCCAGAAGTTCAATCTTTAATCAACAAACTTTCAGATCAAGAAACCAAAGATATGATCGAAGCCGGTATTATGTACTACGATATTCGATCTCAGTTTTGGAAAGAAAATCCATCACTTACTGTTCTTTTTGCTCTTGCTTATGCTACTAGATTAGTCCAAAAAACAGGCAAAAAAGACGGAAATATTATTTTTATTGGAGTAGACGCTTATCAAAAACATTTTGATGCTGCCGAAGTTTTTGTTGACACTATTCTGCGAACCGGTGTTTGTGATAATGGTGGCGGTGTTTATTTTTGGGGAGTTTTAAATGGTGGTGATATTCGTAACTATAGTCAACTTTTTCATGCAGTTAATAAAGAAGGTGGTAACTGGGTATATTTCACCATGAGTCACCGAGTTGAAGACTTTTTGGGTTGTAAAATGGGGATGAATGCTACTGTTTATTGCGGTTCTGAAATCCGTCATTGTGAAGGTGTTACTAGTGGTACTTTTTTTGATGCTGTTGTTGATCAGGAATATCCTGAATTAAAAAATGTTCAAGTTAACACTGATAATTTAGTCGTTATTTCATCTTGTTTAGAAAATAATATTCAGGTTGCTGGCGATATGGTTCGAGCTACTTCTGCTCCAAAAGAAATTCCCAATAGTGAATTGTTAAAGGGTTTAAAAATTGGACTCAATATGGGTGGTAGCCCTATTCTTTTAAATTTAATTCAAATGTTAAAAGCTTTTGGTGCTGATTTAGTTATCGACAATGATTCACTCGATGTTGAATATTCTACAGTCAATATCATTGATCCAAACGAACACCATTCGGAAGCTATTACCAAATTAAAAGAAAGAGCCAGTCAAACTAAACATCTTTGGTTAAGTGTTGATCCAGATGGTGACAGAGGTTCGTTAGTTGATATTAATTCTTCTGGAGAAGCTGTTTCTTTTAGCGGATCAGAACTTTTACTTTTGACCATCGAAAATTTAGCTAAGAGCTACAAAACTAAAAATATTTCTCCTACTGTTATTTGTGATATGAGAACAGGAGTTTCTGCCAAAGATCTTGAAAAGAGTTTAAATGAAAAAGGTTTTCCTGTTAAAGTAGTTCCTACCGAAGCCGGGTACCCATTTTTTATGAAAGCCATGTCATCACTTCCCGCTGATGTTGCAGTTGAAAACACTTGTCATGAGTTTACCAATCCAATGACTAACCCTAATTGGGGTGCTCCAACTCAACACAGTTTTCCTGGATATCAAGGCGGGGACAATGCTGCTCTCTTTTTAATATATATTCTTAGTTGTGTCAAACATGCTTGGGAAGGTAGAACCCCTTCTCAACAACTTGATTGGATAAGAAATACTTATGGACTTCAAGAAACTTTTGTAGATGAGAAAAAACCAAGTCTTCCAGTTTTTGAAGATAAATATAAATATCTTATTGCTGACAAAATGAAAGAACTTGCCGCCGGTTGGTTCACTGATACTACTAAATATCTAATTAATTTTAATGATCCTAAAATCACAGTACTAAGTGGTGTTCATTTGACTAATGTTCAAACAAAAGCCATGACGTTAGTTCGTTTTTCTAATACTGGCTCTAGTTTTACGATTTCTGGTGAAGGTTATACCCGTGAAGAACTTGATGATATGTTGGGTTTAGGATATAAACTTTTAATTACTGCTGTTAAAGAATTGAATGGAAATATAACTACCCAAGAATTTTATAATCAAAGTGGAACTCCATCGGATAAATCTTTTTCCTTTTTTGAAAATGATTCATCAATCTATCAATCATATTTATCAAAGTAATTATGTATTGTCCTATCCCTAAAATATTAGATAAATATGCCGATGTATTGGTTAATTTTGCTTTAAATAGTGGTCGAGGTGTTAAAAAAGGTGAAGTTGTTTTTCTTCAAGTTCCCGAATCAGCTAAACCGCTATTAGTTTCTCTCCAAAGATCGGTTTTGAAAAGTGGCGCCAACGCTATTATTC
>Ga0074198_1001968_pt1 | contig 11964 bp, 10 predicted proteins | sample EPASupsiteSAE323_FD_64527 | JGI IMG/M metagenome (GOLD analysis project Ga0074198, IMG submission 64527) | Bioremediated contaminated groundwater from EPA Superfund site, New Mexico - Sample SAE3-23 | ecosystem: Environmental > Aquatic > Deep subsurface > Groundwater > Contaminated ...
TCGTCAAAGATTCCTGCCACTAACCCCAGATGATCGACCGATAGCGTTGATAGCTTCATTCGGACCCCTTCAATCCCTTTCGATATCAGAAAGCCCTACTGAGATAAAAATGTTTCAGATAAGAGGTTTTACCTGCGGGATGTGGGGTTCATCAGAACCAGACGACCTTCCGCCTGTCCAGCGACTATAAAATCCTTATGGTAGATCTCGAGTATCTGAGATGCCAAATTGCGATGAAAGCCTGCAATTGCGGGTGATTATGACCGGCAAGCTATGGCCTGCAAATTACGATCTGCAAAGCATTCTCGCATTTGTTCCCCTGAAAAAAGAATGCGCAAAAGTCGCCAGAATATATGGGGGGTAGACTATCAAAATGTGGCCGGCTTTTGCTACTATTACTACCAATCCCCTGGAATATTAAATTTACGATGATGCTCAGGTCATTTGCATAGATGCGCTTGTCGGATATCAAGTGCCGAACATTCCGGCCATGCACCCGAACAACTGAAACTCAATTCAAACCGATATCTATTGAACGAATGCTCAGTTTTGGAGTTTGAGTGAATCGCGATTTTAAATAGATTGGCGCATGAGTAGATTCTCCGAAGCCCCGGCCCAGGAAAACTTGCACAGTCTCCAAAGCCGCATCACTGCCGGACGACAGCGACCTGCAAACGTTTACTCAGATTCTCTGTAATTGATAAGGTGTTGGTGCTGAGCCGGAACTTGCTGTCCGGGCTCAAGCTGAAGTCTTGCTCTTGGCGATGTACTTGATCAGATCCGAGCCGATCCTGGACTTCCCTCGAATCTGCTCTGCCACATCGTCAACGGATACGCCGCCGGCGGCCAGGGCGTTGATCTCCTCAAGGGTAGCATTGTCCACGGTGTAGTACTCGTCCAAGTCCTTTCTGTGGCCCCACACGTCGCCTTCCAGCAGATCAATGCCCTGCATGTCCAGGAATACCTGAATGGCATTGGACATGGTCTTATTGTAGGATGGCGGAACCTGAATCATTCTCAACCGGGGGCATCTTTGCATCAGATTTAGGAAATCTACATTGCTGGCCCGGAAGGCCAGGTGAACTGTCTTCTCATTGGGGTTCAAATTTGGGATCTCAGTTCTGGCGCTTATTACTCTAAGTCTCATTTTAACACTCCAAACATTAATTAGCATCCATATTATTAATAGACACTTCCAATCGCAAACGCTGTACACATCAGACTAAAACGATTGCAAAAGAGGCGATAATCGCTTGAAATCAAGAAATCTTGAATCTAATTGCGCGGGAGGCCGTTTGGGGATGTGTCTGATAAAAGCCGTCGATGCCAATCTTAATATTAATCGTATATGCTAATAATCTAATAATCCAATAATCCTATTGTCTCGCATAAGAAATCAGGTGGCGGGTAACATGGCGACTAAAAAGGAAGAAATGCGAATTACGATAATCAAAAACGGTCCATATCGAGTTACCGGCGGACTGCCGCTATACGAACAGGTAATAGTAACCGATGAGGCGGGCCACACCCGAGAATTAATCGACAAAAAGGAATATCCACGGCAGGAGACCTATATTCTGTGCCGCTGCGGCGGGTCAAAAAATAAGCCTTTCTGCGACGGAACTCACCGGGAGATCGGTTTCGATGGCACTGAAACTGCCGGCAAAAAAACCTACCTGGAAAAAGCGGAGACATTTGATGGCCCTGAACTGAAGCTGACCGATGCCCATGAATTCTGCGATCACTCCCGTTTCTGTCTGCGGGCGGGTGGGATTAGGAATCTCATACAAAAATCAGACGACCCGGAAGCACGACAAACCGCAATTGAAGAGGCTATGATCTGCCCATCGGGACGGTTGGTGCTGTGGGATAAGAAAACAGGCAAATCATTTGAGAAAGAATTTGAGCCGTCTTTGGTGTTGGTGCATGATAAACAAAAAGGCTGTGAAGGCCCCCTCTGGGTTCGCGGCGGCGTTCCTATTGAATCCGCAGATGGCAGCATGTACGAATCCCGCAACAGAGTAACCCTTTGTCGATGCGGAAAGTCGGAAAATAAGCCCTACTGTGACGGCAGCCATTGGATGAACAGCCAACAGATACTCCAGTTCCGGAAGAAGTGGGGACTTGGCGGAGTCTGAACGCGAATTTCCCGGAGAAGATTATTATGGAATAAACGCTAAAATGACCTGTGACCGCGCATGAATTCAAACCTGAAATTTTCGCCCAGAAGCCCGCCAATACGCCCATCAGTCGGCCATCCGGTTGACCATTCAACCGATCCAATAAATTGTTCTTCCATCGATTCCCCGGTCGATTCACCAGGCAATTCCCCGGTCGATTCACCAAGCGATTCCCCGGTCGATTCACCAAGCGATTCCCCGGTTGATTCTTCAGTTGTTTTGCCAATCGATCCAAGAATCGATCCGCTCGCAGAAACCTCTGTTCGCCAATTGGATGTGGCCCCGACGATTGCAGCCGTCCTGAAAATTCGTCTTCCCAATTCCGACGGCAGTATCATTGACGGCATAGTCGATTGGGGCTGCAGAAATGTCGCGCTGGTCATCATCGACAGCCTGGGATACGATCTCTTCCGATGGCTGCAACCTAAATTGACCACTATTTCAGGGATTGCAGCCCGCGGGCGGCTTTTCTCCGCCGGGGCTCCGTCTCAGCACACCACGCCGGCCATTGCCACCATCCTCTCCGGCCTTCTTCCCGAGCATCACGGGATCTTCGATAAAGCCGGCGCGAAGGAATCGAGCATTCTCAGCCTGCCGGAGATCGCTTCTGCCGCCGGCCTCAAGTCCGCGGTGATCATGGAGCAAAACGGCGCAGATGTCTATTCCGGCTTGATTGAGATTGCGGCAGGAGTCTCCGATAAGATGGCACCTGCGGACTTCGACCGCGAAACGTGTCGCTTGACGCTGCGGGCGCTCTCCCGAAGGCCGAGACTCCTGGTGACGTACTTTATCGGAATCGACAAGGCGGTCCATAACGGCGGCGGGCCTGCAGAGATCCGGGATGCTGCGCTGTTGATCGACCGGTGCATGAAAGAAATAACCGATGCGGCGGAAGCAGGAACTCTGTTTGTCATCTGCGGCGACCACCCCGTCCATGCCGGAACGCTCAAGAGGATGGCGGAGCCGTACAACGTAGCACTGGTTTTGGGAAAAGCCGGCGCAAGAGCCCCAGCAGACTGAGCCTACGATAGATTTAAATGCCGGTTAGCGGATAACATTGGCATAATGGATGAAGATCTCTCCGAGGTTTTTCAATTAATTGCAGAAGATGAACGCAGGCGCAGGTATCTCAAAGATATCGGCGACTGGTTGATTGATGAATACTTTGAGCTGCACCAAGCATCCTAAGCTACCTTCCCTGTTTTTGAGTAACGATATTTCTTATTTCAGATCTACCTGCCGCAACGTAGTTGAATTGTATCTCGCCACAAACCATTTCGCAGGAAAAATTCTGCGCACGACTTTCCTAAATTTATTTATGAAACTTGTGTAAGTACGATTCTTCATCGGAACGAAAATCGATATAAGTAAGGCTTTGTGAAATGGTTTCACATCTGCAAATACCGCCAATAAGCCGAAAAAAAGGGTCTATAGATATCTATTCTACTAATAGTAATCGCCCGAAATTTCTTTTCACATAACATTATACTACAATTTCTGGATTCATTCCACTACTTGTGAAATACTATTCTGAGTACTATTAGAGCTTTATTTTGAAAAATAAGCCCGAAACATAGTTTTTAACTATTAACTACAACGCACAACTCTTGGAAAAGTTTATATACCACCATAACTAGGTTAATATTGTGCCAGAAGGGAAACACAACCTGTCTGATCACATCATATGGGGATGAATAAAAGGGGCTATTCGTCTGAGGGGATGGATTAACCTTTCTAGTATCTCCAGACTGTAGGAGAAGCGCAAGAACGAGCGTGAATATGTCCGGGACAGCAGGCTCCACTCTGTCGAGCAAATGCATTCATGACAGTGTGAAGTAGCTATCCTGAGTGCATTCACAAATGTTGCAGGCTATTTGCGTCACCAAAGAAGGGATGGCATAAGGGAGCAGCAATGAAGGGGATGCGGCGGTTTGGAATCGGACCAACGCAGTCAAAATGCCTGCACTGCAATCAAACGCTTCTTTCAGAAGGATGGCACAAAGCGGGTAGCGAAGGGAGTGCATATCAGATCCGCAGATATCAGCCCAGGCTGCCGCTGCCGGAAAGGGACGGCCAGCGGTGGTTGGAGGTTATGATATCCGGGACAATCGGCTCGTCCATTAATGCAGTTCTGTCGGGAAGGGACGGCAGACAGCAGACGGATGCGCCATAGATCGGAGAAGCGGAGCCGATATGAAAAGAGGGGTCAGGCTGTGAAATGCGGCTGTGTGCCGGAAAGGGACCGGCGCACAACTGTCATCTATGCCTGAATTAAAACAGAAGGGATGGCGCGAGAAATCGTGTGAAATGGATCGGATCGGCAAGAAGGGGCAAGAAAGGGAGCAAATCAATTTGCCGATCCGATCGGGGAAACTTGTGAGTGGGATAAGGGAGATAAAAAATATGAGGGGACATATCAAACTGTTTACGCTGCAGACGGTTCCACAGAATGCACAGCAGACGGCTAGATCCAGATCCGCTGATAAATGCATCTACACACTGGGCCGGACCGAATCTGCACCATCCGATCACATGATTTTGAAGGCTCCGCTATAGGAGCTGCGCCCGGAAGCATAGAACAACCCAAGGCCGCAAACATATCCGACTTAACTACAGGCTACAAAGGGAGTGGCAAGATGAGGATCCGGATTGAGATAGAAGACAAAGGACTCAAGTCCTCTCACGAATTCGAATCACAGAACATGGACGGAGAGGCTTTGAGAGACAAGATCATAGGCTTTCTGTCCGCATCCGGTGTCTTTGAGGGAGCAGATGAACGAGCCAAGGCCACGACCTCAGCCCATGATTACAGCAGCGGCGGAACGCTGATGGATCGGCTAGGGGACTTCATCAGATTTGAGTTCTCCAGTACGTGGTTCACAACTCAGGAGTTGAGGGAGCGATATGAGACTGTGGCCGATGACATCAAGCTCAGCACCGTATCCACTTATCTCTCCAGAATGAATCGTGACGGCTTGCTGGACAGAAGGGGCAACAGAAATAACCGGCAGTACCGGCTGATCGAGAAGATTGAGCCGGAGATGGTCTCGCCGCAAAGCGTCCAGCGCCAAAGTGCCTATGATAGACGAAAGGTAGAGGGCAGATGGTAAAACCTAGCTGACCGGGAGATAATATCAATTTCCCACCACCATAGCATTCTTCAGAGCGATCTCTTCCGGTCATCTTCCCTGCCAGGCATTCAGTATATGTCAGGCTTTCGGTATCTGCCAGGCTTTCGGTATTCTCATGCAAAGACCCAAGCAAGATTATGGATTGATTTCACGACCCCGTTTTCGCACCGGCCAGGTATTTTCTGGTCAAATTCAGGCAATTCCTGGCCTGAGTGTTTTTCGGATCCAAATCCAGCACCTTTTGAAATGCCGCAAGAGCATCATCGGACTGCTTGAGAGCCACTAAAGCCAGGCCCTTGTTGTACCAGGCATCGACATTTTTCGGTTGCAGTTCTATGACTCTCTCAAAGCATTTTTGGGCCTCGGAATACTCTCCCGTCCGGTTCAATGCCAGGCCCAGGCCAAGCCACGCGGAAAAGTCCCTGGGCGAGAGGACGGTGGCGTTCCGGAATGCGTTGGCCGACTCATTGAAGTTGCCCAGAAGGTATTCGACATTGCCGAGGTTGTACCAGATCTCCTGGCGAGACGGATCAAACTTTTTGGCCTTTTGCAGGCTCTCTGCCGCATCTTTCAGCCTTCCCATGCCTGCCAGCAAGGTCCCTTTATTGGACAGTGCAGCCACGTTGACGGGATCTTGAGACAGCACATCGTCAAAGCACTGCAAGGCTCCCGAGCTGTTCCCGAGCGCTGCGAGTGCCAGCCCCTTGCCGGTCAGAGCGTCAATATCATGGGCTTTTAGGGCCAGAGATTTCTCGAAAAGCGGCAGAGATTTATTATATTCGCCCATAGCGCATAGCTCGCTTCCCTGGCCGAGATATGCCCTTGCCTCATGCGGATCGAAGGCCGCAGCCCTCTGGTAATATGCAAGTGCTTTGCTATGGTCCCCTTGCAGGCTGAACACGTCACCCATCCCGCATAATGCTCGATAGCTGTGCGAATCAAGGGCGACCGCTTGCTCGTAGCTGTGCAAAGCTTGTGTGAGATCCTTTTCGATAATGAAGGCGTCGCCGATTCCCGTCCGGGCTGCGGAGTTGTTCGCGTCCAGTGTCGCCACTTTTTCGAAGAATTGGATTGCCGATTTGCCGTCCTTCCGGGCAAGGGCCGCGTCTCCGGCACCGGTCAGGGCCTGGATATTTTTGCCGTCGTAACCGAGGACTATTCCGTAGCATTGCATTGCCTCATCGGCGCGATTATTCCTTAGCAGAATGCCGCCTTTGCCGAGCAGTGCCCGCAGGTTATCTGTTTCCAAATCTAAAACACGATTGTAGGAGACAAGCGCTCCGCCAAGATCGTTTCTCTGCGCGTTCACGCTCCCCCGGCCAAGAAGCGCGTCGATGTTATCCGGCTCTCCGGACAGGACGCTCTCAAAGCAATGCAAGGCATCCTCCAGCCGGCCAAGATCAAGCAGGCAGTCGCCCTTGCCGAGCATGGCCCCGATATTTCCCGGCTCCTGGATGAGGACCGCTTCATAAGATACGATGGCTGCGGGGCAGTCATTCAACTGCCTGTGCGAGTCTCCTCTTCCCATCAGGGCCCGGACGTTCTTGGGAGACCTTCTCAAGACTGCATCGTAAGATTTCTCAGATGATGCATAATCTCGCAAAGCATACTCGGCTCCGGCCTTTCCCAGCAGTGATGCCTCATTTGACGGGCTCTGGTTCAGAGCCGATTCGTAAGACTCCAGGGCCTCTTTGTATTGCTTTTGGGCAAAAAATGCATCGCCCAAGCCTTGAAGGGCGGATGCATTGGTTTTATCGATTTCCAGGACTTGCCTGAAGCATCCGGCGGCTGCATCATATCGCTCCATCTTTTGCAGGAGTTCGCCCTTTGCAAGCAGCGTCGATGGATTCCCGCCGTCCCGCAACAAAGCCTCCTGGAAGCTTTGCAAAGAGTCTCCATAATTTTGCAGTTCCTTTTGCGCAGTCGCTTTGCCGATCCAGAGGGCTGCATTGTCCGGGTCCAGGCGCAGGGCGGATTCAAAGCACAGCAATGCCATCCTTTGCTTCCCCAGCATTGCCTGAACCTTTCCTTTGAGCGCCCAGGCCTCGACGCTGGAACGATTATTCTCTAAAGCATGATCAAGAGAGCCGGCAGCATCCTGAAGGCGGCCCAGCATCAAGAGCGTCCGCCCCTTTTCCAGCCACGCCTCCGAGTTCGACGCATCCAGAGAGATGGACTTATTGAAGCTCTCCAGAGCCGCAGGATAGGAGCCCTTTTGAATCTGTTGCCTGCCCTGATTCAGATAGTAACCGGCGTCGCTGCCCTTATCCGGCTGGCCTTTATTCGCCTTGGCATCCGCTCTTGCCTGGATGGCAGACTGGGCCTGCTCTTTCCCCGCAGAGGCGAGAGAGTTCTCGGGCGAGATGGTTAGAGCCGCATCGTAGCACGATAAAGCTTCAGAGAAGAGGTTTCGCTTCATGAGCTGGTCGCCCTGCGCCACAAGTGAATCGACTCTGCCCTGCCACGCGTCGCGGTTTGCTGGATCGAGCACGGAAGCATTTTCAAAAAGACTGTGCGCTCTATCCACATCGCCGCTCTTTTGCGCATCACGGCCTTTTGCGGCAAGGATCGCGGCTTTATCGATTCGTGCCTCTCGGTTTGCGGGATTTATTCGAAGAGCCTTGTCGCAGCTTAGAAGGGCTTCATCCAGCCTGCCAAGGCCGATCAGGGCGCGGCTCTTTCCATTCCAGGCAACGATGCTGATGGGATCAATAGCCAGAGCAGCCTCAAAACTCTGCAGGGCCCCGGCGTAATCCGAGCTTTCCAGAGAGGAGTTTCCCATGCCCTGCCGGGCAGCCACTTCTCCTGCTACGATTGCCGCCCCGTTTGCGCCGGATTTTGTGGCATTCTCAAAATTTGCCAGGGCGTCTGCATAGTCTTTCTTTGATAGGGAGATATTGCCTTTGCCGATCCATGCGCCGGACAGGCCGCCATCCAAAGCCAGCGCCCTGTCGTATGCCTGGACGGCATCCTCGCGATCCCCGTCCAGCTCGCTCGCCCGCGCGGCATTAAGCCACAACTGTGCGTCTTTTGGCTTGTATCTCAGGGCGTAATCAAAGCATATCCTCGCCATCTTGTACCGGCCAAGCCCGGCCAGCGCCTCGCCCTTGCCCTTCCATGCCGCCACATTTTCAGGATCGGCTTTGATGGCACGCTCGAAGCTGTCGGCAGCTTCCTGGAAATTGCCCTGCTTAAGAAGTGCCTGTCCCTTCTCCAGCAAAGAGGCCGAGCCGTCCAGAGCCGAGGCCGAAGGCAGGAGTGCTGAAGTCACGGCGCTAAGGATCAGAACCAATGCCAAAACGCCGGACAATGCCGGCTTTGGGCTTTGCGCATTGCAGCTCATTATCTTGATACCATCCTCGCTTCGCACAACCTTGCATACTACTATTTCGCATTACCGATATGCACAACTATTGAGTTATCCTGAGCTAATTATCCTGAGCTAATTATCCTGAATTAGTTATTCTGAGCTAATATCAGTAGCGCAAGATTCTCAGAGATCTCACAGATATTTGAATCATCTCAATATCTTGGTTTTTTTGCGAATCAAAATTTGCGCGGGATAAATTTATATTTTCCCGCTTGCAGACCCTGCGCCTGATCGCTCGAAAAGTTCCTGGACCACTCTTCCTTCGGCAAAGGCCAGAGAGTGCGCTGCAGCATATTCTTTTGCGTCTTCGATGGAAAGCGCCCTGCCGGTTTTTCCGTCCAGCATCTCGCACATGACCATCGCCGGGATGATTCCCGCCTCTCGCGCCAGGATGATGGAAAGCTCCGTCTGGCCGCGCCGATCCTTCAGCAGTCCGGGGGCCGTGCAGAGCAGGGGAACATGCCCGGGCGAGCGAAATTCTGCACCGAAATTCACAGTCTCTCCGGCAAGCGCCTTGCTGGAAATCGCGGCCAATTCCCGGATGGTCAGAGCGCGATCGACATCCGTGATCCCGGTATATGTTTTCCGGTGGTTGACCCAGAGCGAGAAGGATGATTTTGTGTCGTAAGGGATGTCGCCGTCTCGCTCGTAGATGGATTTGATCGCCTCAAAGCCGCTTCCACAAGTGCCGACCTGTTTCAAAATGTCTGCAAAATAAGGCAAGCCCATTTTCGTGCAGGCTTTGGGGTCCAGCGCCACGCAAATCAGGCCGCCTGCATCTCTTCTCATCTGAAAAACCAACTGCGGGGTGATGAACTGGGCCGCGACCATCAGATCGGTCTCTCGTTCCCTGTTATCAAAATCGTAAAGCAGGATGGCCTCTCCGGCGGCAAGCGCCCTTATGGCATCATTGATCATCCAAGAATCACCTCGACCGGATCTCCATCAGCCAGGTGCAGCGCATCTCTCAGACGAACGGGGGCCAGCACCTCTATCAGATTGGCCGGGTAGTTGCTGCGCTCAGGCCTGACGACTGCGGCATCAACTCCATTGACTGTAATCCGATAGCACTTGCACTCTCCAAATGTCCTGCCCTCATCCCGGAAGCCCTCGATCCTGATGGCCTGCAAACCGGAGGGCAAAAAGGGCTCGTCCAGCCGGATGTTGAGCGTTCCGGGAAAGGGCTCGAAGCCCAGCAGCCGGCGGAATTGCTCGCTGTAGCCTTCACGGGAGATGTAATACTGGCCTTCGCCAAGGCCACCCACGACCACGCCGCGAATCACACGGGAACTCCCATGCTCGAAGATCCTTTTATAATCCTGGTACTCGGCCTGCAAGAGCAGCATTCCTTTTTCAGTGATCTTGACCTTTTGGCCGGTTCCGACAATAGTGCGCTTGATGCTGCCTTCTTCCTCCAGCGAGCACAGTCTCCGCGCCGCCGTTTGAGGACTGGTTCCGAGCAGCGATGCCAGGGCGGATGACGAAACAACAATCTGCTCCCGCAAAGCGCCATTCATTGCCAGATGCTTCAGAGTAATGATGTCCATGAAAAATATCCTCTCGCATATCCTCTCATTTGATCTTCTCATTTTTGAGACGATACTCAGTTATGGTATTGCTGGATCGCTCAAATATTAAATACTTTTGCAGCACGGAGGCATTTCTGCGCCGGCAGTATTGGCTGCATTGGCAGCATTGTCAAGTGTTGCAGCATTTTCAGCGTTGCAGTACTGCAACATTGTCAGCGTTTCAAGCGTTTCAAGCGTTGCAGCGTTACAGCGTTACAGTGTTGCAGCGTTGTGACATGTGACCTTTCCGAAGTGCAAAAATCACTCTTTCATTCTTCCTGCATCTGCAGCTTCCTGGATTCACGATATCGGACCCGGCTGCCAAGAGCGAGGTCTTCCGGCAAAAAAGCTGCCAATCCGCAATCCCTCATTTTTTCAGGCCGATGTCCAGCATATGCTCATAGCCCAAGTACCGCAGGATTTTGGCCCGGCTATCTCCAATGAGTGCTTTTTCGTTTTCCAGGATTCCTTTTATCAAGGGTGCGATCTCTCCCGCGCCATCCCAGTTATCCTTAAGGATCTCATCAGTTCCTGCCTCCAATCTCACCCGATCCGCTACCAGCGCACAGAGGAAGATGTCATCCAGATATCCGTACGGCCCGTAGATCTCTTCGGGCATGACATCGTAAGGCAGAACAAAATAGGCAACAGCAGCAATGACCATCGGCCTCATGCGGCCCGGCAGCCTGGGGTCGTTCAGAGTGTTCGTCAGGAGCCTGTAGAGCGACGGCGCTTGGAAGATCAGGTTGTCATGGCAGCCTTCGTAGGCGGCAATGTCCTGCTCCAGCCATTTATCAAACGAAGTCATATCGTGTTCATTTTCTCGATATGCAATGATAATAAGGCTATCTGAGAATCGTCCTGTCCAAAGCCCTTTAGCAGGTTCCTGTGTCGGGATTGAACTTCGGCTCGCAACCGAACGCGACAGTTCGCGAATAATGCTCTCAGGCGGGCGTCTCAGCCCCGAAGCGCGACACCATCTTGCGAGCGGAGGGGCTGATAGGGACGGTCGGATGAATGACGGGTGATGTGAATTCGGATTGGTCTTTGATCAAACATCTCCAAAACCCTACCCAAACATTTTTTTCACTGCAAGCATAAATACGCTACATAATGAAGCTCCGAATTACCATCAGCGGCTCCAAGGTTCACGATGTCGGCTACAGGCATTTTTTGATGAACGAAGCCCTCACGGCAGGAATCAGGATGTTCGAGGCATACCATTTGGAAGGAGAAAAAGGGCAGAAAATCATGATTCTCTTGGACGGCGGCGATGGCGAAGTGCAGGCTTTCGAGAAGGCTGCAAAAGTCAAACATCCGGCGAAGGCGGTCGTCTCTCTTGTCACATCAGAGAATTTTGGCGGCCAGGTTATGCGCGTGGGGGAATTCGCCCAGATCTTTGCTGCTATGCAGCTCGGAAGAACGATCCCACTTCTCAGCGAGATGAACGATGAGATAAAAGCCATAAAGGAGGATGTCAAGGAATTGAAGTGGGGTTTAACTCGTAGGATTGCGAAGGACGAAGCAGGAAGTCCCCGGCCTTTAGGCCGTGGGATGAAAGCGGAGTCCTTTGCCCATATTACTTTCGCCCTGCACTCAAATTATATAAGAAGGGATAGAGGCATTATACGTCAGAGATGATCAGCTACAAGTATCCGATATTTCCCGACAAGATAACTCAGCAAAAATTAGCTGAAGCTCTGGATGCTTGCAGG